>Ga0123337_10001049_pt1 | contig 38595 bp, 33 predicted proteins | sample frozenSSSSmetaG_FD_89792 | JGI IMG/M metagenome (GOLD analysis project Ga0123337, IMG submission 89792) | Glacier valley bacterial and archeal communities from Borup Fiord, Nunavut, Canada, to study Microbial Dark Matter (Phase II) -... | ecosystem: Environmental > Aquatic > Freshwater > Ice >...
CTAATCTATCAAAAGGACTTTCTGACTAGAGCCTTAGCACGTGAACATGAAAAATTCATTAAGACAACTAGAGGGAAGCGTACCATTTTGTAGTCTTAAAATCTTGTGAGCGTAAGCTCGTGCCTGCCTGCCTGCAGACAGGTTCGATTCCCGCTCCTGGCCTCCTTGTTGGAGGTAAATCCAAAGCCTCGTAGAGATACGGGGCTTTTTGTGTTTATAGGGATTACTCCAACTAGGCTTAAACCATCCCTCCCCAAAAACTTCATTCAGCACTCCATTTAACAAACGCTAAGGAACTTGCATGCCCTGTTTAGGGCTTATTCTATAGAATAAAATTATATTTGGGGCGGAGGCGATTTCTTCGGTAGTGAAACCCTTGATATGCATTTGGGTTATTTGTTCACTCCTCCTTTTCATTCCAATAAACATTATTGATGCAAAACATTCCATTATATATTGGCAATAAGCCTTTTCCAGGGTCAGGTAAGAAGTTTAATAATTACAATCCAGGAACTGGGGACTTGTTAAATGAAGTGACTAGCGCTTCTACAGCCGATTTCGAGAAAGCGATAGAATCTGCTAAGAAAGGACTTAAGATCTGGTCTGCCATGTCTCCAACTGAGCGGGGAAGGATTTTGCATAAGGCTTCTCGTATTCTACGTGAAAAAAACGATGAATTGGCGCTACTGGAATCTCAGGATGCCGGTAAGCCTATTCGTGAAGCGCTTGAAGTAGACGTGGTCTCTGGAGCAGATTGCCTGGAGTATTACGCAGGAATTGCTGCTTCTATGCATGGAGATCATATTAATTTGGGTACTGATTTTGCCTATACCCGACGCGAGCCTCTTGGGATTTGTGCTGGTATAGGTGCTTGGAATTATCCGCTACAGATCGCTTGCTGGAAATCTGCCCCTGCATTGGCTTGTGGCAATGTCATGATTTTTAAACCTGCAGAACTTACTCCAGTTACAGCCTATAAACTGGCAGAAGTTTATAAGGAAGCTGGTCTGCCAGACGGGGTTTTCAACGTAGTGCAAGGAGATGGCGAAGTAGGGCAAATGATGACTTCTCATCCAGATATAGCCAAGGTATCTATTACTGGTGAGGTAGGTACTGGGAAGAAAGTAATGGCAGCCGCAGCTGCTACTCTCAAGCATGTGACTTTGGAGCTAGGCGGGAAGTCGCCAATTATTGTTTTTGAAGATGCTGACCTAGAAGAAGCTGTGAATGGAGTTTTACTGGGCAATTTTTATACTCAAGGTGAAATATGTAGCAATGGTACCCGAGTATTTGTGCATGCTGCTATTCGTGAGAAATTCCTTGAAATACTAGTAGAGCGCACCAAAAATCTTAAGGTAGGCGATCCTGCTGATCCAACGACTCATGTTGGCGCTTTGATTAATAAAAACCATTTTGAAAAAGTGATGGGATACATCGCTTTGGGAAAAGAGCAAGGAGCTGAAGTGATTTTCGGTGGCAATCAGGTAAATGTACCTGGATGTGAAGGAGGCTATTTTGTAGAGCCTACTATTTTCGCCAGCGCTAAAGATGAGGTACGAATCGTAGAAGAAGAAATCTTCGGTCCTGTGATGTCCATATTGACTTTTACAGAAGAAGAAGACGTATTGCAACGAGCAAATAATACTCCTTTTGGACTTGCGGCTGGCGTATATACAAATGACTTAAGAAGGGCTCACCGCATGGTGGCCAAATTGCAGGCTGGAATATGCTGGGTCAATACCTTCAATATCACTCCTGTAGAAATTCCTTTTGGGGGATACAAGCAGTCGGGAATTGGACGGGAAAATGGATTGGCAGCAATAGAGCATTATTCCCAGCTTAAGACAGTTTATATCGCCATGAAAGACTTGGGAAACCCTTTCTAGAATCTTGTTCTCTGACGGAAAAATTGTCTAAGGGCCAAAACAAACAGTATTTATGAAATATGATTTTATAGTAGTCGGTGGAGGTTCTGCCGGGGTAATCACTGCTTATCGCCTGGCTGAAAGAAAGGCTGGTAATGTGCTACTCATTGAGGCAGGAATCTCTGACGAAAAACGTGAAGACGTACTTCAGCTAGACCAGTGGCAATCGCTACTGGAAGGTGAGTTGGATTATGATTTTACGATTACTCCCCAAGAGCAGGGCAATTCCAATATGAGGCATAGTCGTGCCAAGGTAATGGGAGGCTGTAGTTCTCATAATTCGGCGATTGCATTTCAGGCACCAGATTATGATTTTGAAGTTTGGACTGAATTGGGATTAGAGGGCTGGACTCCTGAAGATGTAAGGCCCTTTTACGATAAGGTTTTCGAAAAAGTGAATCTAGAACTATCCGATTCTGGTAATGCTTGTGGCAAAGCCATGATAGACGCCAGTGAAGAATACGGGATTCCTAAGCAGGATTTTATCCAAGGTGAATACAAAGAAGCAGCTGGTTGGTTTTCTCTGAACAAAAAAGGCAATACCAGACATTCGAGTTCTGTCGCCTACTTGCATCCATACGATCAAATTCCCGAAAACCTCACCATACTAACTGAGACTTTTGCGTATCGCTTGCTTTTTGATTTAGACAAAAATGTAACTGGAGTAGAAACTAGCAAGGGTGTTTTCGAAGCAGCTAAGGAAGTGATTTTGTCAGGAGGAGCATTTCAGACGCCACAGCTATTGATGCTATCTGGCATTGGTCCAGCTGAGCATTTGCAAGAATTGAATATCCCAGTGTTGGAAGATTTACCTGGTGTTGGAAGTCATTTGCTGGATCACCCGGAAGGAGTGATTATGTGGGAGTCTGCCAAACCAGTTCCTGCTGAAACGGCTCAGAAATATGAAATAGGCATTTTTAGCAAGACTGATCCTAGTTTGCCGATAGCAGACATAATGTTCCATTTAGGAACTGAAGCTTTTGATATGCATACGGTACCTGCAGGATTTCCTACCTCAGAGGAGGCATTTTCTCTCACACCAAATGTGATGCAAGCCAAAAGTGAAGGAACAGTGAGATTACAATCCACAGATCCAGAAGCATCGCCATTGATCGATCCTAAATACTTTACGGATCCTGAAGGTTACGATATCAAGGTGATGGTGGAAAGCATAAAAATCGCCCGTGAGATAGCAGAGCAGCCCGCTCTTAAACCTTGGATTAAGCGTGAACTTGCACCGGGATCAGCGATTCAGACTGACGAGGAAATTGAAGAATACATATACAAGACGCACAATACGGTCTATCATCCTGCTGGAACTTGCAAAATGGGAAGCGATGATGATATCAATCGGGTAACCAACAACAGACTACAAGTGAAAGGTATTGGTAAACTTCGCATCGCTGATGCATCGGTGTTTCCTACTATCACTAGCGTCAATCCGAATATGACTGTGATGATGATTGGCGAGCGTTGCGCTGACTTTATCATTCAGGATCATTCTTAAATATTTCCCCCTTCAGACACTAAAGCTGAAGGGGGAAAATATTCATTAACCCATTTTTTTAAGTGCTAGAGGAGGACAGATTTTCTGAGTTAATCTAGATACCACTATGATGCTGATTAGTCCACATGCCATCGCTAGAGTTCTAAATGGGAAAAGAACTGCTCCATCCGCTTGAGTCATTGGATAAGGGATAATAGATTCTATACCGAAGGCAGGTTCTCCAGCTCCAAATCTTAATATTACCGAAACAACTAATCCAGCTATCGCTCCGTATCGATTTGCTTTCTTGTCGAAGAGTGCACAAACCAAGGGTGGGAAAAGAAGACAATACACTAAATCACTGCATAAAAACCAGAGCGCATAGACACTTTGTACCTGTAAGGCAATTAATGTAGCAGCAATACCAATGATCCAGATTACTTTCTTGATGACCTTGGCTAGCGATTTTGAATCAATGTTTGGCTTGTAAAGCTTGCGATATAGATTCCATGAAGCCATGGATGAAGCCGATAGTATGGAGGAATCCACAGAAGACATGACTGCAGCAGCAATGGCGCCAAGACCAATGGTGGCAACTATAGGATTGGTAAGGTATCGAATCACGTATGGCAGTGTAAGTGCAGCATCTTCAGGTGGAGCAATACCAATGGCATTCCAGTCCACTACATTTCCTATCACTCCAATCATTATTGCCGGAACTGCAGCTATCAAGCATACGAATCCTGCTATTATAGAAAGGCGCATGGCTACTTTTTCATTTTTGGAAGCCAAAACTCTCTGGAAATACACTTGCCAAGGAATTCCTCCGAAAATCAGAAGTAGGGCAGAATCCCACCAGTTCCAATAGTAATCTCCCCAGAGCTCATTTTTATAGCCATCTAGTGGAGGGAATAGATTTGCGTAAATGCCTTTGTTCTCCTGATAGGTTGCCCAAGCGTAGTCCCATCCACCGACTTTGTCTAGTGCAAATGGAACGACTAGGATAAGTCCGAAGAACAATAAAATCATTTGGATGACATCTGTAAAAGCTACTGCCCATAATCCACCGAGCGCAGTATAAGCAATGGCAATAGCAGCTGAAAGAATAATGGAAGGGACAAAGTCCATTCCAAGTACCGTACCAAAAGTGGTACCCAATGCGGTAAGAATAGCCGAGGTCCAAAACAACTCACCAGTGATAGCAGGAATACTTAGCGCAGCTGCGACTTTTTTTCCAAAACGCTGTTCCAAGGGATCAATCATGGTTTTGAACTCATAACGTCTCATTTTCCGGGCAAAAAATAAGCCTCCAAAAATGAGGCTTAGTGCATATCCCCAGGGTGCTTGTACCCAGGCGAGTCCAGATGAACTGGTATACTCAGCTGTCCCATTGATGTAGCCTCCTCCTACCCAAGTAGCACTCATAGTGAATATAGCAACCCCTAGAGGAAGGGAACGTCCAGCCAACATGACACTGTCTTCGGTATCCTGGCTTTTCATATTTGCTGCATAGGTTCCTATGTAGAAAATAGCTGCATAGAAAAACATCATAGCAATGAATCCTGGCCAGTAGACAGGTCTGCCCATCCAATGCATAATGGCACCGGCGAGCAATAAAACAAGCATAATAATTAATGAGGGGAGTAACTTTTTAAGCATTGGGGGGTGTGCTTTCTGAACTTGAATATTGACATGCCGATTGGCGTTGGATTTATTCAAGAAATTGAATCCAACAGAAAATATATTCGGCAAAGTGTGATTAGAGAGCTGCAAGCTACTATTTTTAATGGGAAGGGTAGTCTGTTTTCCCAGTTTTACTAGGATTAGGGCCTATTGATAGCCAAATCGAAGGTTGTTTTAACTTTAGGGCGATAGAATATTTTTATCCTCCGTATTATTTTTTTGTATTTTGAGACCTATGGAAGAATTAGAATTTTTATCAACAGACTGGCCTACAGTAAAGCATTGGCTAATTATTGGAAGCATCTCGCTTGTCACTTTTTTGATTTTTCTTTTTCTAGCCAGAAAATCACGGACGCTTTTAAGTAGAAGATTAATAAAGAGAATGGATGACGATCTGCTTGCTAACTTTTTAGCAGGGGTTTTTGGATCTATAGTAATTCTGATCGGATTGCTTTTCGTATTCCGAATCATAGGTTTGACGGGAGTAATATCCGGAATGCTGGCAGGAGCTGGGATATCGGCCTTTATCATAGGTTTTGCACTGAAGGATATTGGGGAAAATTTCCTTGCGGGAATCATCTTGGCGTTCAAGCGTCCTTTTCGTGTAGGAGATATAGTCGATATTAATGGGATGCGCGGCCAAGTGCTTATGCTAAATCTTCGTGATACGCAGATCAAAACCGGAGATGGTAAAGACGTCTTTATTCCAAATGGACTTATCCTGAAAAACCCGCTGATCAACTTCACCATAGACGGTTTTCTACGCTATGATTTTATTGTGGGACTGGATTATGGCTCGGATTATGAGAAAGCTGTTGATTTGATACGTAGTACCATTACATATGTGCCTGGAGTGTTGGGTGAAAGTAAAGCTCCAGAAGTATGGGTGGTTGAGCTAGCTGAAAGCACTTTAAATATCCAAGTTACTTTCTGGGTGAATACTTTTGAGCGAACTATCTCGGATGCAGTGGTCAAAAGCTCTGCGATTTTGATGGTGTTGACCGCATTAGAAAAGGCCGGCTTTAATATGCCGGCCCGTATCGTGGAATTGAAGAATTATCAAGGTAAGGAGTTGAAAACCTCCGTCCCTAATTCTTTATGACTTGATGATTCCAGCTAAATCAGCCGGTGAATAGGCTACTGATTTCAGTGTTTTTCTATCGCCTTCTCTGAATACCAAGAACAAATCGCCTTCTTTTTCATAGAAGCATTCTGTGCCTTTCGCATTGTAGTGTGCTACGGTTGCTTTTGCTTCGTCTTCGGTTTTGCAGGCTTTGCTCATATTGGAGCGTTGCACTTCGTCGAAGAGCGTTTTGAATTTTTCTCCCAATCCAAACTCCAAAATTGCTCCTGATAGCACGTACTGCAAGTCGCATAATGCGTCAGCTACCTCGACCAAATCATTATTTGAGATAGCTTCTTCTAGTTCCTTTAGCTCCTCCGCCAAAAGTGAAACTCGTAGGTCACATCTTACTTTCTCAGGGATAGTTGGAGAAGGCAAAACGGGATGTTTGAAAGTTTCGTGAAATAAAGCGACAGAAGTAAGTGATTTAGGATCTTGCATTTTTTTGAGTAGTTGAAAGGTTGAAATAACTAAAAAAGACCGGAAAAACCGGACTTTTACAATGGAATACTAGAAGGATTCTATGGCTGCTTCTGAAAATCGATCAGCTAAAGAAGTTTCGTTGAGTTCAGAAATGTGCATTTACACTTTATTAGGCACTTCTATAATAGATAATTATTCTAAATACGAATGAAACTAGGCTTTATATGACTTATTTGAAATTGAGAATCAGACAATAAGTCTGTTTTTGTGACAAGATGTTTAAGTTTGTGTTTCAACATTGGCTTGGATGGGTTTTTGTCCCAATGTCCACAACAATTTTCCATGGAAATTTCATTTTACAAATATCAGGGAACAGGGAATGACTTCGTCATGATCGATGATCGTGCGCAGAAGTTTGATGATTCAGATTTGAAGCTAGTCAGTAAGCTATGCGACCGAAAGTTTGGTGTAGGTGCTGATGGGTTGATTTTGATCCGTAATCATGCAGATTATGATTTTGAGATGATCTATTTCAATGCCGATGGAAGCCAGAGTATGTGTGGCAACGGCGCGAGATGTGCAGTTGCCTTTTCTGCATTTCTGGGAATTTTGAAAAAAAAGACAAGTTTCCTAGCCATTGACGGAGCACATGAAGCCATTCTAAAAGATGGTTTGGTTCAATTGCTAATGGGTGATGTAGCTGGAATAGACGAGAAAGGAGCTGATTCCTTTGTCAATACAGGTTCGCCGCATCACATCCGTTTTGTAGAAGATGTTCAGAATTATCCCATTTTCGCAGAAGGCAAAAAAGTCCGCTACGATCAAATGTATGCTCCAGCTGGTACCAATGTCAATTTCGTGGAAAAAGTGAGTGCTGATGAAATCTTCGTCCGAACGTATGAGAGAGGCGTGGAAGACGAGACACTTTCTTGTGGAACTGGTGTAACTGCTGCTGCGATTGCCTTTGGCAAAGAATTGACAGCAGCTACGATCAAAATAAAGACCCTTGGTGGTCAACTATCTGTGAAATTTAAAGCTTCCGAAAATGGAGCTTTTAAAGAAGTCTGGTTGATAGGTCCTGCGGAGCAGGTTTTTGCCGGAAAAATAAATCTTTAGCCAGCCATTGGAGTTCTTCTCCGAAGGACTGGTTTTATTATCAATTATAACAAAAAGGGCTTAATTTTGAAGCCCTAATAGAGAATTACAATAAGCTAGCATGTTAGATATTATAGCAAAAGGACTTGCAAAAGTATTTGGAACCAAGTCCGACAGAGATATTAAAGAACTTCTTCCGATCGTTACCCAGATCAATGATGTTTTTTCTACATTAAAGAGCCTCAGCGATGACCAATTGCGAGCCAAAACCGACGAAATCAAGGTTGAAATCAACGCTCACCTCAAGGAGTTCGATGATAAGATCATTACTATCAGATCCAAGGTAGATGAGTTGCCTGCGAAAGCCATTCATGAAAAAGATCAGCTTTTCAATCAAATTGATCAGATAGAAAAAGAACGAAATGAAGCCCTAGAGGTCATTTTGGAGAAAGTTTTGCCGAAGGCTTTCGCAGTAGTGAAAGAAACAGCAAGACGCTTCAAGGAAAACGGAAAATTAGTTGTGAAGGCTAACGATCGGGATCGTGAACTTTCTGCAAGCAAGCCGAATGTAGAGATCCAAGGTGACGAAGCGATTTGGCATAACAAGTGGATTGCCGCAGGTACCGAAGTAGTTTGGGATATGATCCACTACGACGTACAGCTGATCGGTGGTATGGTACTCCACAAAGGAAACATTGCGGAGATGGCAACTGGTGAAGGTAAAACATTGGTTTCTACCCTACCTGCTTACCTTAATGCTCTTGCTGGTCGTGGTGTTCACATCGTAACTGTGAATGATTACTTGGCCAAGCGTGACTCCGAATGGAATGCGCCACTTTTTGAATTCCACGGATTAAGTGTGGATTGTATAGATAAATTCACTCCCAACTCAGCTGGACGTAAGAAAGCCTATAGATCGGATATCGTTTACGGTACCAATAACGAGTTTGGCTTTGACTATCTAAGAGACAATATGGCTCGTGAAGCGGGCGATTTGGTTCAAGGAAAGCATCACTTCGCAATGATTGATGAGGTCGATTCTGTGCTGATTGATGATGCGAGAACGCCATTGATTATCTCTGGACCTGTGCCAAAAGGTGATGTCCATGAATTTGATGAAATGAAACCTCGAGTTTCTACCCTAGTTGATGAGCAACGTAAGTTGGTTCAGGGTTTCTTGACTTCTGCCAAGAAAATGATTGCTGATGGCAACGATAAAGAAGGTGGATTGTCTCTATTCCGTGCGTTCCGTGGAATGCCGAAGTATAAGCCATTGATTAAATACCTTTCTGAACCTGGTGTTCGAGTGATTCTTCAGAAGACTGAAAATCATTACTTGCAAGACAATAAGCGTCAGATGCCAGAGGCAGATGAGCCGCTTTTGTTTACCATAGATGAGAAAACGAACGTTGTCGATTTGACTGATCTAGGTATCGAGACGATGACTACTAAGAATGAAAATACTGAGTTTTTCATTCTTCCGGATATTGGGATTTTAATCGCCGATTTGGAAAAAGCAGAAGGCGTAGACGACACTGAGAAACTTGTTCGTAAAGAAGAGGCTATCAAAGATTATAGCGTAAAAGCTCAACGCATTCACACAGTGAATCAATTGCTCAAGGCATACTGTATGTTTGAAAAAGACACTGAGTATATCTTGGTGGATGGCAAAGTGAAGATCGTCGATGAGCAAACAGGTCGTGTGATGGAAGGTCGTCGTTATTCTGACGGATTGCATCAGGCGATTGAGGCGAAAGAGAATGTGAAAGTGGAGGATGCTACCCAAACTTACGCTACGATTACCCTTCAGAACTACTTCAGAATGTATCACAAACTGGCTGGTATGACTGGTACAGCTGAGACTGAAGCAGGGGAATTCTGGGAAATCTACAAATTGGATGTAGTCGTTATTCCTACCAACAGACCTATTATCAGAGCTGACCGTGATGATAAAGTTTACAAAACTGTACGGGAGAAATTCAATGCTGTTGGTGACGAGATCAATGAGTTAGTTGCTGCAGGAAGACCTGTACTTGTGGGTACTACTTCGGTAGAAATCTCTGAAGTACTCAGTAGAATGTTGACTTTGAAGAAAATTCCTCATCAGGTATTGAATGCGAAGCAACACGCTAGAGAAGCAGACGTGGTGGCGATTGCTGGTCAATCTGGCACAGTTACTATTGCAACCAACATGGCTGGTCGTGGTACAGATATTAAATTGTCACCTGAAGCTAAAAAAGCTGGCGGTTTGGCAATCATCGGTACCGAGCGTCATGAATCCCGTCGTGTTGATAGACAGCTTCGAGGTAGATCTGGTCGTCAAGGTGACGTAGGATCTTCTCAGTTCTTCGTATCCTTGGAAGATAGCTTAATGCGTTTGTTCGGTTCTGAGCGTATCGCAAAATTGATGGATAGAATGGGCCTTGAAGAAGGTGAAGTGATCCAGCATAGCATGATTTCTAAGTCTATCGAACGTGCACAGCGCAAGGTGGAGGAAAACAACTTTGGTACTAGAAAAAGACTTCTCGAATACGATGATGTGATGAACTCACAGCGTGAAGTGGTATATAAGAGAAGAAGAAATGCGCTGAAAGGCGAAAGATTAGAACTTGATATTTTGAACATACTCTACGATGTCTGTGAAGGCTTGGTAGATATGGGCAAAGCAAATACAGATTCTGAGGATTTCAGAATGAATGTCTTCACCACTTTGGGAATAAATTATAACGTATCTGAGAGTGACCTTAAGGCTAAGGACGCAGGTCAATTGACTCAGGAGTTATATACTATTGCTTTTGAAACTTATCAGAAGAAAAGTGAAGTGATGATGAGCACTGCTCTTCCTATATTCAAGCGAGTTCAGGAAGAAAGAGGTGCTACGGTGAAGGATATCATGGTGCCGATTTCTGATGGCATCAAGCAAATCGGTGTGGTAGCAAATCTTGAAGAAACGGTGAACTCCGAAGGACGAGAATTAGTGAGAGCAATCGAGAAAAATGTATCGCTTGCCATCATTGATCAAAACTGGAAAGAGCATCTTAGAGATATGGATGACCTGAAGCAGTCGGTTCAAAATGCCGTTTATGAGCAAAAAGATCCTCTTTTGATCTATAAGTTTGAGGCATTTGAGATGTTCAAGCGATTTATCGGTAAGCTGAATGAAGACATGACTACTTTCTTGAGTAGAGCTGATTTGCCTAAGCAAGATCCTAATCAGGTTCATGCCGCTGCTCCTCAGCATTCGTCAGAGCCGCAAATACAAGCTTCTAAAGCTGAGGCAGGTAGCTCACTGAATCCTAGTGCAAACCGTGCGGCGGTAGCAGCATCCAATGCAGGAAGACCTGCTCCACAGGTAGTTGCTCCTAGAAAATCTGACAAGGCATACGGAAGAAATGATAAAGTTTCTGTTCAATACACGAATGGAACCACTAAAAATGATGTCAAATTCAAAAGTGTGGAACAGGATGTGCAGGAAGGCAAATGTGTAGTCATTGATAACTAATAAGGGCATGAGGATATTCTGGATTTTAGGTTTGGTATTGATATTGGCGAGTTGCAAAATCACTCGCAAAACCTCTAGTTCTGCATCAAACTATGCGAACTATCAGGAAAACCTGAACTCCTCTCTTCCAAAATATCCGGATTATCGTGCAGTAATGAATTCAAAAACATCAATCGAGTCGGCAGAATCTACCGAGGCGATTGATGGTCAATTGAATCAAGTGCAGGCAAGTTTGATAAGTAAGAATAAATCGGAACCTTACTTTAGTGGATACTCAGTCTTGGTTTATTCGGGAATCGATCGCAATAAAGCTTTCAAAACCCGTGATGATTTAGCCATGAATTTTCCTGATCTCACACCTGAAATGCAATACCAACAGCCTAGATACCTTGTCAAGGTTGGAAAATTTGCACATAAAATAGAGGCGCAGAAAAGCTTCGCAGAAGTAAAAACACAATTTCCCACGGCGAGGATAATTCAAGATCGCTTTCAGCGTGAAGAATTCAAAACGCTAAACGAACTCAATCAAGAAAATGCTGAAGGACAAAATTAAATCTCTGGCTAAGGCCTACAAAGAAGAAGTAATTGCAAATCGTCGCCATCTTCATGCAAATCCTGAACTTTCCTTTGAGGAATATAATACCGCCACTTTTGTAGAAACTAAGCTAAGAGAGATGGGAATCACTTCCATCGACAAGAAAGCGAATACTGGTTGGTCGGCATTAATTGAAGGTAAAAATCCCACCAAAAGAGTTGTAGCCTTACGGGCTGATATGGACGCTTTGCCGATTATTGAGGCAAATGATGTTTCTTATAAATCTCAAAACCCAGGCGTCATGCATGCCTGTGGACACGATGCACATACTGCCTCTTTGCTTGGCGCTGCCAAAATACTAAACGAGTTAAAGGATCAATTCGAAGGAACAATCAAGCTGATATTCCAGCCGGGTGAGGAGGTAGCTCCTGGTGGAGCTTCATTGATGATCGCTGATAAAGTGCTCGAAAATCCACGCCCAAACGGAATTATAGGCCAGCATGTGATGCCTTTTATAGAAGTAGGTAAAGTCGGATTCCGTCCTGGGATCTATATGGCTAGTGCTGATGAAATCTACGTAACGGTAAAAGGCAAAGGTGGCCATGCAGCCATGCCTGAGACCTTGATTGATCCTGTGTTGATCGCTTCTCATATGATTGTTGCTTTGCAGCAGGTAGTGAGTAGAGCCGCTAGCCCAAAGATTCCTTCGGTCCTTTCCTTTGGAAGAGTGGAGGCATTGGGTGCTACCAATGTGATTCCTAATGAAGTGAAGATTCAAGGTACTTTCCGTACGCTTGATGAGGATTGGAGAGCAAAAGCTCACGAGAAAATGCTTTCCATCGCCAAAGGAATCGTAGAGGGAATGGGCGGAGAAGTTGATTTCGATATCAGAAAAGGCTATCCCTTTTTGAAAAATGATCCGGAATTGACCGAAAGATCGCATCAAGCAGCAATCGCCTATCTAGGTGAGGAAAATGTACTTGACTTGGATATTTGGATGGCCGCAGAGGATTTTGCTTTCTATTCTCAGGAAGTTGAAGGTTGCTTCTACAGATTGGGTACAAGGAATGAAGCTAAGGGAATTACTTCTGGAGTTCATACACCTACATTCGATATTGATGAAGATGCGTTGGAAGTTGGTGCTGGATTGATGGCATTCTTGGCTGTTTCTGAACTCGAAAAAGTGTAATCTTTCGATAACTTTCATTCTGTTTTTTTACAGTAATTTTCAGCTTTATCAGCAATTTATAAAATGAAAAAACTCCTTACAACTTCAGTTTTTGTTTTTCTATTAGCTACCCAAACTTTCGCTTGGGGTCAATTGGGACATTATTTGATTGGCTATATGACTGAGATGCAATTGAAGCGATCAGTTCGTAAAAAAGTCGAAAAGGTACTTTATCCTATGTCTGTAGGCAGAAGTGGAACTTGGATGGATGAGATCAAGTCAGATCATGCATTTGATTATGCCTATTCTTGGCATTACATGACAAGCATTAACGGTGAATACGATGAGTCTATTCAGGAAAAAGGTGGAAATGTCTATGCTGAAATCAATCGTATCAAAAAAGAGCTGAAAGCTGGAAATCTAACTTCTCAGAAGGAAGCGGAGATGCTGAAAATGCTCATTCACTTGGTTGAAGATATACATCAGCCACTTCACGTAGGAACGGGTGAAGATAAGGGTGGAAATGATGTAAAACTCGAATACTTCGGTAAACCCACTAATCTCCATGCAGTATGGGATAGCGGGATCTTAGAAGGTAAAGCGATGAGCTATACTGAAATAGGTGATGAGCTCTCTAGAAGGGTGAAAAAGGACTTGATCAAGAAATACCGTGCGGGTACTATGCAGGATTGGCTTGCAGAAGCTGTAGCGGCGAGATCGTCCGTTTATGATCTACCAGAAAGCATGAAAATTTCATATGCTTATGGCTATGCTTACACACCTCTTTTAGAAGAAAGACTGATTGCTGCAAGTGTGAGATTAACACTGATCCTAGAGGAAATCTACGGGTAAATAAATAAAAATTATTTAGATAAATGCCGTTGGAATATTAATGTCCAACGGCATTTTTTTGTTTTTTTGCCAGTCATAATTGCACTGTAAATGCTTAGGGTTTTCACTCAAAGTCTATTTTTCACTTTTTTTGGTATCACTTTTTATCATTAAAGATCTTTGATAGCATCGATAAACTGGATAGTTCTCGAATCTCTTTTACCTTCAATAACATCGGTAATATGCTCCTGAACCAAGAAAAATATAAAGAAGAGCAATCTTGGATTCAGACGGCTGTGAAATTGAATATGAAAGATGGGGATGATTATAGTCTTACAGCAAACTATACTAACCTGGGGACTATTGCATATAAGCTTCGCGACTTTTCGAAAGCTGATATGCTGATGGATTCTGCTTTTAAATATGTAAAGCGAAGTCAATCCACGGAGAAAATGCGAGATTATCTAGAGGAGGAGCAATAAACCAATTTATTGCTCAATTCTATGGAGGGTTTGAATTACTGCCGTATGACTCAGGAGGCTTTGAATATTTCTATCAAGCATTCAGAAACTGAACAGATGGGCAACGGACTAGGGAATATGAGAAATCGAGCAGAGCGAATAGGAAGGGAATTGAAAATCGATTCTGCTCTTGGTCAAGGCACACAAGTTTGTATCTTTTAAGTGAATTTAAATCTTCACATCGAATGTCAATAAAAATAGCAATTGCCGAAGACAACAGTTTTTTGCTCAAAGCAATCTTGGAAAAGCTTTATTTTTTTGAAGAGATTGAGGTGAAATTCTCTGCGTACAATGGACTGGAGCTCTTGGAGAAATTGGCGAAGGACGCTAATGTTCATCTCATCTTGATGGACATAGAGATGCCAAAAATGAATGGAATTGACACAGTTGCTCAGGTGTCACAAAAGTACCCACAGATCAAAACGATCATGCTTACCGTCTTTGATGATGATGAGCATATTTTCAAGGCGATTCAAGCTGGAGCAAATGGTTATTTTTTGAAAGAGGTAGATCCTAAAACACTTCATCAGGGAATCATTGACACGCTGGAAGGTGGTGCAGCGATGACTCCATCGGTGGCGCTGAAAGCGCTGAAGCTGCTTCGCAATCCTCCTGATTTCTCCCAGCCAGTAGAAGAAATCAAATTGACTGCCCGGGAAATAGAGATTCTGGAGCAGACTTCAAAAGGGCTTAATTACAATCAGATCGGCGAAAACTTATTTATTTCACCAAAAACAGTCCGTAAGCATACCGAGAATATTTATCAGAAACTTCAGGTTCACAGTAAGCTAGAAGCTGTGCAGAAAGCTGTGAAAAATCGGATTATTGAGGGGTGAGGGGTTGTGGGATTTAAAATGGAGAAATGTAAAATTGGGATTATTTCCTCATTTTCCAGATTGTTGGATTTCTACTTGTATGGGTCACTGCAAGTACAATAATAGATGTTTTAGGCTCTATTATCTGGTAATGGATTTGATAGGGGAATTTCCTCAATAAGGCATTTCTAATATCAAGATATTGGATCTGATAGAGATATGGATTTTTCTTTAGAATAGACAAACTTGATTTTATAGAACTATAAAACTTAGTTCCCAACCCTGACTTTTCCTCATTGTACCATTCAATGATTTCCTTAATGTCTATTTTTGCTTCTGGTAGAAGCGACACCTTGTGGCTCACAAACCTTTTTCAATTTCTTCCATGACTTCTTCCCAGTCGAGAACATTGGTAGGATCATTTTTATAACTCGCTAGTCGCTCGTTCAAAAGAGCTTTATGAGCATCACTTAGCCCTTTTTCTTGTTGGGCTTTAAAAATTTGAAGTTGCTCTAAAATTTTCTGATCCTGAAGTTCTGTCAGCCAGTGAATAAGATCAACTTTGATCGATTGAATATCCATGAGAATCAGTTTTTGTGTATTAATAAAGTTAGCGGAATTGTCTTTAATTTCTACTTAAAGTAAAGACAAATGAAAAGCAGAACTAACTTATTTCCTCTCTTCAAATTCTTTCTTCGCTCCATCTAAGAATTCTACAAATGCCTGAATATCTGTGTCGTAACCTTTGGGCTGAGCGAGAGGGTTTTCATTATGATCTAGGATCACATAGTAGGGCTGAGCATTATTTTTGAAACGAGTGATCTGGAAATCGGCGTTCTGTTTTCCCAATGTTTTCTTGACTTTATCGTCGTATTCTGAAGTGTACCACTCGCTTTCGGGAAGCTCCAATCGCTCATCGATATATAGCGCCACCATCACAAAATCCTCTTTCAAACGCTTTAAAACCTGGGGATCTACCCAGACATTTTCCTCCATCTTACGGCAATTCACACAGCCATGTCCAGTGAAGTCAATGAGTAAAGGTTTGTTAGCTTTCTTGGCAGCTCTCATCCCTTGCTCATAGTCGAAATACCCTTGGATCTCATGGGGGATTTCCAACGGGATATCCGCATATTTTACTGGCTCGCCCAAGATATTCTCCCCTGCCTCAATCATACTAAGTCCTCCAGTCATTTTGAATTGCTGGGTGGACATCGGCGGAAGGTAGCCACTTAGGTATTTCAGTGGAGCGCCAAATAACCCTGGAATCATGTAAAGAACGAACATGAAAACAAACAGCGCAGAAAGCAATCTTGGTACGCCTATGCTGTCCATAGGAGAATCGTGCGGAAGACGAATTTTCCCCAGAAGATATAATCCCAATGCACTAAATATGACGATCCAGATGATCAGGAAAATATCCCGATCGAGGATTCCCCAGTGGTAAACTAGGTCGGCTATGGAAAGGAATTTGAATGCTAAAGCAAGTTCTAAGAAACCCAAAACCACTTTTACAGAGTTCAGCCAACCGCCAGATTTTGGAAGACGATTCATCCACTCTGGGAAAATGGCAAATAGGGTAAAAGGAATAGCGAATGCTAAAGAAAAGGCAAACATGCCCAAGATTGGCTTAATCAATTCTCCTCCAGCTGAGGAAATTAGAATGGAACCTACTATCGGGCCAGTGCAGGAAAATGACACTAAAACTAAAGTGAAAGCCATGAAGAAAATTCCTGTCAAGCCTCCCTTTTCAGCCTTTTCGTCTACTCTATTTACTAAGCCCGAAGGCAAAGTAATCTCGAACATGCCGAGAAATGCCAAGGCGAAGAAGATGAATATCCCAAAGAAAAAGAGATTTGGCAGCCAGTGGGTAGCTAGCCAATTTGCGAATTCTGGGCCTTGAATAGCAGCAACAGCGGTTCCAGCGATCGTGTAAATTGCGATGATAGAGAAGCCATAAATGATAGCATTTCTTATTCCAGTTGCTTTGCTTCCAGCTCTTCCGGTGAAAAAACTTACCGTCATAGGAATCATCGGAAATACGCATGGAGTCAGTAAAGCAGCCAAGCCAGCCAAGAATGCTAAAATCATAAAGCCCCAAAGTGATTCATTCTCCTGAAGATTAATGATTTCTATGGGGGAAGATATGTTGGAATCAGATTCCTCTACTTGATTTTCCTGAATCCCGAAAGGAGAATCCTCTGTATCTGCTTCTGCGGAGACAGTAATGTCAGAACTGTCAGAGGATACAATAGGCTCACTAGCCTCAAAAGTTAATTCTATATCCTCTTCGTAATTGACACACTGACCTGTTAAGTCAGAGCACATCTGATATTCTATAGTTCCAGTTAGTTGCCCGCCTGTAACTTTCGGAATAAATGTCTGCTCAAACCTTCCTTTTTTGATAAAGTATTTGACTTCACCTTCCCAGATATCCTCGTATTTTTTCTTGGAGTCAATGGCTGTGAATTCACCTTTCAGCTCATAATCCTCAGATTTATCCAAGAGCAAGGTGGCCACGATTGGCCCAAGGTCTGGATCAAAATCATTTGCATAAATGTACCAACCTGCCGGAATTTCGGCTTCGAAGATCAGTTTAGCGTCTTCACCTATAGAAAGATTTTCCTTGTCTATTGAAATCGTCCATTTGGGTGGAGCAATAATCTGTGCCTGAGCGTAGAAGTTGAAGAAAAGCAGTGCCAGTAGTACTAATTTGCCTGATTTTCCGAGTGATATATTCATGAAGGGATGATTGATTGGCGACTGAATCAGTTTGCCAATAGTTTTATTTGTCGGTAAGCTTTCTAAACTGACGGAAGAATGCAGCAATGGTTTCGATACCTATGAAATAGTTCTTTACACCATAGTGTTCATTGGGTGAATGCAGCGCATCAGTATCAAGTCCAAAGCCGAATAAAATCGGATCTGATCCTAATTCCTTTTGGAACAACGCAACGATAGGAATAGATCCACCTTCTCGTGTAGGAATTGGTCTTTTGCCAAAAGTCTCTTCCATTGCCGCCTCAGCAGCTTTATATCCAATAGATGAATCCGACACGACCGCTGGCGCACCACCATGATGCGATCGGACTTTTACTTTCACGGATTTTGGAGCGATAGACTTAAAGTAATTTTCAAACAATTCAGAGATTTCATGCCAATCCTGATCCGGAACAAGTCTCATGGAAATTTTTGCATGTGCTTTAGAAGGCAAAACTGTTTTGGCTCCTTCCCCAATATATCCACCCCAGATTCCATTTACATCCAGTGTTGGACGAATACCTACTCGCTCGATAGTTGTGTAGCCTTTTTCCCCATGAACAGCCTCGATATCTAATTTATCTTGGTATTCATTAAGGTCAAATGGAGCCTCATTTAGTCTTTCTCTTTGCGCAGCAGTAAGCTCCTGCACTTTGTCATAGAATCCTGGAATCGTAATGTGATCGTTCTCATCTTTCATCGAAGCAATCATATCACACAGCACATTGATAGGATTGGCAACAGCGCCACCATAAGTACCTGAGTGAAGATCACGATTCGATCCGGTAACCTCCACTTCCATGTAAGCCATGCCGCGAAGACCAACCGTAATGGAAGGATCTTGCATGGAAATCATATGTGTATCAGAAATCAGGATAACATCTGCTTTGAGTTTCTCTTTATTTTCAATGACAAATTTTTCCAAATTGTCAGAGCCAACTTCCTCTTCACCTTCGATCATGAATTTGACATTGCAAGGCAAATCTCCTGAAGCCATCATAGCTTCGAACGCTTTCACGTACATGTAAAACTGGCCTTTGTCATCAGCAGATCCACGGGCGAAAATTGCACCTTCAGGGTGGATTTTTGTCTTTTTGATTACCGGCTCAAAAGGTGGAGAATCCCACAACTCATAAGGATCAGCAGGCTGCACATCGTAATGTCCATACACCAAAACAGTCTGTAAAGCCGGATCAATGATTTTCTCACCGTAGACAATTGGGTAGCCTGGAGTTTCACAGATTTCTACTGTGTCAGCACCAGCTTTCTCCAGACTTTCCTTTACAAAATTGGCTGCGGCAAAGACATCTTTTTTGAATTTGGGATCAGCACTTACTGAGGGAATGCGGAGTAAATCCAGCAATTCGTTGAGAAAGCGATCTTTATTGTCACGGATAAAATCATTAACAGCCATATATCTGGGGATTATTTGGTAAAGACCTCAAAATTATCCTTTTCAGCCTGAAATGCCTATTTTGAATGAAGTTATTAGCCATGAAGACGACTAAGAAAGTGCGAAGTGGATTTATGGAGAAAAGTGATTTCACCACAAAAGTCATAAAGTTAAGTTGGTTGCTATTCTTAAGATCAAACAAGATTCCTAAACTATGAGAACTATGTGTCTATGTGGTTTAACTATTTTGACCACATAGACACATACAAAACTTAGCTTTATGCTCTTTGTTACTTTGTGTTGAAAAATAGGTTTACCATAAAAGTCATAAAGGAGACAAAGTTGATCTGATAGGTTATGGGAAGATTGCCTGCCATTTTCAAACTAGGTGAGCTATGGTTCTATGTGGTTTAACTATTGCCAAATAGCTACATAGAAAACATAAATTAGTAATCAGAAGTCCAAGCTTAAAAATTTTGCATTTAAACCTTTATGCACTTTGTTCCTTTTGTGGTGAAAAATTATCAAGTATGAAAGCAGTCATTTGTGAGGAATTTGGAGCACCAGAAATGCTCAAATTTGGTGAGCTACCAGACCCAATTCCCGGCAAAAATCAAGTTTTGATCCAAGTGGAAGTTTGTGGCGTGAGCTATCCAGACTTACTTATTATCCAAAACAAATATCAATTCAAGCCAGAGTTTCCATTTTCTCCTGGAGGAGAAGTGGTGGGAAAGATCATTGAGTTGGGCGAGAAAGTAGAGAGCCTCAAAGTTGGTGATCGAGTGTTGGCACTTTGTCGCTGGGGTGGATTTGCTGAGAAAGTAGCTGTGGAGAGTGACCGAGTTTTCGTACTTCCCGAGGGCATTTCTTCTGAGACAGCCGCGAGTTCGCTATATACTTACAGCACCTCTTTTTATGCTCTAAAAGATCGGGCTCAATTGACGGCAGGTGAAACTGTGCTTGTTTTGGGAGCTGCCGGAGGAATTGGATTAGCCGCTGTCGAGCTGGCAAAAGCCATGGGAGCAAAAGTCATTGCTGCGGCTTCTTCGGATGAAAAGCTGGCACTTTGCAAAGCTAAGGGAGCAGATCAAACGATCAATTATGAGTCAGAAGATCTAAAAGGTCGGATCAAAGAATTGACAAATGGTTTGGGAGTAGATGTAGTGCTGGATCCTGTGGGAGGAAAATATACAGAACCTGCTCTAAGAGGAATTGCATGGAAAGGACGCTATTTGATTGTAGGTTTTGCAAATGGAGAAATCCCTAAAATTCCAATGAATCTGCCTCTGTTAAAAGGATGTTCCATTGTTGGTGTTTTTTGGGGGAATTTTTCAAAACTAGAATCTGAACAAAATAGAAGTAACATGAATCAGCTTTATGAATGGATACAGGAAGGTAAGATAACTGGACATACTGCTGTGGAATATGAGCTGGAAGATTCAAAGAAAGCTTTTTCCGCCCTTCTAAGCAGAAGTAATTTTAATAAAGGGCTTGTTCGGGTTTTGTGATTTTTTAACTAAACATTCTTTCAATGTATTACGTAATACCTTATGTTGCTCAACATTTTCAACTACCGATCAATTATGCATAGAAGTCTCCTTTTGTTCTGTTTTGTTTTTATTTCATACATCTCCTTAGCCCAAACACCCTTCAATCCAGAGACCGAATCGGATTTTATAAAAGCAACTTACACGAAAGGGAATCTGATCAGCATATTAGGACAGGATCTGATCTATCCTAAAGATGCAGCTATGAACGGTACACAAGGGGATGTCACATTTCTACTCAAAATAGATAAAGAAGGCAAGTTAGTTTCGTCGGTGCCAAAGGAGCGTGTTTCCGATGAGCTTGCAAAGCAGGCCGAAGAAGCGATTGGAAAATTGACAGTTGACTGGAAACCTAGTAAGGTGCATGGTGAAGCAGTTGATCGGGAATATTTATTGGTCTTCAGTTACAAAATTTTTTATAATTCCTTGCCTGTAGACTATCACGCCATGGCCAAAAAATTTGAAGACAAAGAGAAGCCTGAAAAAGCAGTGAGAACTTATGATGATGCAATTAAGAACTACCCTTTTGAGCCGGTTTACTACAGTATGCGGGCAAAATACAAAAATGATTTGGGTGATACTGCTGGAGCCGAAGCCGATAAATCAATGGCTGAAAAATTAAATATGGAAGTTCTGGCAGTTGTGGAAATTGCCCAGTCACAAAGTGTTCGATAGCACTCAATGACTACAGACGAAGCTAGAAACTCAGTCTGTAGTCCTATTATTGTTAAACAACCGCTGTCACATTTACCTCTATGTTTCCACGGGTAGCCTTAGATATAAGGCATTCTTTGTGAGCTGCATCTGCAAGTTTTTGAGCTTCTTCTAATGACTCAGCGTGAGGTATTTTTACATAAATATCCACTGCCAAACCGAAATCGCCAGGCCCAAAGTTACCTAGATGAACTTTGGCTGTGATCTCTGAATCTCTCAAGCTAGTCTTGCCAGCTACAGATCCTAGTGCCCCGCCAAAGCAGGATGAATAGGCCGCTGCAAAAAATTGCTCTGGATTTGTTTTCCCTCCTTCTCCTCCTATTTCCTTTGGCATGGCGACATCAAAATCCAGAAGTCCATCATCTGTTTTCACATGACCTTTTCTACCACCGGTATTAGTGGCTACCGCTGTATAATCGATATTCAATTTCTTCATGTTAGTTAGCTTTTTTTAGTGTTTCAATACTATCTAACAAGTTCATAAGTGAATGGTTTAAGTCAGACAAGTTTAATTCTGATGCTTGAATGAATTTTTCATTTAAAGGATTTATGGCTTCTTGAACCTTTGATTGAAGCGATTTTCCTGGATAGGTTAATTGTACATGGACAGTTCTTTCGTCCGATTCACCTCGTTGTCTTTTTACATAATTCATTGCCTCCAATTTTTTCAATAAAGGAGTCAAAGTGCCTGAATCTAAATAAAGCCGCTTACCGATTTCATTCACTTTTAAACCATCTTCTTCCCATAATACTGAGAGCACAAGGAATTGTGGGTAGGTCAAATTCAGCTCATTCAAAGAGTTTTGAATGAGCTGAATAAGTAATCTGGAACTTGAATATAGGGAAAGTGAAAGCTGATGTATTTGCATCATAAGTTCAGAATTAAGATTTTACACAATTTAACTGTATAATCTAAAAACTCAATCATCACTTCTCAAAAATATCTGCCTATCAACCGGTTATCTACGATTTTTCTTTTCAGTTCATTTGCATCTATTGTACCAGGAACTCGGTAGGCTATTTTTCCTCCCGGTTCTATCAGCAAGGTAATAGGGAGACTACCGTCCCATTCTTTTCCTACTACATCGATCACTTTGTATTTATCATCGGTATCCATTATATAATTTGGCAGTGCAGAGGCTTTTCCTTTCAGATATTTAAGCGCTTTATCTGACTGTTCCGGACTATCCATACTGACAGAGACAAACTGAAAATCTCGCTCTCCGAACATGCGTTGCATTGTTACAAATTCTGGATACTCAATAATGCATGGCCCGCACCAAGTAGCCCAGAAATTAACCAAGAGTAATTCATCTGTGTCATTTCTTAGAAGATCGGCCAATCCATCAGGGGATAGTTTTTCGATAGTCACTTCCTTTTCCTTCCAAGCCTTATTGGTTTTGATCGTGTATTCATTCTTCCAAGCCCATTTCATTGAACATCCGAAAGCTGGAGTTTGAGCCTCTGCTTCTGGAAGACTTTTTCCGGCCAAAGTCACCTCAATCGCTTTTCTCAGATCTTCAGCATTGGCAGTTCCTGGCTTTTCGGAAGCATCGATTCTTCCCGAGTAGCTTAGTTTTCTTTCCTTATCAAAAACGAAAACATGAGGAGTGGCCGTAGGGCCATAAGCCAATGAGAATTCGTGCGTGTCTCCGTCATATAGGTAAGGGAAATTGTAGGACTTATCCTTTGCCCGAACTTTCATTTCTTCGAACGTATCACTGAGGTCTGTATAGCCTAGTTCTTCTGGTAATATACCTATTGGGCTATTGCTGGATATGGCGACGAAAGCTACTTTTTTGCCTTTGTAATCATTCACTACATCGATGAATCTATCCTCGTACGCTTGGGCTGTGGGGCAGTGATTGCAAGTAAAGTTGATGACTAATACATCTGCATCGGAGTAATCCTCCAGCTTGTGAAAGCTACCATCAATCCCAGGAAGATTGAATGGAGGAGCTGTATCTCCAATAGCTAGTTTTCCAATAGGTTGCTCCTCTACCACAATTGGATTGGCTACAAATGTGGAGGAAGGGGTGGCTTCTATACTTGTTTCATTATTTTCCTTAGGCGTACTGGTGCATTGAGAAAATAGAAGGAAGATCCCCAGGAGAGCCTCCGGGAAAATGATAAATTTTAATTTCATAGGTTTTTGGGTTACAGATTATATATAGGTGTGTTAGGTTTTCAATGAATATCCATGTTGATAGGTATAATGCAGTTTTGAATTGGCTTCCCAATCATTTTCAAATTCTTGCGCGATTGGATCCCATTTGAGGGGTCTTCCCACTTCATGAGCGATGTTTCCAATCGTACAAACGGTACAAGAACTATGACCAATTTCAACTGGGACTACTGGGTCTTTACGTTTTATTACTGAATCGATGAAATCCACATGGTGATCACCAAATGCTAATTCGTCTTTGGAGAATGTTCGTTCACAAGCTTGTACATCAGTGTCGTATTGGCTTCTCGACACTTTGATAAATCCTTTTTCACCTAAGAATTTTACTCCTTGTCTGCCTTCATCAAAACTGGTGATTAGCATTTCTATGCCATTTGCATAGTTGTAAGTTAGTGGCTTTGAGTCAGTAGCTGGAATGACTTCCACTGGACCATTTCTATCCATCCCAAGTCCCCACTGTGCGATGTCAATCATGTGAGCTCCCCAGTCAGTCATCAGACCTCCACCTGTTTCTTTGTACCATCTCCATGCACCCCATACTTTCTCATTCTGCTCTGGATTGAGGCTAATAGGTGGATCTAGCTCTTCATTGTAATGAATATCAGGCAATGGTCCTGTCCAGGTTTTCCAATCTAATCCCGCGGGAACTGGCTGAGAAGGTAAATCATAAGGCTTGGGATGTGGAGGAGTTCCTACATTTACCAGAACTTGCTTGACTTTGCCCAGCATTCCTTTTTGAACCATTCGTGCGGCATGTTGGAAATTGGCTGCTGAGCGCTGCATGCTTCCAACTGCTAGGACTGTCCCGTTTGAGCGAACTGCCTTCACTAATTCTTGTCCTTCATGTATGGTAAATGTGAGAGGCTTTTCTAGATAAATATCTTTGCTAGCATGGCAGGCATCGATTGCCATCATCGCATGCCAGTGATCTGGAGAGGCGATTACTACTGCATCCACTTCTGGGTTTGCTAGTAACTCCTTATAATCGGCATATACTTTAAGCGCTGGAGCCTGTCTTTTTTCATCGGCATAGTGCTTCGCCACGCGTTCTTTGAATCTATCCAACTTGATCTTATAAACATCTGCACCTGCGACCACATCTACCATTGGATTTTTCATCATGTTGCTGAGTAGGCCCATTGCTTGACGTCCAACACCTATGAATCCAAGTCGGATTTTGGCCGTGTCAGCTGCTATATTAGTGTTACCAAAGCTTAAGGTAGGAATTGCGCCAAGGCCTACTGTACTGAGAATGGAAGCACTTATAAACTTCCTTCGGGAAAAATTAGATTTGCTCATTGCTGGAGATGTTGAGGTTATTAATGGGGTATTTGATTTTGGTAAAATAAAGTACTGCTTTTTTGAGCTATAGAAAAATATACAAGAAGCTATTTGATTAAAGGTATTTAGCTTCGAAGATTAGGGAAGAAACTCTTTTGCAAAATTTCTACTTTAGACTCAAAGAAGCCTGTTATTATGACCATACAACAACTCGAATACCTGATTGCAGTTGATAGACATCGTCACTTTGGACATGCTGCAGAAAGCTGTTTTGTGACACAGCCTACCTTGAGTGCTCAGCTCAGCAAGTTGGAGCGAGATTTAGGTGTTATCCTGTTTGATCGAAGTAAAATGCCTGTCATTCCTACGGAGATGGGTGTGCAAATAATCGAGCAGGCTAAAAAGGTGGTTTCCGAAAGCAAAGGGATATTTGAATTGGTAGCTCACATGAAAGGAGATATCTCTGGGGTGATCAAGCTGGGTATCATTCCTACTCTTGCTCCGTATTTACTGCATCTTTTCATTCGGAATTTTCTAGAGAAATATCCTCACGTAAAGCTGGAAGTACAGGAAATGGTGACTGAGGAAGTGGTGAAAAAACTGAAAAATGACGAGTTGGATTTGGGCATAGTAGTGACACCATTGCACGAAGCGGGCATTGTGGAAAAGCCCATGTTTTATGAGAAGTTTTTCGCCTATTTGTCCAAAGATCACCCTTTGCTAAAAGAGGACGTTTTCCATCCGGAGAAAGTACTCAAGGAAGATTTTTGGGTGCTTCAGCAAGGTCATTGTTTCAGAGATCAGGTGATCAACCTATGCGATCAAAGCCTGAGTGGACCGAAAAATTTCCACTACGAAAGTGGTTCGCTGGAAGGTCTGAAGAATATGGTCAATCGGTACAAAGGCGTAACTCTTTTACCTGAGTTAGCAACGTTGGAACTATCTGAGGAGGAAAAAACCAGGCTAAGACCATTCGATGGTGTATCCCCTACGCGAGAAGTGAGTATTATTTTAAATCGAAGTTTCCTCAAGCAGAAACTCGTGGAATTGTTATTTAAGGAAATCACGGATTCTATTCCACAAGCGATGACCTCCAAAGCTCATGGGAAAGTAGTACGGTTCAAGTAAGCATTATTGAATTTTGGTGAGAATGTAATGATCTGCCAGATTTCCAGTGATGATGTGGCCATTTATATCTAGCTGCCAGATACGATTTTCACCTACTTTATAATGCCTAGGGCCATTGCTTACTTTTTCCAAAGTGATGATTGAGCCAGTTTTATCCCAAGTAAATGTCCCCATATCGTCTTCTTCGAGTGCGTCATTAAGGCCGAAGTAATGGGTAGACAATTTATAGGTGAGATCAATATTGAGTGTGAGCGTGGTTTCTATTCCTTCACATCTAGGGCAAGGCACAGTGCCTTTGTACGTTCCATTCCAGTCCAATGACGTGGCGGAGTTGTCGCCTGTATAAAGTATGGGTTCTTCTTGGATGATATCTTCCTCGATTTCCGTTTTTTGTTCTGGCTTGGAGCAGGAAGTAAAGAATGCTATTGAAGCAATAAGACCTATTACGATCAGGTTTCTGTTCATGAAAATTGATTGTCTGATTACCCCAAAAATATCAAGAATTAAACAAAAGAGCCATTTTGTGGAAGTTTTAGAGCTTTTTGTGAAAAAGTAAAAACCAGGACTCTTGTTTTTGAAACAAAAAAAGAGAGAACCGAAGTCCTCTCTTAGAGTATTTAGTTTTCTCATTCACTCAAAGTGATTTTGGTCCAGACGGCAGGTAACCTACAATTACTATTTCAGTCAACATTTTTTCTTCTAGGAATTTAGCTTGATTCAAATCCATTTCAGCTTGTAGCCGCTGGCCCTTTGACTGCAACATCTCTGCTCTGTAAGTGTATAGTTTTGGAGAGAAAGGGTTTTTTTCCAAGGCATTCTCTACTGTTTCCAGTGGGTTCATTTCTTTTTCTTTTTTTGAGGCGGTAGTGAAAGGTTTTGGAGGAAATTCAGAACCTGTGGTGGATAGTTTGAAATTGAAGCTCATTAAATATTCCTGGTCAAAGCTTTTCCCTTCCAAAAATGCAGGGTTCCAATTCTCTTTCAGCATGCTTACTGTTCTTTCTATTTCTCCCTCAAATGCCGAATCTCCAGACAGCATCTGATATTCTCCAGTCATCTCGCCTTTTCGATCTATTTGTATGGAAATGACAACTGGACCCTGGACTTCTGCCTGCCGCAATTCTGCTGGATATTTTATATTGTTCGAAAGTAGCCTGTTCATCTCCCCAAGAGAACTTGTGGTCTGAGCAAATGCGCCAATAGTGCCGAAAAGGAAGAGAAGTAAAAATATTGAAGGTAACTTTTTCATAGTACGTTCTGGTTAAAGATTAGGAAAAGTTAATCTACTGATTGTTAACGAACTAAACAACAAGTCTGTTACAAAAAACTGGTTTTCAATCTATCTCTGACATATTTTAATTAATTAAAAATTCCAAAATGCCATAAGTTCCCTGCTGGATCGTGAAGAAAAAATTCATTCCCCCAGTCATTGTGTTGGATCGTGCTGAGTTTGGTGCCTGGGAATTTATCAGGTAATCCTAAGACTTTGATTGCTTCCCAGTACGATTCCAGATCATTCTCTATTTCCAGAAAGATCATGGAATTTTCGCACCAAGATTTCAAATAGGCATCTTGTAAGTAAAAGGCGATATTTTCTTTCACAGACACCACAGACATGTTAGGGCTTACAGAGCGCACATTGAAGCCTAGAACCTCGTAAAATCGGATGCTTTCTGCATAGTCTTTGGCACCGATAAATGTCCGTATGGATTTTGCAGGATGTATCATACTCCGAACTGAGTTAAGTGATGATCGAGATGTTTATAGAATAGATTGTTCCATTCTTGTGAGGTCATTGTCCCGAAGGAAAGTGACTCTTTTTCATCGAAGTAGGATGCGCCGTATTCTTGGGTTTTCTTAAGATATGCAATCAGTCGCTTTTGCTCTTTATCAAAATCCCGATGATCTGTTATGATAAAGGCAGGCGCAGTCCTTGAATTTTTCGGATAAGGCTTTTCGTTTACTACTCCATTTTTCACAAAAGTTTTTAGAAGAAACCGCATTAATCCGTTTGGCTTTGCGTGTTTGTCTGTGTACACCATTTCGTAGGCTACAGAACAATGTGCAAGCATCTGATCCACTGACATTTTTCCCCAATTGGGAGTTGTTTCTGGAGTGAGTGAATTAACCCGATCGATCAATTCTTGAGTAACATTTGGGTCAAAAATATTTTTCATGGAGAGCAAGTTTTACTTCAGAACTAAAGTAAGTAAACTCCTTTGAATCGCCTGATAATTAAGAGCAAATTGATAAAGGAGTATTCTGCAGAATTAAAAAAATTATCTGCGTTGGAAAGGCGGGATTTTAAAACCTAAATCAACCAAACAAGATTTTTCCATTTTAATTTTTCCTCAATTTGTTCTACTCATAAGTCACTTTCACACACGTATAAGAATCCATATTCTGTAGTTATCTGATTTATACACTAGGGATGGGCCAATGTTTAGCGCTGCTCTGCCAGAATTACAAATGCTGCACTTCGTATTTTCTGAGCAAATCATAGACTTGATTTTTGAAAATAGTCACCTTCTGCTCATATACTTCAGGATCATCAAACATGGATAAGTAGTAATATGCTCCTTCGACAACCACAAAAATTTGCTCTGATAAGAGTTCCGTATCCTTCCCGATTAGATTTTCATCCCTGTCGAGAATGTCTTTCAGATATTCTCGCAATTTCTCATGCAGGACTCTATATTCATCTTTGATGCGCTTGTTTCTGAATATCAAACTATAACAGCTATAGAATACTCCATCATCCAACAGTAAATTCCAATCTCTAGAAAATAGTCTATTCACAAAGGTGTGTGGATCAGCATAATTTTGGATTTCCAATTCCTTAAGCATAGGCTGATAGATCAGCAACATTTGCTGAAGTATGTAAGAAATCAGATTTGAGATTAGAATCTCACGAGTAGGAAAGTAATGCATCACCAAACTTGGAGGCATGCCTAGGTGCTTTCCAATTTTAGCTATAGAGGTGTTTTCCAGACCATTCACTTTTGACAACTGATAAAATCCCTGAATGATTTCCCTCTTTCTACTCTCTGAAATCTTGATACCCATATTAATATAGTGTTAAAAGAAAGTTAAGTAGGTTGATATAGTTGTAAAATTCGTTGGAAACAAGAAATGCAATATATAATATTGAATGAACGTTCAATTTATGATTTTAAAATCAATTGCAAAAATAATTTTTGAATTGTGATAAGACAATCAAGAAACTCTTAAGATTCAAAGTTCATTGGAATATTCCTAAACCGACCAATTTAATGAAGAGAAGAAAATTTTTAGCAAGTGGAGCGACCTTAGCCATTGGAGCTACTGCGCCAATACTAGCAGTGAAGGCTGCAGAAACGGAAAATTCTAAAAAGGCTGTCCTTACAGTGGCGCATATTACGGACGTTCATATTCGGCCAGAAGATAATATTCCGGCACGGGCTATTGAATGGCTCAAAGTAGTGAAAAGGCACAAACCAGATTTTTACCTAAATGGTGGGGATAGCATCCATGATGCTTCATACGATAAGGTTTCCAGAGATCGGACTATAGAACAGTGGGAGGTTTGGGATCAATTTAGAGCTGAGATCCAGGATACCAAAGTCTATAGCTGTATCGGAAATCACGATCCGTGGTGGGATGTGCCAACCAAGGAGGACGAAATGTATGGTAAACCTTATGTGGTAAATCGCTTACAGATGCCTGCGCCTTATTATAGTTTTAATGAAAAAGGATGGCACTTCATCATTCTTGATGGCAATCATGAAGGCATTAGCCTTGGAGAGGAACAAATGAAGTGGCTGGAAAATGACCTAGGTAGTTTACCGTCAAATACTCCGACACTCATTATGTCTCATTTTCCAATTACATCAATTACCGATGCGCTAGTAGGTGGACAACACAGCGATCATAAGGAATTGAAAACTCTTTTCTATAAGCATAAAGACAAAGTCCGTGTTTGCCTCAGTGGACATCAGCATCTATTGGACCGAACATGGTACAATGACGTTCATTATTTCTGCAATGGTGCTTTGAGTGGTTTTTGGTGGGGAGATGGGGATGAGCAGTCTGCTGGCAAGCAATATTATTTGGAGACTCCTCCAGGCTTTGCAATCCTTAAACTCTATGCTGACGGAACTGTGGAGAATGAGTATTTCCCGATGGTTTAACTAAGACTCCAATACTATTCCTGTGAAAAGCTACCTGATTAGGTGGCTTTTTTGTTTATCGCTGGCTATTCTTCTTTAAACTGAGGGTATGCTCCAAATATGCTCAAGAACTCTCCATACAATCATTCCATTTATATAGTATAAAGAGCAGATAGACTATAATTATAAGAAGAAAAATTCTTAGATAGAGACCCTAAAAACACTGAACATATATAGTGTTATTGAAGCTTTGTGTAAATGTGAATTTTTTAGTTTCAGTGTTAAACAATTATTATAATACCGTTATTAAAAATATAATTGCTTTGATTCATAGAAATCAATATTTAATATTGAATGAATGTTCAATAAAATTATGTACTTTCAATTGATTTTGAGAGTAAATTATTTTAGGATAAACCTTATTCAATTCAATATTTTATGGAAGAAATTTTACTAAAGTCTACATTTTGGAACAGTCAAAGCAAAGGAGTCGGACTATTAATTCTGATGATCTTTGCTATCTGTTTTAATTCATTTGCCCAAGGGGAAGTGACTGGAAAAGTGACCGATAGGTCTGGTCTAGGCATGCCTGGAGTTTCTGTTTTGATCAAGGGAACACAAAATGGAACCATTACTGATCTCGATGGATCATTTGCCATATTTACTTCATCTCAGGATGCGGTGTTGGTGTTCTCATTTATAGGATACCTATCAGTAGAAAAACCTGTGGCAGGAATGTCTGTGATAGACGTGGAGTTGAAAGAATCAGATACGCTTCTTGAGCAAGTCGTTGTTGTCGGATACGGTACACAGAAGAAAGTGAACGTGACAGGTGCCGTGGATCAATTGTCTGGAGAAGATATAGCCAAACGTCCTATAGCTAATGTGGTACAAGGCCTTCAAGGTATGAGCCCAGGACTTAATATCACTTATCAAGGTGGTAAGCCAGGTACGGTACCTACCATCAATATTCGAGGATTTACTTCTATTAATGGTGGTGGTCCATTGATTGTGATCGATGGTATACCAGGTAATGAAAGTGATCTATTGAGATTGAGCCCTTCAGACATTGAGTCTTACTCAGTATTAAGAGATGCTGCCTCAGCGGCCATCTATGGTGCTAGAGCTGCTTTTGGTGTGATTTTAATCACTACCAAGAATGGTACAGAAGGAAACCAGAAGATTTCTTACAACAGCTATTTTGCTTGGGGTAAGCCTTCTGTACTTCCAACGCCAGTGACTGATCCATACATCTACTCTAGAGTCTTGGAGACGTCTACCAACAATACGCCTTGGGATTATGTGAATTATTCGGATGCACATTACCAATGGGCTAAAGAACGGTCCGAAGACCCATCCGTGGAAGACACCAGATTGGATCCTACCAATCCTAATCTTTATGCATACATGGGGAACAATAACTGGAACGATTACTTTTTCAATTCTTCCAGTTTCTCTACAAACCAAAGTCTTTCCATAAGTGGAAAAAGCAGCGGGAAAATGCCGATTGGCTATTATGTCTCTGGTGATTACACCAAAGAAAATGGTCTGAACAAACTGGCGCCGGATTATTGGAATCGCTACTCAATGAGAGCAAAGGTAAATATGAAGCCTTTGCCATGGTTAACGGTGGATAACAACCTAAACATCTACCAGACTCAAAGAGCGGATCCTTCAACTGATATTACTGATATCTACTACCTACAACCAACGGATGTAGCGACAAACCCTGATGGAACCTGGGCAAATACAGCTACAGGAAGAATGGCTGCTCGATTAGTAGACGGTGGCAGAAATCAAGAAGACATGTTCGGTTTTCAGGATATCATCCAAGCTACAGCTGCCTTTTTGGACGGAGACCTGACATTTACAGGTCGTGGTAGCTTCAAAAGAGAGCAGTGGAAGTATCACTGGGATCAAAGAAAATACAATATTGGATTTGGCCCTGAAGATATCAGGACTGAAGGTGGCGCAGGTTCTGTAACAGAAAGAAACGGAACGTTGATCAACACAATTTTCGACGTTTTCGGCAAGTATTCTAAAACATTGGGTGATCATAAATTCAACCTCCTAGCTGGTTTCAACCAAGAGAACTTCGAATATTCTACTATTCAAGCAGAAAGAAGAGTGTTGATTTCTTCTTCACTACCTTATATCGGGTTGACTACTGGAGACGCATTTGTGACTCCAACTTACAGCACATATGCATTGCGTAGTGGATTCGGAAGAATCAATTACTCATTTAAGGATCGTTACATCCTGGAAGTAAATGGTCGTTATGACGGTTCTTCCAGATTCCCGGGTGACAACCGTTGGGGATTTTTCCCATCTATTTCTGGGTCATGGTTGGTGATGGATGAAGAATTCTTCTCAGGCTTGACCAGTGTAGTATCTACCTTTAAGATAAGAGCATCCTACGGTAGCCTTGGAAATCAAAATGTATCCAACTTTGGCTATATCCAGTCTTTGCCTACAGGCCTTTCAAACTACTTAATAAATGGTAGCCGACAGACAGTGATCACCTCTTCACCTTCATTGGCAGTAGATCCTACCAATTATACCTGGGAGAAAGTAATCACTAACAACATAGGGTTGGATTTTGGAATGCTAGGAGATCGAGTGACTGGTACCTTTGATTATTTCATCAGAGACACTAAGGGGATGCTTACTGATCCTGTGGAGCTTCCTGGTGTTCTTGGTACAAGCCCTCCAAAACAAAATGCAGCTGATCTTAGAACTAAAGGGTTTGAACTTTCTTTGGGTTATAGAGACCAGTTTGGTAGTGCTTCTAATCCTGTAAAGTTTGGTATAAAGGCAATCCTATCGGATTCAAGATCTTTTATCACCAGCTTCCAAAATGAAAATCAACTTTTCTCCAATTACCGTGTAGGTCAACAGATCGGAGAAATCTGGGGATTGGTAAATGATGGAATAATGGAAAATGAAGGTGATATAGCAGGTCTAGATCAATCGGCAATTGTCCCTTGGGGAGCAATAGCAGTAGTTCCAGGCTGGCCAAAATATAAGGATCTGAATGGAGATGGTAAGATCGAAGAAGGTCAAACAGCAGATGATCCAAAAGACCTTTCGATAATAGGAAACACTAGTGCTAGGTATCGGTACGGTTTTAATATAGACATGAGTCATCGTGGTTTTGATCTTTCCGTATTCCTTCAAGGTGTAGGTAAGAGAGACTACTACCCAAGACATTATCTGTATTGGGGACCTTATCAGCAGCCATATGCAAATATCTATCCTTGGAACCTAGATTTCTACAGAGGCCAAGCTGATAGTGACGCTTTGATGGCACAGCATTCTCAGTCCTATATAGATGCAGGATTGGCAGAGCAAAATCTAGATGCAGAATACCCAGTGCTTCAAGCATGGCTGGCGGATAACAATTACGGTGCTGGTCTGGATATCTCGCAAACAAGATACCTTCAAAATGCAGCGTATCTAAGAGTAAAGAACATCACGTTGGGTTATACCTTCCCTGCGCCAGTCTTGGAAAAACTGAAAGTTTCTAGAATCAGACTTTACGTCTCCGGTGAGAATATTTTCGAATTCTCTCCAATCAAGAACTTTGTAGATCCTGAAGCTATCAATGACGGCTACGGATGGGCTTACCCATTCCAGAGGAAATTCTCTTTCGGCGTTAATATCGATTTGTAATTAAGAAATGAATAAGATCATGAAATCGAGCATGACGAAAGAATCACACAGACATGTGATTATCAATTATGCGAGATTCCATGTGACCAAAAAATCAATGATAAACACATGAAAAAATATATCGTCCTACTAAGTGCAGTGTTGGCTTTATCTTCCTGCAACGATGATTTTCTAGATAGGTATCCACAGACATCTGTGGCGCCTGAAGAGTTTTTCAAGTCTGAAGAAGATCTTGAACTCTATGTGAATGGTCTGCTCACCATGGCTGGACCAGGTAGCTACCAAGCTGATCAAAGCAGCGATAATATGGCGACAACTGGAGCTATTGAAATCAAAAATGTAATGACTGGCTCTCCAAGTTCGCAAACGCTTACTGGTGGTTGGAACTGGGGAACCTTGAGAAACATCAATTACTTCCTCGATAACTATGAGAAAGCTGTGGCTTCAGATGAAGCTATTGCCCATTATGTAGGTTTGGCGAGGTATTACAGAGCCATGTTCTATTTCGGGATGGTAAAGAGATATTCTGATGTGCCTTGGTATGAAAAAACCCTTGATCCAAGTGACCAAGAGCAGTTGTACAAAGCTCGTGATTCCAGAGAAATGGTCATGACCAAGGTCATGGAAGACTTGGAATTTGCTGTAAGCAATGTAAGAGAATCCGTGCCTTCTGGAACACCTAGTCTATCAGCAGTCAAAGCCTTTTATTCTCGCTTGGCTCTATATGAAGGAACTTACAGAAAATACCACTCTGAATTAGGTCTTGAGGGATCTGCAACTGACTACTTGCAAAAGGCAAGAGATATGGCAGGAGATATTATGAGCTCTGGTATGTTTTCTATTTATTCTACAGGCAATCCAGCAAGTGATTATTCTAAGCTTTTCACAAGCCAGGATTTAATGGGGAACTCTGAAGTGATTTTGGTCAATCCATATGATGCTAATAAGGACAGAAGCGGTGATATGAATTATACTGTTTTTGGAGATTATGAACAGTCGCCTTCTAGAGATCTGGTGATGACTTATCTGATGAAAGATGGATCAAGCTTTACCAGTATCGATGAGTATCAAAAGCTAGGTTTTGTTGAAGAGTTTCAAGACAGAGATCCGAGATTGATGCAGACCATAGCATATCCAGGATGGGTAAGACAACCCAATGATATACCTTATATCCAATCGTTGAATAAGAACTTTACTGGATATCACCAATTGAAAGGCTATCAAAATACGACTGATAACATTGAAAGTGCGAGTGCAGACTTTCCAGTTTATCGTTATGCGGAAGTTTTGTTGACCTATGCGGAAGCAAAGGTTGAGTTGAATGAGTTGACTCAGGGAGATCTTGACAAAACAGTGAATGTGCTTAGAGAAAGAGCAGGAATGCCTGGGTTGAGTATGGCAGATGCTAATATGTCTCCAGATCCATTTCTTATAGCGAAATATCCTAACCTAGGAGGTTCAAATCTTGGCGTTCTTTTGGAAATTAGAAGAGAGAGAAGAGTTGAGCTTGCAGTAGAAGGCTACCGATACGATGATATGATGAGATGGGAAGCTGGTAAATTGTTCGAAAGTATTCCTCAGGGAATGTACTTTGCTGGCCTTGGCAAATATGACTTGACTGGTGATGGCATTGCGGACGTGATCCTGATCAGTAAAGATTCCAGTATACCTGTGGGAGATGAAAAGGAGAAAAACAGCCTTGGCGTCACTTTGGTGTACTACAAAGCAGGTACTATCGATGAGAATGTAGATGTATTCTTGGAGAATGGAGAAAACGGTGGAATGATGGTAACTGAAACAAAAGCTAGAACTTTTGAGTCCCCAAAATATTACTACCGCCCAATTCCTATTCAACAGGTAACATTGAATCCTAATTTGGAGCAGATTTTCGGCTGGAATTAATATAGAATTTTGAAATGGTAAGGTGGCTTGACTCTAAAGGTCAGGCCACTTTCTTATACAATAAACTACAGATTACTAATTAGAATAAGTATGAAAAGAATACTAATGGCCGCTGCCATGGCCTTGCTTGTCTCGCATGGATACGCTCAGGAAAATGCTAAGAAGGTATTATTTGTAATACTGGATGGAATTCCAGCAGATGTAATGGATACGGTAGCCACTCCCAATATTGATAAGATCAGCGCTATCGGCGGATATACAGAAGCAAGTATGGGTGGAGAAATCGGCGGATATTCTGAGACTCCGACTATCTCAGCAGTTGGCTATAATTCTCTATTGACTGGCGTATGGGCAAACAAGCATAACGTCTGGGGCAACAGCATTAAGAATCCGAATTACAATTACTGGACGATTTTTAGGATGTTGAAAGAAGCTGATCCGACTAAGAAAACGGCGATTTTCTCAACGTGGCTGGACAATAGAACCAAGCTGGTTGGAGCAAATTTACCGGAAACTGGAAACTTTGTTTTTGACTATTATTTTGATGGGATGGAGCTGGATAGCTTGAATTTCCCTCATGGCGATGACAGAATTTACATCCATAAAATCGATGAGGCAGTATCCAAAGAAGCTGCCCGCTATATTTCTAAGGAAGCCCCAGACCTATCGTGGATGTACTTGGAATATTCCGATGATATGGGACATGGCTTTGGTAATAGTCCTGAAATGATCGACGGAGTCAAAAAAGCGGATGTACAAATCGGACGCGTGTGGGAAGCAATTCAATACAGAGAGGAAACCTTCGGAGAAGATTGGTTGATCGTCATCACCACAGATCACGGAAGAACTGATGATGGCTTTGGTCATTATGGACAAAGTCCAAGAGAACGGGCTACCTGGATAGTCACGAATTCTAAGTATACCAATTCACATTTTGAGGGAACACCGCAAATGGTGGATATTCTGCCTTCTATAGCCAATCATATGGGCCTTTCTATTCCTAAGAAGATTGCTATGGAGCTGGACGGTACTCCTTTCATCGGTTCGGTGGAGGCTACTGCACTGAAAGCTGAACTGAAGAATGGAGAAATCTCGATGAACTGGGAATCACTTTCCAAAGGTGAAAAAGGAAGAGTTTGGGTATCGACGACCAATGAGTTCAAAACTGGCGGGTTGGATAATTATTGGTTAGTTGGCGAAGTTAACCTAGATGATAAGCAGAAGAAATTCTCACTTGATGGGACTCAATCTGAGATCTTCAAAGTAGTACTTGAAACTCCATCAGGATATTTGAATTACTGGATAGTTAAGTAAGCGGCGGATTATATTTCTGATCATAAAAAAGGGGTTAGCCTAGCATTTTTGCTAGGCTAACCCCTTTTTCAATTAGCTAGACTAAGTTCTAATCCAAGATTACTTTTTCCTTCTTAGGATATTTCACTTCATATTGAAGTTTAAGCTTTTGCTGAGCACCGGGCTGCAACGTGATGGTCCAAGTCACTTTTCCAGTTTGTGGATCTAATTTTCCTCCGGAAAGAGCCAATGCTTCTACTGTAATCTCGGATTTGAAGGGGGTTTCCTTTATTTCCTGAGAAAAGGCCGCAAAGGCGAACAGAGAAAGTATCAGACTAAAAGAGAATTTTTTCATAGTGGAGAAGTTAAACTATTAATGACGTGATATTTCTACGCTTTACGAAATCCAGTGTTCACAATTCATGTGTTAAGAATTCAAAAGAGTGTCGTTTCATAAATTATTTCCTCCTAGTCTAACTGGGTTTATTAACTTTGCGCACTTAAAATATCTTTTGACATTCCGCTTTTCTGCATGACGATTACTCAAACCATAATCATTGCCATCATCGAGGGCTTAACTGAATTTTTGCCTGTTTCATCTACAGGACACATGATTTTGGCATCCGCAGCCATGAATATTCACGAAGAGGAATTTGTCAAAACCTTCGAGATTTTCATTCAGTTGGGAGCGATTCTGGCGATTGCACTGATGTATATCAAGCGATTTTTTCAGGGAATAAACATTTATCTAAAATTGCTGGCGGCATTTATTCCCACGGCGATTATTGGTTTGCTGGCCTATGATTATATAAAAGCCTATTTATTCAACCCGATTGTCGTTTCGGTTTCCCTGATCGTAGGTGGTATTATCTTGATTTTCGTTGACAAAAAAGTGGTGAATACTGAGACTAAAGTCGCTGAAGTGGAAGACATGTCTTACAAGAATGCTTTTTTCATCGGTTTGTTTCAATGCCTTTCTATGGTGCCAGGTACTTCTCGCGCAGCTGCCACTATTATTGGAGGTGTTTTTAATGGCTTAGACAAAAAGCAGGCGACGGAGTTTTCTTTCCTTTTGGCAGTTCCTACTATGATGGCTGCTTCAGGTTATGATCTGCTCAAGACAGATTTGGTCTTTACAAACGATCAACTTTTAATGTTAGCCATAGGAACAGTAGTAGCATTTATTACAGCTTGGTTTGCCGTGAAAGTGTTCCTGAAGTTTGTTTCAAAAAATGGCTTTACCGCCTTTGGATACTATAGAATTGCTTTGGGAATTTTGTTCTTGATCTTTATGTGGGGGACGGATTTAGGGTAGTCTTTTCTAATTCCCTGAGATAAATACCGTTCTTTAAACAAGCGAAAAAGAGGCTGTCTCATATTGATTTTCAAAATTGAAGACAGCCTTTTTTATTCAATAGAGGCCGAATTTAGAAATTCGGCCTCTATTTTTTTGAATCTAATTTAA
>Ga0123337_10001050_pt1 | contig 38583 bp, 41 predicted proteins | sample frozenSSSSmetaG_FD_89792 | JGI IMG/M metagenome (GOLD analysis project Ga0123337, IMG submission 89792) | Glacier valley bacterial and archeal communities from Borup Fiord, Nunavut, Canada, to study Microbial Dark Matter (Phase II) -... | ecosystem: Environmental > Aquatic > Freshwater > Ice >...
CCGCCCTCTTCTCCCGGCGCCGGCACACCAACACCCCCACCCCCCTCCCCCCCCCCCCCCCCCCCCCCCCCCCCCCCCCCCCCCGCAACCCCCCCCCCCCCCCCCCCCCCCCCCCCTTTCCCCCCCCAACTCTCCCATCCATCTAATGCCCCCCTCTCCGCAGCAGAGACGACGTCGCCCACCGCACCAGCGCCATGATCCACAATCTCGCATCTCCCCCGCCCTCAGAGACCAGCGCAGCACCACGCGCCACGTCCCAGAGGGAGAGAAAGCGGCGTGGGGATCCCCTCGGAGCGTGGCCAATTCCCGTTCGGACGTGGCGCGAGATGCGAGATCAAAGACCGTAGAGAGCAAGGAGCCTGTTTCCCAATTTGCCTCGACAAGAGCGTGCAGTCGTACGTTTTCGGCAAGCGGAGATCGGCGAGGGAAGCATGCCATGCCGTGGCGAGACTGACAATCCAGCACGATCGCCATCAGAATCCCATCTATCTCCAGTTTCTCTCCTTCTCAGGTAGGTGTCTAGACATGAAGCGATCTCTCGCCAGCGCCGGCGACGCGCGCGCGGGTCCCGCCGACTGGAGTCGCCATCGCGTGTCTGCGCTGCCATCCAGAAGCGGCGATGACTTGCACTAGAGGAAACTCTGCGACAGGAGAGAGAGTTCGAGACGTGAGGAGACGTCATCGGATAGAACGAAATCGATGCTTGGGTCTCAACGCATATATAGCGTCCGTCGTCGGCCCCGCCGCATACCTGGTGCGCAGGAGGCGGGATCGAGATCCGGAAATGGGAGAGGAAAGGAAAGGAGGCTTCTAGGCCCGTCGTATGATGGCGCGCATCGCTCGGTGGTACGGTGCACGGCGGGTAGAGGCATGTTGCCGTCGATCGTCGATGACGGGAGTCGACATGGGATTTTTGCTCCCATGATGGGCAGCCATGGCGAGGAGGAGTCATTGTGGCGAGGAAGCCGCCGTCCGCGGTGGCGAGGTCTGCTGTTGTTGGGGGTTCCTGTCGTGGTTATCTAGCGCTTAGGGGGTTTGATGCCGTGCGACGATGCTGGATGCCGTGGGACGCGGGTCCTTGAGCGCTGTGGACGGGCGAGAATGGGAGCGAGGCTGCGCGGGTCGAGAGATTGGGTATATGTGGGCACCGTGAGAGGAAGTTAAACATGAGATCTGTGGGTTGGTGTTGCACTGCGGTGTCTGTTGTGTAGAGAAGGAGATGACATAAGTGAGGATTCAGGAGGGAGATCTAATGTTCACGCAATGCGGTGATGACGACACGCCACGTCTGAAACGTCTTCGTCAATATTCTAGAAACGAATCCTAGTTCCTGGGCAATCGCTGTGAAAGGAGTGAGACACGGGAGCAGCCGATACATTGGGAGATGTAAAAAGTGAGGCTGGAACGAGAATCACTGAGAGCCACAACATGGCAAAGGTGCTGGTTCTTTGAGGCAGTGACTTCTAGCCGTTGTCATGGGCCGGATGAACTGAGTGACTTGATCATGATATGAGCGTCCAAGTGCCAAACAGAGTAAGGGATGATATTTGATGACACTTCTCTGACTGGTGTCGAGACGAGGGTCAAGTGGCTTGACCATGACCGTTGAACTCGGGCGCTGTCGCGACACCTTCGCGATCGCCAAGTATGCGTGCAGAATGTGGGACAATGAACGGACAGAAAGTAGAAGCGCCACGCTTGAAGAATTGATGGGCGGTACAGTATGAGGCTCATACTCAAGAAATGGACTTCATTACACGTGTTCATGTGTTCAGCATATCGTAAAGAACATCACAACTCGTCATGGCGGCAATTTCACACCGTCTCGTCAGGATGTGACACTCGTCGTCACCCAATTGCCAGCAGGTATGGCATCAATGCATCATTGCCAAAGAGCGGAGAGAAGTGCAGTGCGAGGAAGTATCAAAGTAGCTTCTTGCCTTTCTTGCCTAGGATATTAGCAAGTGGCAGAATGCGGAGAGACTACTTGTGATATTCCAAGCAGCTTCGCTTGAACCATTATTGAGGGTGTTCTCGTGGCAACCGCGCTTTCCCGCAGCCTCACCCGGCGAACGTGAAGAGATGGCGAAGGGATGGCACGGCTCCGCGCATCTACGTCTTCTTTCCCTGAGGAAGAGCCGCGAGTGAAGAAGGCCTTGTATAGTTCCCACCTACCTGTCTGTCTGTCTGGACCTGATGATGCGAGGAACGGTAGGTACGGCGCCTGCCGTGCAACTCTGCAGCTCTCACGAGACGAGGAAAATACGATGCGATGCGATACATCTCGACCTACCCGGCTCGCTCTCGATGTGGAGGAAGCCGGCGTCGGCCGATATCAAGACGGCGGCGACAACGACGACAACAACAACGCCGCGCGGAAATGACAGCGAAGGTCCGAGCAAATTTGTCAGACTTCGCCGGCTGCAGGCGCAACGCCCCGGAAATGCTGAGGTCGTGTCGTGACGCTGGCGGAGAGGAGGTAGAGAGAGGCAAAGGAGGTCTGGGGGCACAGCATGCTCCATGACAGATAGCGGCTCTGTGCTTCCTGATCCTCTCACCGACACTTGACACTTGACTTGACACTTGACATTTGACACTTGAGTGTGTACTCGGTCAGCTGTTTGCCTCGTTGCTGGGTCTCAGACTGCGAACTGCGAATACGGATCGAAAGAGCCAATTGCCTCGTTTCCGGGATGGCGATGCGTAAGGTACAGTACATAATACATATGCATCCCCCCTGGACACGGAGAAGAGGATGCATAGGTGCATAGGTGCATAGATGCATAGGGGCATAGGTAGTTCACCATTGGAAGCTGAGCACACCCTCATCCATTTGGTCGGTATGTACATATGGACATGTGTATGGACATATGAATATGTTCAATGTTTAAGGTCTTGACAATTATTGGAGGAAGTCCCTGGCTGGTCATGTGACTCGTTCAGGGGTGGAGGGGCACAGCCTCGTCTCTGTTTCCGTGTCCATTCCTGTCTTCTCTCTGTCTCTGTCTCTCTCCTTTCCCTTACCTCTCTCTCCTTTTCCTTCCTCACCAGCAAAGATCTCTGTGCTCCTCGCTATCTACAGTATGTACATGCTGTGCACACAACCTGCTGCTGTCTCACGACCCACGAGGAGGACACGGCTGCTGGCATCAGACAAGGCATTCGGAACGAAATGCACATCAGTATGGATCGACATTCTGGACGATCTATGATCTTCGTCGTTAGCATGCACATCATTTTCGACCACTTCTGCGATGCTGCAGTAGGGCAATCGATCAGTACAGTACAGTACGGTACAGTACAGCGGGTAGCCTCCTTCTACAACTCCCCCGTACTCGCAGTAGGAGACTGGTGGCAGAGGCGTGCATCCACGGCGTGCATCCATTGCCCATTCAAGGGGCGACGTCGGTCAAAGAGGAGGAAGCTCTGAAACAGTCTCTCGCAGTGCCTCGTGCTGCGCCTGACGCCAAGAATCCCCGAATGGACCGGCGTAAGCCTCGTTTCTCGGAATTCTGCAGTGTGAGTGTGCTCCGATGAGGCTCTGAGAAAGGGGCCCAGGTGTATGTGTACTTTTGCTGTGGATGGGCGTGGATGAGCATGAGTCCTCTATGACTATGAGTCTATGACTATGACTATGAGTATCTCCAGCCGTTGCTGCCTGATCAGTCGTGCAGGCTTGGATGCAACCTCGAGCACTGAACCTTGCCCACCTGCTCAGCTCAGCCTTATTAGTAAGGTATGTATGTACATATGCATCTACACTCTACAATGCTCATGGTAGCATGAGGAAGGTCGTGGCTGCATATCGCATGCAATGCATCCCATCGTGCTACTCCGTCGGGCGTCCTTGCATTCCCTGACCGACGCCATGAGATATCACGACGAAAGAAAGGTATGAGAAAAAAAATCCCCGTTGGTGCTCATCGAAAATCAAAAATACAGATATACATCTGTATTTCCATTGCTTCCTTCAGACCGACTCTTTCGGATTTCCCAGCATTCAAACATTTCAAGCATTTCAAGGCTCTATCGTGGCGCATGCATTGTTGGTCGCGGCATTGCAAGACATCTTCTCCACGCCCATTATTGATTGATACCCCGCCGTACTTTATCGACAGACCCCTCCTTCGATAGGCTCCCGTCGGATACCTACCCTTCATCCCATACCACCACGACAACCACCATCATCTATCTCACCTACCTACCTACTTATACCCTCCACCCTCCTTCGGAAGCCTCACTTTCCTCTGACCTGCCCGAGAATTCGTTCAGCCCGGATAAACACTCGGTCAACGAGCCTCCTCACTATTCGATCCATTGTTATAAATTCAAGTCTCAGCCTTGCTCAAACCCACCTTCATATATCTCGCAACTCACCAACTCTGCTGCCTGCCAACTGACTTGCAAATCTTACACCACCTGTCCATCGCAAGTAAGTAGGCTTGCGCTCAATAGTCATCCACTTGGATACGGCAACAATGGCAAATCGTGGACCACCTCCGCCACCGCCGCCCGGCATGACGGCGCCTCCAGGAATGGTCCAAGGCGGCGCAGGACCTCGCCCGCAGCAAACACCCCAGCAGCAGCAATACCAATCCCAGCGTCCTGCATATCGTGATGGCCCGACCTACCGTCAGGACACCTTCATCAACAGCTCCACGAGGATTTCGGACATCAGGCCCGAGAAGACCGAGTCCGAGGACTTCTGCCGGAAACAGCTCACCTCGTATGAAGTATTCACCGTCTTACCAGGCGGCGACGACGACAGCGCAAAAGTCGCCAAGGACAAGAAGAAAGAGACCAGGAGCAGCTGGGGCTCCAAGGACAAGGAAAAGGACGGCAAGACGCCAAAGAAGCGCGAGCGCTGGGCCAAGGTCCAGATCAACCAAGAGTCGTTCCCGCGCGAGGAGATCGTCAAGGCGATCAAGCGCCTTGACGCCGGCCGCTCCGTGACCGAGAAGAAGGCCAAGCTCTACCCGAACCAGAGCACGCAGGTGACGCGCATCCTCGACGACAAGATCATGGCCGAGCGCGAGCCCCAGCTCTTCGAGTGGGTCCTGGCGCAGCTGCACCGCGAGGAGGCCACGAACCCAAACACGGGCAGGAAGGAAACTACGTCCATGACGCTGTACCTCAAGCGCGCGCCCCTCGCCGCCGTCGACACCATCGCCCTCTACCGCGCCCGCCAGGAGCGCGCGCGCATGGCCGCCCAGCGCCAGGCGCAGATCTTCCAGCAGCAACAGGCGCACGCGCAGGCACAGGCGCACGCGCAGCAGCAGCAGTTCATGGCGAAACAGGGCGTCTACCAACAACAACCGGGCGGCATGGGACCGCGGCCCGCGCAGCAGCAGCAGCGGGCGCACGCACCGGTCCAGATCGTGCAAGACGGCGTGCGCAAGGTGCCGAGCAAGGGCGGCAAGCCCGTGGGCATCCAGATCGCCGGCGCGAAGGTCAAGGCGTACCACTCCGACGCCAGCACCACCAGCAGCGACTCCGGCTCCGATTCCGACAGCGACTCGGACCGCATCTACGACAGCGACACGACGCCCACCAGCGCTGGCTCCGAGCGCAACGGTCGCCGCAAGACATCCTATCACCGTGACCGGCGCGCAAGATCGCGCAGCCGCTCGCGCTCTCACCACCGCCACCGCAACCGCAGCGAGGACTTCGTCGTGATCGAGCGGCCGCGGCGGCGCAGCTCGACGTCCTACGTCCCCGACCCGCCGCGCGCGGGGGGGAGCCGCGTGCACACGTACAACCGAGTCGGACCTAGCCCTAGCCCTAGCGTGGTGAATCCCCCGCAGCAGCTGCAGCAGCTGCACGCCGGTTTCGAGGAGATGGTCGCCCTGGGCGTGGCGGCGCTGACGCGCGCTGCGGCTGCGGGGATGCCGACGGCGATGTCGCCTCAGATGGGGTATGCGCCGCCGGCGCCGAGGATGCTCACGAACATGGAACGCGGCGCTCATGAGGACCTGCGCGCGCGCGAGGAGCAGCGGCGGCTGGAGGCGGAGGAGCGGATGCAGCAGGATAAGGTGCAGGATGCGGTGCAGGAGGCGGTGAGGGAGGAGATGGCGAGGCGGGAGGCGGTGGCCAGGGAGGCGGCTGCGAGGAGGGACGAGGTGGCGAGGGAGGTGGCGAGGAGGGAGGCGGCTGTGAAGGAGGGCGCTGCTGCGAGGGAGAGGGAGAATGCCGGGCGTGAGAGGGGGCGGGAGAGGGAGCGCGACGCCTTCGGGCCTGCGCCGCGCCGGTTCGCCGAGGACGAGCTGCTGGAGCAGTATCGTGAGCGCGGCCGCGAGCTGTTCGCGCCGAGCGTGTCGAGCGCGTCGTCCGGGTCGGGGTCCATGGCGCGGGAGAGGGAGCGGGAGTGGCCGAGGCGCAGGGGCGAGTATGGGTATGCCCGCCGCGGGGTGCCGCTTGACGACGAGAGGGGCTTCGAGTATGTGCGAGACCCGAACCCGTTTCGGCCGCTGCCGACGAGGGAGAGGCGGGGGGATTATGATTATCGGTATTGATGACGATGGGGACTGCGGCGAGACGTGCGATTAGACCTTGTTTTGTGATACTGGTACCTGGCGCCTTGTGCTGTGTTCTTCTGGGGGGATTAGTATGGCGGGACGGGTCACGCTGCTCTCTGCTCTCTGTATCTCCTTATGGTGTACGGAATATACGGACGAGCGGATGTATGTATGAATGAACGATGGGGATCCTGGATATCACGCGACGGACGATAGCGAACAGTGCATCTTCCCAGCGCAGCGGCTTTGGCTTTATTTCTAGATAAACAACAACGAGCGTTTGAACTCCTTGCGACAGATGAGCAGAGGACAGGCAGTGATGATGCAGATGATGTGATGTGAGGTGATGGAGAGAGAGAGAGGGTTGATATAAGCTCAGCGCAGCGCAGATGGCGCAGCCAGGCTCCTGGATGCGTTGAGGCCCGACGAGAGCGCGTGGGCAAATCATGGCGTGGCTGCGCTGCAGCGGCGTCGAAAGGGGGGAGAGATTCGAAGGAGGGGGGAGGACGAAGGATGAGCAGGGTAGGGGAGGGCAGGGGGCATCGGAGGGAAGGCGGTACGGACCGTGGGGTGTAACGGTGCTGAGGATGGGGGGTGGGAGATGGTAGAGGGAGAGGAGGAGGAAAAGGAGGTGGAGGAGGAGGACGATGCGTTGGCGGACATGGGGTTGTGCTGCTCCCACGGATTCTGTGCTTTTGCCTGGATGAGGACAGAAGAGAGAAGAGAGAAGAGAAAAGACAAATATGGAGAGAGGAGAGGAGAGCGATGTAGGGAACAGAAGGAAAGTTACAGTACCTGCCGCAGAAGAAGAAAACGAAGCTTTGCTTTTGCAGATGCATTTGGGAGTCTGATATCCCTCCGCCTCCTCCTCGTGTGCACTGTCTCGTAACCGGGAAATCTCGCTATGGGCTGTCGGACCGTGGTGGTGCGAGCCTGAGGACGAACGGAGGACAGGCGATGACGGGGGCTGCCCCGCTTGAGGTCACCTAGGTATTTCCCCCACCACAATTCCCCGGTACAGCTGAACACAACACAACACAACAGCACAGCTAAAGTCGTCCATCTTCAACCGATATATACCTGCCAAAAAGCGTTGTTTTTATTCTTCGAGAAATAGGAACAAGGAAAGAATATCAGACAACATGGGTCGTCAATTCTTCGTCGGCGGGAACTTTAAGATGTGAGTGAGCTGAGCCTGACCCTGACCCTGAGCTGTGCTGCCCACCGCTGCTCCCATTTCAGGGTCCAGTGAGATGAGATGAGATGAGATGCGAGAGCTGTTTGTCAACAGAATGGACGCTGACTGTGTCGTAGGAATGGCTCTGTCCAGGGCATCAAGAAGATTATTTCGGGGCTGAATGAGGCCAAGTTGGATCCGCAAGTCGGTATGTATGCGACGAGACGATGAGGGATTTCTTGGATGGCTTGGATGAGGGGGGTGGAGTTTGGACATAACTTGGGATTCTGAAGAGACCTGTGAATGGCATCTGCGGCGATTTCGAGGACGAGTGTCCAGAGAATTGGCCGTCGTAGTCTGGCAAATATGCTCGCAAGTCCGCATCTCTGGTGTTTGGTGAAGAGCACAGGTCCTTGTGCCTTGGAGCTGTCTCAATGCAGAGTGCAGAGCAAGCTGGCTGCAAGCGCCGTGGGCTGCTGGTTGCCTGCACAACTACGACTTTCCATCGATTTTTGCCGTCACTCCACCTAATGATAGGAGTTTCCACACAGCTAACATCAGAACAGAGGTCGTCATCGCCCCACCATCCCTCTACCTCCTCCTCGCGCGCTCCGAGCTCCGCGCCGGCGTCGAGGTCGCCGCGCAAAACGTCTTCGACAAGGACGAGGGCGCCTACACGGGCGAGATCTCCCCCGCGCAGCTGAAGGACTCCAACATCACCTGGACCCTGCTGGGCCACTCTGAGCGCCGCGTGATCCTGGCCGAGTCGGACGACTTCGTCGCGTCCAAGACCAAGAACGCCCTGGCCAAGGACGTGCACGTCATCCTGTGCTGCGGCGAGTCGCTCGAGCAGCGCGAGAAGGGCGAGACGATCGCGGTCGTCACGCGCCAGCTCGGTGCTGTGGCGAAGGCTATCAGCCCTGAGCAGTGGAGCAAGATCGTCATCGCGTACGAGCCGATCTGGGCGATTGGCACCGGAAAGGTGGCGACGACGGCGCAGGCGCAGGAGGTGCATGCGGCGATCCGCGAGTGGCTGAAGAAGGAGGTCGGCGAGAAGGTGGCGGCGGAGACGAGGATCATCTATGGTGGGTCGGTGTCGGATAAGAACTGCAAGGATTTGGCGACGCAGCCGGATATTGATGGGTTCTTGGTTGGTGGTGCCTCGTTGAAGCCAGCATGTGAGTTTGCCTTTTCCTTTGGATGAGAATTGAGAAAAGGGGAGGCGGGATGCTAATGTGACATAGTTGTTGATATCATCAACGCCCGCTTGTAAGTGGTTTCGATATAGAGTGACTGCCTGCGCCATAAAGCGTTTGCTCTGATGGGAAGCATCAGGTCGCCGCCGGAGGAGTAGGGGCCGATTCAGACATAGTGATGGAGCCAAAATACCACTCATGAATAGAAAATCAATGATCGACGTATGGACTGATAGGCTGAGCTTGATCTTGAAATCGTCAACCTTTGATAGCCGCATCGTCTCAACTGTACCTGTGATGTCCATGAAACTAACTGAAAGGCCATTTTTCTTTGGCCATTGTGGCATTATGTATCTGGGTAAAGAAGGCAAACTTAACTTGTCTTCATAATTTGGAGATCCCGTGTTCGTAGAGATGGTGTTGGATCCGGACACTCCATGCTCATCCATATAGCATTTCTGCTATTCTAAGTCATTAAGATGACCTATCTTGTTCGACCTTGGAAGCAGTAAGGCTGTCAATTCCTAAAGCCTGGATATGTAAAGCACAAGAGATAATCTCAATTTGAATAGAGCAGCTTCTGGAAGTCCATGGTATTTATCTTTTGTACATAGTATACAAGCCTTCTGATATCCCAAACGCCCACAATGCTCCCACATCCGCCAGCCTGCACTGCCTTTCCACATCCTCCATTCTTCTCTGTATCAAGCCTGTCTATACAGTCATGGGACCTGAATGATATGGCGACCAGATACCTCTGACACTGTCGTTAATAGACTTGACGGGCTTGGTCTCCTTCCTCAGCTTCTCGCCCGATGCATCTCTCAACAGGATCGCCTTTTGCAAAATAGAATTTGGCTCCAGGTTGCGGACACAGATTGCCTTCTCGCGGCCGTTGATGTAGGTGCCCTTGATGACAGGGTGCTTGCGGGGACGAGGGGAGACGGTGATTTCGACCGACGGGTTGGCTTTGGCGAAGCGGGGGAGCGTGTCGCGGAGGAAGAGGCTGAGAAGATAAGCATTAGCATCGCATAGAGCAACCGCGAAGAGAGGAGGAAGAACATACTTCATGCCCTTGGAGCTGCCGGCCCAGTCGCAATAGTGGAAGTCGAGCCTCTTGCACTGCAGGATAAACGCACCCACGCCATTCTACCCTCCGCATCAGCAAACGAACACTCTCCAAGCAAGACAAGGCAAAACAAAGCCCCAGGAGTCTCCTACCTGACTAGTCGTCAACTTCTTCAACGCTTTCGCACCCATTTTTGTGCAATTGACCCGGTCGTCTCGTCGATATCTCAGTCCAGTTCCTTCTCAAATAAATCCCGTCCTCAGGTCCGAGAAGCAGTCGCAGCCTCACACGTGACCCCAGAAATTTCGCTTCGCATTCATTGCCCGGGCGTCGAACAACCCGGTGCGAGGATGGCAGTGGGAGCAGCCCAAACCCAATTCAGCGCCCTAGCTCCAGCAGCCTTGGGCAGCTCTCTCGATCTGCAAAATCAACAACAACACCAGCAACAACAGCTGCTACTACCACCACCACTACTACAATTCTACGCACCTGGCATCGCCCATCCTGTCCACGACCAGGACACGTCCAACTCGTTCAGGATGACGGACAAGCTGCCACCAAACCTGCTTGCGCTGTTCGCGCCGCGTCCGGCACTGCGGTGGGTGCCACCCAGCGACCACGCGCCGCAGGAGCGCAAGACGGCGACGATCTCGGGGCTGGCTGCGTTTCTGCCAGCGCTGGAGGAGTACAAGGAGAAGGATGTCTATGAGCCCACTGAGAGCTGGCTGCAGAGGAAGGACAGGCTGAGGCTGGAGAAGAGGGAGAGGCAGGAGAGGCTGTTGAAGGAGGGACCAGCAAACTGTGAGAGCCCCTTGCAAGGCCACAGCCATTGTCGTTATGACTCCATCTTTGTGTGGAGCATTGAGGCTGATTTGTGTGATCTGCAGATAACCCACAGGAGGATGTGAATGTTCGGGGCGACGCCTTCAAGACACTCATTGTCGTGAGACTGAGCTACGATGCGACGGAGCAGGATCTGGAGCGTGAGTTTGGACGCTTTGGTCCTATTGAGCGCGTATGCTATTCCCCATTATCGGATTCAGTGGGAGCAGATCTAACGGTGTTGCAGATCCGCATTGTGACAGACACGCATCAAGATGAAAAACCCAACAAGAAGAAGAAGAAGCATCGCGGATATGCATTTGTTGTTTTTGAGCGCGAGAAAGACATGAGAGGTAAAGCGGCCATGAATCCCCTCCCCAAACAGCCCAGCCTGGACGGCCTGCAAAGCAATATGTTTCCGTTCTGAAGTTATGGCCCTCAAGCATGCCTACTTCATCCTTTTTCTTTTCTTCATTTTATTTGCCACTGCACCACTGTCGACCTAACAAGGTATATTCATAAGGGTAACGAGACTGACAAACGCGCTCCTTGCGCATCTCAATAGCTGCTTTAGATGGTTGTGATGGCATCCGCATCAAAGATCGCCGCATTAAAGTCGACGTCGAGCGCGGCCGCACCGTCAAGGGCTGGAAACCACGTCGCTTCGGCGGTGGCCTTGGAGGACGCGGCTATACCAAGGCTGTTCCACCTCGCCCAATGGGACCAGGAGGCTTCGCGGCTGGCCCTGGCGGTGGCTTCCGTGGCGGATTCAGAGGCGGGGCGGATGGATTCAGAGGTGGGGCGGATGGGGGACGTGGCGGCTTCAGACCAGGCGGCAGAGGTGGTGGCGGCTTCCAGGACCGAGGATTTGGCGGCGGGAGAGGAGGAATCGGCTACCAAGGTGGTGGGTTTGGCGGCCGTGACGGAGGCAGAGGCGGCTATGGTGGCGATCGTGGGGGAGATCGTGGATACGGCGCGCCGCCACCGAACGCACCAGCTGGACCGGGGGGCGCAAGGCCTGCCTTTGGCGGCCCTCCATCTGGTGGCATCCGCGCTGGTGGATACGGGCAAGGCTCGCCAGATCGCGGTGGCGCTGCGCCTGTGGGAGCAGCACCTGGAGGTGGGTATGAATCTCGCGGCGGCCGTCCTCCATATGATGATAGGGGAGCGGGTGGATACAGAGGCGGCGACCGTGGATATGGCGGTAGAGGAGGTGATTATCGCGCTGGAAGTGGCAGCAACATGGAGCCGGTAAGACCACGTGAGAGCGGCGGATATCGCGACAGGGAGTCGAGAGATCCAAGGGACCGCGATCCGAGGGACCGAGACCCGAGAGATGCGGCGTACGGCGGACGACCACGCGAGGAAGAGGCGCCGCCGCCGAGGAAGCGGATGTACGACGATGGGAACAATGGGTATATTGAGGATCCGCGCAAGCTGCGCAGGTATTAGGGGAGTGGGCGATGCGATGGTTTGTGAAGGGGTTTGAACGTTTCAAGTTTCACCTTTTCTCGTCCCTTTTGCAGCGGGGGTAAGCAAGACTACACTACAACAGCACTGCGATTTGTCGACCACCAACCGCCTGGAGCCTTCAACATCAAGGGAGTATCAAGGTAGTATTGCTGCTCTGCCTCTGCCTGACAACCCCACGCCGCCAGCCTCCTCGTCACTGTTTCGCCGTCAAGGTATCATTGAGTTCCTCAAGCTCCACATGGTAACGCGCGCCGGTCGACACCCTGATACTGCTCAAGATCAAGACGGACTGTTCTGCTACATTCGTCATCTTCAAGTTTCTGCGACGCACATGGAGACATGGTAACCCGACCCTTCCCTCATCTGGATCAAGAATCAGATGTCCATCTCAACCTGCACCATCTCCGGACCTTGATACGGCTGTGGCCTCTATACTCTGCCTGGCCTTGCACCACCTAGCTCTCACAGATTTCGAAAACTGCATGATTTGTCGTTATTATATTATTATTATTTTGGTCTTTTCTTTTGTCGGGTGAGTACGTATGGGTGGGCGGGCGGTCAGGGAGGTAAGACGGCTGGATTCGTATCTGGTTATCTGACTCTAGGTTCGGTTCGGCTCGGTTTCGGTGCGGTGCTGAAAATCTGCTTGCTTGTTTTGTACGATACTATACTCGGTTGTTCGTGTTAGATCAGGGAGGACGGGAGGGGTGGATGCGTGGTAAGATAGTAAGAACTTGCAATAGGCAGAGAGAGAGCTCACGCGCAAAAGCGATAGTAATGAATGAAAAATGCGTTTCGTTTCGTTTCGTTCCGTTTCCGATCCTGGCTTCTGCGCTTCCCGTGAAACCGTCATCATCCTCTCCCTATGCTCCCCATCTCACAGTAGCCCATCGCACAATACGTATATATACACTCGGCCCAGAGCAGCTGTGGTTCAACACCCTATACAACCCCCATCCCACCCCATCCCATCATTCCTCATCGCAAACACATAACCGCCTCCTCCCCAAACACCTCCACCACATCCCCCTGCCTCAAGATCATACTCCCAACCCACCTCCTCCCGCCCTCCACCGTCGCGGCGCCGAACTTCACGACCGTGCACCCCCTCACCTTCGCCGCGGACCAGAGCACCCCATCCTCGCTCTCCTGCCGCAGGCGGCCGCTGCGCCAGGCCTCGGCAGCCGAAGGCGCCGTCTCGGCGTCCGACCGCTGCGCGGCGGCGGAGCGGAAGTCGCGCGCCCCGATGCGGGGCTGGGCGGCGAACTCGGCCAGGAAGAAGGCGGAGAGCGGGGCGAGGAGGGGCCCGGCGAGGATGAGGGTGCCGAGGAGCGTGAGGGCGTGCATCTGGGCGGCGAGCGGGATTGCGGGTGCGGGGCTGTCGCCGGAGAGGAGGACGTTGTCGCGCAGCAGCAGGCGGTTGGTGGAGGACCAGAGCTCGTTGCGCGAGGAGAAGGAGGTCAGGGCCCAGGACTCGCCGCGGGCGGTGCGGCCGGCGGAGAGCCAGTCGAGGATGCAGAGGGAGGAGGTGGGGGAGAGGGTGAAGCGTTGGGTCTGGGCGTAGATGCTGGAGGCGAAGGGTTGGAGGGGGTCGGGGAGGAGGCAGAGGGAGGAGGAGGGGGAGAGGTGGATGGTGAGGGATTGGGTGGTGGGAAGGGCGGGGGAGGCGGATTTGAAGATTTTGGTGTGGCCTTGGGTTACGAGGGAGAGTTTGGCGGAGGGAAGGACGTCGATCTGGGGGGTTGTTAGTGGGAGCGGATGACAGGATTGGGGAGGGGCTGGGAAGGAGAGATGGAAGCGGGTGTTTGAGGATGATGAGATGATGAAATTAAGATTCCAAGTCTCGTAAGAAATGGCAAAACGTAAATGTAGACTTACCTTGAGATGTACTTGATCTCCACCCACGAGACCGCCGCCATAAGTGAGAAGGAAGACGAGGACGGACTTCTGGGATGCGGAAGGTGATGGCGAGATAAGCTTTAAGGGGTATTGATATGTGATTTTTGTGAGCGCGGAGATGCCGTGGGGAAGAAGATGGGCGATGAGATGGCCTTCCCCTGGCTTGGAGGAGGATGCTGGAAAAGGGGATGTCATGGCGGTGGCGGCGGGGTTATTGATACATGATGAGAGCGACGTCGGGCTTGGGATGATTTGAACTTTTGAAGATGTTGAAGTCTAGTTTGTATCGAATTATGGATATGATGTTTCGGATAGTATTCAAGATATCTTCAAGTGGTCGTAATTTGCAGTATAAAATAAATGAAATCCCGACTGTTATCATCGAGGTTGAAGCAGAACCAATCCGGCTTAGCGCGACTCTCGTCCAAATCACGCTAAACTTAAACCTCAGGTCCCTCGCCCGCAATTCGCGTCTCCACCACCGACGCGCCCCCAACCTGAGTGTTGATATCTCGAATTCGCGACATCCAGACGTCGATGTGAACAAAGTAACATCGCCAATCGACGAATTGTGGAGGTCCGTCACCCGCGAAAATGTCAGAAAACGATGCGACGAGTTCTCCCGCGGAAGCGACCGCGAGTCAGCGAAGAAAGTCGGGCAGAGCTGTGAGGGCGCCGGAGAAGTTCGTGCCCGAGGTGTTGTCGTCGCAGCAGGGTAATGCGACTGGGAAGAGGAAGCGTGGCGGCGATACTGCGGAAGATGAGGAGAACGAGGACGAGATAGATGATGAGGATGAAGAGGAAGATGAGGACGAAGAAGACGAGGAGAGTGAGCCCGAGGAAGCTCCCGTAAAGAAGAATACGAAGCCAAAAGCTGCAGCTCCGAAGAAAGTGCATCTCGCGAAGAAGGCAAAGGTCAATGGAAACGCTTCACATGCCAAAGCGCCTGCAGTGAAGCTTCCGAATCGACCCAAGAAGCCCGTGGGAAAGGTAGTGTTTAAGGATAAGGACGCGGAAGGATTATATGGTAGGTTCAACGGAGTTCATAGTGAGTTGGCGCAATGCTGATTTCTCTTGCAGCCGAAATATTTACAAGCGGCAAGTCTTCAGAAGAGGTTGCGACGCAATGGCTCAGTCAGTACGATGCGGATAACACAGCAGCGATGGCGGACCTTGTCAATTCCGTCCTTAAATGCTCAGGATGCGACGTTAAAGTCACAGAAGACGATATCAATGATCCCGACAACAGTCACAACAGGCTCAACGATATCCAAGAGGAGCACAAGGAACGAAATGTGCCCGACTATCCATTGATAGCGAAAGCAAAGACTACACATGCTTTCAAGGTCTCTCTCACGAAGTTCTTCGAGTCTTTGGTTAGGATCATGCACGAGACTGGGGTTCTTTATGATGATATCGCGCTCATCGAGAACATCCATATGTGGGTGACAACGATGTCATCTTCCTTCTTGCGACCTTTCCGACATACTGCTACAGTGATAGCTCTCGCTTGCATGACGGGTCTCTGCGAAGTAGCTAAGGCGCAGGCACAGAACACGGCAGATATGCTAGCGTCAATGGAAAAGGAGAAGGGACTAGGGAAAAAGGCCAACCAAGGACGAATCGCCCAATTCGAAAAGAAGATCGAAGAGGGAAAGCAACGCCGGGAGTCCTCTGAAGGCACGATTAAAGATTTCTTCGACACTACTTTTGTACATCGATATCGCGATGTTGACCCAAAGATTAGAACGGACTGCATCGAAGCTTTGGGTGGATGGATTTTGATTTTGCCAAGCATTTTCTATGAAGGCACATATCTACGGTATCTGGGCTGGGTACTCTCTGACCAGAGCGGATCAACGCGACATGAGGCTGTCATACAGTTAAAGAAGATCACGAAACAGGGCGAGCTTGCTGGAATCAGAAATTTTATAGAACGATTCCGTCCACGCATTGTGGAAATGGCGACCCAAGATGCCGAGAGCGGCTGTCGTGCATCTGCAGTTGATCTGCTCGATATGATCCGTGAAAAGGGCATGCTTGAGCCAGACGACATTGATATTATCGGCAAACTCATCTTCGACTCGGACGTAAAAGTGCGGAAATCGGTTGTCAATTTCTTTGCTGCCAATATCGAGGACTTGTACGAGTCTAAGATTGAGGATTTGGGTGGAGAGGACGCACTAGATGAGGCGTTCCGGTTGGACGACGACAATAAAGAAAATCCAAGCGCTGGCTGGATCAAGCTGAAGGCACTGGGGGAGATCCTACTCAATTATGACAATGAAGAAGCAGAAGAGGAAGTGCCGGATGAGTCTGACGAGAATCTTATTGGAGACGGCATGATAAATGCGGCTGGTTTTGAGTCAAGATACTCTCTTGCGGCAGAGGTTCTGTATGACAAGGTGGAAGAGCTACAAGACTGGGAAATGCTGGCCGGATATCTCCTGTTTGATCACTCCAAAAAGCACAGCAATGGTTCAATTACTGTCGCTATCCAGGAGGCATTCAAGTTAGAAGAGAAGGAAGATGTGGTACTTCTGGAGATTCTGCATGCTGTCGTCAAGATCACCTTGACAAGGCAAGGCGCAGATCAGCACAAAAAGAAGAAGGGTGCGAGAATACAATCTCAAGAAACCGAAGATACCACAGCACGGAAGCTCGCCGTTCTCCTTCCCCGGTTGCTGAAGAAATTTGGGTCGAGTCCAAAGACTTCTACGGCTGTTCTTCGCCTGGAACATGTGCTGAATTTAGGCGTCTTCCAAGAACTACGTCAAGATTCGACAGCATATGCAGCGCTATTGCATGAAATCAAGTCACAGTTTAAGTCTCATGCGGATGCTCGCGTCCTGAAGGAGGCCAGCGTTGCTTTGTTGCATGCGCAGGCATTCGAAGACCTCGAGGAGACCACGGAAGACCAGATCCAGTCGTTATGGGACGATACAATTGATGACTTGAGGAAACGGTTCCCCAAGAGCGATGAGATAACCGTAAGAGGTGATGCGAAGATCGAGCTCGTCGTGTCGTTGACAACAACGGTAACCCGACTAAATCGCCTAGCTGGAATAAGTAATCCAATAGAGCATTTCGAAAAGATTCCCAAAAAGACCGTGAAAGGAGTCAGGGCGTCGACAACGGCGACCATCGACTTGATTCTTGAGCTTGTCGGACGGGGCGTTCTGGAAACGCCTGATCCAGATATCGATGATGAGGAGGATAAACTGGTAATCGCCGCAACGCAGACTGCGCTTTTCTACTTCATGTGGAAGGGTCGTGCCCTGAAAGAGGCCATCGATAACTCCGAAGCGGTCCCAGATATCGATGTCGACGAGATCAAGGAGCGCATGGAGACATTTTCGTCACGGCTCTTCGCTACATTATCCTCGCGCGCCGGCCTAGACGCCTGTCGCCTGCAAGCTACTGGCTCTCTTCTCGATCTTCACGTTGTCTTCCACAGCTTCCTCACTAGCAAGAAGGCTAAATCAGACAGCGACGGCTCACATCTCCAAACACTTGTCCAGCACATCGCCCCCGATGTACAAGAGGAAATAACCTCGATCTTCGCAAGCGCCGAAAAGCACTTTGCAAAGAGAGCGCACAAAACTCTCGAGCCGCCTGCTGACAACGACGATCCGGAAGATATCGACTCTGAACCGGAAGATGAGGACGAGGCGGGTCTCACTGATGCGGAACGGCAGAGTGCTGCGCTAAAGGCGGAATTACAGCTGTGCGACCTGACGTCCAAACTCGTGCTGGCCATCTGCGCTGGCGTCATCGATGCTGAAGGTCCATTACATGGCAAGCTCAAGTCGAGATTAGTAAGGAATAAAAAGAAGCTAGGGCCGAATATAAGCCAGATCCTGGCGGTCATGGATCAGCCGAACGCGAAGAAGAGTCATAAGAGCAAGGCGCAGCAGGCGGCGGCGGCAAAGAAGAAGGGGAAGGGGAGTGAGATGAGGAAGAAGATGAAGAGTCTGGAGATTGTGGAGGACGAATCGGAGGAGGAGGAGGAGGTTGACGAGGAAGAGGCGCGGAGGCAGGAGTTACTGGATGAGGAGGGGCTGGTCAGCGCAGATGAGGGGGATGATGAGCCGGCGGCTGCGGCGGATGAGGATGAGGACGAAGATATGTTGGGAGACTAGTTCTCGGAGGAGACGAAGGTGTGCGGGATATATTATGATATGGATGAGACGAGTTAATACGGCGTCCGGTGTTGTGCTGTGCTGTGTTGCTTGTAGGATATATGGTGGCTTGGCTGGATAGCTGGATGGTCTGGGCTCGCATGGGATCTGCTCTGCGTCGTTTCTCGCACATATTGCCCAGGCTTGGGTTTGCAGTATAGTTGACGAACAATTCCACATATGGCTCCCTCTGCATCTTGATCTTGACATTCGGCCGGGTAGAGTATGATTAAGCCGGGGAGAGCGCGCTGGAGCCCAGTCGCTGCAGACGAGCAGATGGCGGTATGCCGCCGCCGCCGCCGTCGCATTTGGGTGATCATGTAACTAGGTACCTTGAATAGGTACCTTATCAAAATCATTAGGTAGATAGGTACTTTATATATAGGTATAGGTACGTAGAATCGAAGATCGAGAAGACCCCTTAGCACCGCAGACGGGAAGGCGGGAAGGCGGCCATCCGCGCGGCTAGTAGTTGAGCCGACCGTTGCGGAACGTCAGCGCTGGCACGCACTACAAACACTTACATACTTCGTATACAATAACAACTTTGCTGTGATAACACCTGCATATTTATATACGAGTGGTACATCTACATAGTGCTAGTATCTACTATGCTACATAGCATTATATTTGCTACAGGTAAGTATATATAGCACCTGGTACTGCATTGTGGAAGCAGTATCTCACCTACCTCATGAGGCTGACATTGTTAGGCTTCCTGCTCAAACTGAGCGTCTTTGGTTCGGCACGCATGAACATTAAATCCTACTGCGATTCCTCCACAGTTGTCTGAGTGTTGATACATGCTCTGTCTATGTCTAAGTACTATCTACTTATTACTGAACCTATCAAGCTGGCTTCGAGTTTAGGCTCTGTCAGACTCTCTTGGCCTTGGCTAAGGGGGAGCCAAGAGGGGGCATCTACGGAGAATGTAACAAACTGTAGGACATCTTGGCACTCTTCCCCTTGTTTACCTCGTATCCTGTCCATCTTCGTCTTTCTTTCGTGCTATGCCATGATGTTATTATGTTACTACCCACTTCTTTCCCCCAGCAGCGGTTGCTGTTCCTAGGCCTTGTTCCCTTGATCTTCGCGCTGTGGATTCTTTATGAGCGCAACGTCGAGATCAGGCAGTGGATCGAGCTCCAGCAGTCGCAGTTGCCGCAGTCTGCCCAAGACGAGAGCCAGAATCAATCGCCTCCGCCGACGACGGCGGCGGTGGGAAGCAACGAGCCTGTGGTAGAGGAGGCCACCAGAGAAGCGTTTATTTCTGCAATTCTCAGCTCGACGCTTACGGGAGAATTTAATGGGACCGCCATTAAGGCGTGGTGTGATGATGAGACAAAGGTCTGGATGGATGACATCGCGCTCGATGCCGTGATTTATGGAGGCATAGGAAGGCTTGTCTCCTCAGATTCCTCATATGTGAGATCTCACCATGGCTAGGCAACGTACGGAACGATGTCCTTTTGACTATTCGGTATGCGATTGAAGCCGGCGTAGGAATCATTAGTCCTGTCATCCAACAGCGCGACCCCAATCTCATAAAAATCAACACGGGCAACGGCACAGACTTGAGCTACTTGTTCGACCAGGAGGTCTTCGAAGCCAGAATAAAGTGGGCGTGTCCTCGCATGCCAATCTACAAGACACTGGCAGACTTCAAGAAACTAGGGCCGATGAGAACGATACATACGACGCCGCGGAACCTACCACAGAACAATGGGCCGGTCACCTCAATCAAGTCCGACTTAATTAAGCACAAAGGCGCTGTCGGACAAGTCACCGGGGCGATTTTCTACTCGACGCTGGGATACCTGTGAGTCGACTGTCTAGGCCCTCGCACCGAATCAGTAACGTACTAACCCAACAAGCCCCGTCTGCGTGGACGGCGAAGACTTTGTAGATAACGTCGGCCAGCTGATCCCCCTCCGCAAAGCGCGCAATACCTCGCCGCAGCAGTCCTCTACGGGCTCTGCACGCGCTTCAACATCACACTGGACCCCCACGGCGGCATCCCTCCCCACGCCTTCCTCGGCATCCACCTGCGCACCGAAGCCGACGCCGTCGCCGCCAACTTCACCTCCTATGACCTCCAAGCCCCGTACTATCTCTCCATCGCCGCCGCGCGCGCCCTCCCCGCCATCTTCATGGCCTCCGGCCACGCCAACGCCACCGCATCCGCCAAATTCGTCGCCCAGGCCGCCGCCCTCTCACCCCCCATCACCGTCGTCACCAAGACCGACCTGCTGGGCGGCGACGACCTGGCGCGCCTCGATGCCCTTAACTTCGACCAGCAGGCCCTCGTCGACTATCTCGTGCTGCTGCGCGCGTCGTACTTCGCGGGTGTGGCGATCAGCTCATATTCGGCCAATGTGGCGATGCGGAGGCGTGTGCTGTCGAAGGCGGGCAGCTGTGGGCCCAAGTCGGCGGGGACGGCGGGCGATGTGGCGTTCAGAGACGAGTTCTCGGAGTTGTTTGGCGTGGGGCATTCGGAGTGGGCGGAGAACATCTTCCCTTGAGGTGGGGGTGCTGGGAATGGCATGGCGTGGTGGAGCGTGTGCGTATAATTACCTCGCTGCATGCGCCGCTACTACTGCTGTGTGATTACGGGAGGCGACGGGCAGGCTCTCCATCTGTACAGTAACTGGCCTGCCGGAATGGGAAATATGATTATCTACCTATTCGAAGGTGCAGGGCATAAGTTTTCCCAGTGGAGCCCATCTAGCAGCTCCTTGTACGCACGGGCGTTATGTACCTCTCCTATGAGAGATACATATTCGTTCAAGGATCGATTGCGCTCACCATCTCCACTGTCCTGCAGAATGCAGATTCCAGTAGGAATTGTAAACAGTCCAGTCGATAGCAGTGACAGTGCGAAATCGCGGCCCTGCCTTGCCTGGAGTGAAAAGCAAAATCGGAGCGGGTTTTCTCAGGATTCGAGTCCCAGTTCAGAAGCCCTGTTTTTTTGGGCAGTTTTTGTGGTTTTTGTGGTTTGTGATTAGGGATGAAGTGAGGTCCTGAGATTAAGATAGAGGAGGACGGAGACCGAGGCGGCGAGGATCTTTGAGAGCCCTGAGAGGACAGGCTGGTATTTCCGATGGATTTTTTTATCCACAAGATATATCTAACGATAAGAACTAGGTATGAGGTTAGCAAAGTTCATACTCTGTATGATATTCCAAACAGAGTTGTCATTTTCCTGTGTGTCTACTGGCTATAGTCACGTGATGAACGCATAGGTAGTCCGGCATGAAGTATTACCTACTCTTCCTTCCGAAGTTCCTGTGCATATCCCATAAGAAGGCATAATTACTGCACTTCTCTGGCCCGCAAACGGAAAATCGATACTTATGTATTCATCCTATAATGGCCCCTCCGACTCCCACAGCATAAACGGTAGGCTGAGATGTCTCGCAAAGGGGCGAGGCTGAGAGTGCTGCTACAGACACACCGCCCTTCAGCCAAGGACATGCTGGCGCCAAGAAGATCAATGGGGATGAGGCTATGCACCAGGAACGGGGGCGTCAGCACTTAGGGTTATTCATTAGGTACATAGGTAGGTATTATTGACGGCGTGGCCGTGGCCGTGGCTGTGGCCGTCCTCGTCCTCGTCCTCGTCGTCGGAATGCTCATTTGTTCATTTGTTTACATCACGGGCCGTGAGGACTCGAGACGCGCGAGACCTCTGAGACAGAAGCCGCCGATCTGCCAAACACCACTGCGGGGTAGACCCAGCCTTGATCTTTCAGCTTTCAGCCTTGTGAGAAGGCGTCGCCGTTGTGCGGCATAACAGTCAGTCATAGGCCCATACTAATGGTAGCTTGAGGTGGAAGGGTCGATCAGCTGCTGTTGAACTTGTGCCTGGCAGGAAGGTGCGTGCACATATACATATACCTCGAGGTCTGAGAAGTCTGTATTGTACTGTATTGTACTGTATTTCCTACACATACACATCTTTATTGTCTCAGACTCCCTACTATCACGAGACTACAACGTCTGCCTATATATATTTACATCATTTCCTGAAGCTACAAATCGAATTCGTTATTGAAAGCATCTGATATCGGCGATCGAAGTTGCTACAACAAGACTAAGCCTTAGAAGTGGACTTGGAACTCTGATCGAATATAGGACGACAATCAGCTCACAAGATCGGCATCAGATACGCAGAGCGTCTAAATGTCGGATTTCTTAAAGGACAGGACCAAGGCGGCCGTTTCTGCGGCCGCAAGCAAACTCAAGATGTCTCGCCGGCTCTCTCATCGCCCAGAGACAGAGAATCTAAGAGGACAGGCAAAAAGAGATGCGAGCCCTCCACGTCTGAGCAGTTCGAAAGTACAGGATGAGCCGCGAGAGCCCAGTTTGAAGGATGTCAAATTTGAGACCAAAACGGGACCGCGGAGGCTGATCATTGCTTGCGATGGTACCTGGACGGTAAGGACCACAGAGAGCTCTGGTCATATTCTTGGATGGTGGCAGATCTGACATATACCAGGATAGCAACCAGGATACTGGATTATCAGTTCCCATCGTCGACGACGTCAAGGACATTTGGGCAAGCCTATTCGCTCATTCAAGCGTCACTCTCCCATCGAATATTACTCGTCTTTGCCGCGCCTTGAACACAAACATTGTCTCGACGGCAGACAGCGAGCCAAAGCCAACGCAGATCGTTTTTTACCACCAGGGCATTGGTACCGATGGCGGCCTCGTGGACAAGATCATCAACGGTGCAACCGGCAATTCAATCTCTGAACATATCCGCGAATGCTACGGCTTCATCTGTAACAACTGGCAGCATGGCGACGAGATCTTCCTCTTCGGCTTCAGTCGTGGCGCCTATACCGTCCGAGCTATCAGCGCGCTCATCAATGATATTGGACTCATGAATGCGAGGGGTTTGGAGTACTTTTATCAGATCTTTGAAGATTGGAAGGATCAAAATGTGCCGGAGAAACTGGAGGAGCAGGCAGAGGAGGAGAAGAAGAATGGGGCGAAGGGTGCGTTTGCTGGATTGAAGGCTACGCCGCCGATGCCAAGTCAGGCTAAGCCACCGATATCAAAGCAGGCGTATATTGATGAATTAGTTAAGGTAGGCTATTTCGTCTTGATATTCCTGATTTGGGGTTAACCAGTTTGATAGCGCGGCTACACACGCCCGAGCGTCCCAATCAAAGTCGTAGGCGTTTTCGATACTGTCGGTGCCCTCGGTATACCTCCAGTCTTCGGCTTCTCCCCCACCGAATTAATTCAGTACTCCTTTGTCAACACCAAAGTCTCCCAGGCAGTCGAGCACGCCATACAAGCCCTCGCTCTCGACGACCACCGCGCGGCCTTCTCCCCAACCGTCTGGGAGCAGCCGGACTATCCCGCCAAACTCAAGAGCCTGACTCAAGTCTGGTTCCCTGGTGCGCACTCCAACATCGGCGGCGCTGGCGGCTACGAGGACCAGTCTCTCGCCAATGACACTCTCGCCTGGATGGTGTCGCAACTACAGACCCTCGACGACGGCAAACCCGTTCTGGACTTTGATACGGAATATCTGCATTGGGTCTTCCAGCTCAACGTCGAGCACTGCAATGCCACAGCCTCAGTTGGCGGCTACCGCGGCTGGGCCCTGGGTAAGATGAAGAATGAGCTCAGCCCCAAGTACTACTTCGTCGGCGACCGTAAGCCCTTCGAACCCTGGATTCACTGGAAATGGCAGGATTGGACAGACTGGATGGAGGGCTGGAAAGACTGGGACGGGAATTTGGAGGAGTTGGAGGTGGGCTTCGAGGAGGGTTTGAAAGACGGGATACTCATCGGCCACGCGGATCGCACGCCCGGGCGCTACGAGAGCTGCGACGCGAAGACGGGACGCAAGTGCAAGCTGCAGCGCCCGCTGAGGAAGAGTAATGAGAAGATCCATCCTTCTGCGCGTGTGCGTGTGGCCATGAATGGCAAGGGGTTGGACGATAAGGGAGATTACTTTCCGAAGGGGTTGAAGGGGTTCAAGCTTGTGGGCCCGGAGGGGGTGGATCCGACAGATCCGTTTGCGGAGGGGTTTAGGTGGGTGGGCAAGGACGATAAGGGGGTGACGGTGACGTTGGAGGAGGATACGCTAGGGGTGGATGAGAGGGCGTTGGTTAGTGCTAGCCGGATGGCTGTGGCGAAGATGGAGGCGGAGAAGAAGGCGGGAGCAGGAGTAGCTGGGGCGCCGGCGAGTGCAGCGGGTGGGGAGGGGGAGTTGTGAGATTGCTGGGGCTATAGCGAGAGATTGAGGTTCGGCAATGGGGGGATTTGATGGGAGTGTTGGAGATGGGAGAGGTGATGCTGGAGGAGGAGGAGGAGGGAATAATTGAGCAAGGAGAATGGGAATCAGGCAGGACCTGAGAGAGAGTTATGATAGTCATTATAAATTGATATTAGTACTGCATTTGCTTAGTCGCAAGCTTCTCTTAGGGAGTTTAAGACTGCTCTCCGGAGTTGATTTGCAGTTAGATGCATGTTGCTATTCTAAATTTCTAATTGTGCATAAAAGTGACTGTGTTTTTAGGAGTAAGGTGGTGTTAGATATGTTATATCTTTCTCACCTCTTATGTGAATATAATAAGTTACCGTACTTTACAACGGGGTTTATAGTTTAGTCCTCGTGAATTAATAGGGGAAAGAAGAGAAGGGGGGACTGTGTATAAATCATTCAAGCCGAAGAGTATTATCACTATTATGTATATAATATAAAATAAAACCTGGCTGTTTAGTCTTTGTGGTGAATATCTCGTACAGGCTCTGCGAAATAAAACACCTCCTTCAGCTTATTTTGCAAGTGGAAAAGAGGAGAGGACTTCATAATGTTGTGTGTTGGAACAGTTAGCATACTTTATACAGCTCGCTTTATATCTTACAGTCTCGCCGTCAAATTTACAGCACCTCAGCTTAACCCCCCTCGCATAATCGTCACAAGCTCGGTACTCATATACAACCAGTCTACCACCCCGTCCGCATCCCACCTCACTTCCCCTCGCCCTCCACGCCCTCATCCCTCACACCCTCGGCCTCCCTCTCCCTCTCCTCCCCCCTCTCCTTCCTCACCCTCTCCACCACCTTCTCCGCCACCCTCCCCTCCGCCTTCCTCACCTCGTCCGCGCCCCCCTTCCCCCAACTCCACACATCCCAGATCTGCTCCACGATCAGATCCGCATAGCCCTTGCCCTCGCGCAACGCCTTGCGCTCATGCTCATCCCGCCTGCGCTTCCACTCGCTCCTCCCCCCCCCGGCCGTCTCCTTCGCATCCAGCGCCTCCAGCACGCCCTCCCTCTCCCCGCCCTCCCCCTCCGGCACCCCGTTCCCCGCGCGACTCGGCCTCTCCGCCCTCAGCAGCGCCCTCACCTCCTCGGCCCGCGCCGTCGGCAGCGCCTCCTGCTGCGCCGCCGCCCGCCGTGCCGCCTGCTGCACCCGCTCCACCACGCTGCGCCCCGTGTACTCGCGCACCAGCTGGTTGCCGCCGAGCCCCGTCGACGCGAGCGCCGCCACCGTGTAGATGTCGAACTTGCGCGGCGGCAGCGCGATCAGCACCGGGCACAGCACCACGGCGCAGAGCGAGGTGTAGTGCACGACGGCGCGCTGGGCGGCCAGGGAGTCGGCGCTGGGGCTCGAGGAGGTCATGCTGAGGCTGTGGGAGGTGCGAGGGAGGGTGCGTGTTGCGAGCGATGTGTGCGGTTGTGCGTGCGGGGATTCGCGTGGACTGGCTGGCTGCTGGCGCAGGGTGCTGTGCTGAGTGAGTTTATGAACAGCGTTGGTGAGCTTGAGATGGGTTCTTGAAATTATTCAATCCGTCCTTCACTCTGCTGCTATCTAGACAAAAATCTATATCACGTGGAGATAAGAGCAGTTGTTGTGTTTTCGTATGAAAGCTCGATAACAGCAGAAACAACCAATAATCAGTCATCGTGCCAGAGTGGTTAATGGGTATGACTCGAATCCTCCAGGAATGCGATATCATATGGTTTCGGCCGCGTAGGTTCAAATCCTGCCGATGACGATATTTTTTTCTTTTTTTTCTTTTTTTTCTTCTTCCCTTTCTTCTTTGTTGTTTCTGTAATAATTTTGATATTTATAGAACTTGCTCTTTGTGGCTCGCTGTGTTTTCTCGTCGTGCACGAAGTATGTTGATTTCGCTCGTTTGCCTAGTGCGAAGAGGGAGGAGACAGATGCTGGATGCGACAATCGCATATGGCTACTTCCTTGTTTGTGGATCTGGATTTTTAGGGTTTTATATAAATTTTACTTTCTTGTGAGTGTCTCTAGAGCAATGACTTTAACTTGTAGGTATGAGAGCTTTATTTAGATTTTATTTTAAGAGGGGAGCGTTAATTGTCGCATAACATTTAATGATATATAGATATAACAACAATGTTCTTATATCAAATACAAGGCGTGGTGCCAGAGTGGTTAATGGGTATGACTAGAAATCATATGGTTTCGGCCGCGTAGGTTCAAATCCTGCCCACGTCGTTTGATTCTTTTTTTGCTTTTTCCCTTTTCATCTTATTTATCGTTTTGCTGGTCGGCCTCATTTCCCAGCATCATCATCTATCTCTGTCTGCTTGCTATATCTATCTATCTTTTTTCCTTCGTCGCATTTTTGTCAGGACGTTTCATTTCCTTCGCTTGTGGCCCCTCTCGCTAACACCAGAAAAAGGGGGTGTAAGCCCACTCCTCTTTCTCATCTTTCCGCCCTCTGTCTGTATGTACTCTACTCTACTACGTCTGAACCCCCCAGAATGCCAGAATGGCACTCCTTCGCGGCCTCCATGCCTTCGTGTATCTCCTACCTGTTAAGCTCCAACGACATGCGCTCGCCTCGTGATTGCTGATTTGGAATAAATACCACTCTATGATTCTAACTCCTCTCTATATGCAATGCTCTAGTTAACTATACAGTGAATTTCCCTCCCGCATTCCCTCTCCAAAGGCCCATTTTACAAGCCTTCACGGTTATTCTATATTATCAATTCCCAAAACCCAGCAACTCGAGTCCCCACTTACTATCATCCACCTCCGACCCATCGCCCACATACCCGACATAATCACGATTATCATCGATGATCCGTCCATACTCCAGCAGCAGCCTAAACATATAGACCTCCATATCCTCCCTCCTCAACACCTGCCTCGCCCACTCCGCCCCGTTCGCTCCGACGCCTCTCCCCTCAACATCATGCCTCGCAACATACACCCCCTCATTCTCGCCCCCCTCCCCTCCCCCCATCCCTCCACCCTCCGGCTTCGCCTTCACACCCCCCACCCTCACCCTCGCACCCCCATACCCCACAAAATAGCTCAACAAACTATACGCCTCGCGATACTCCACGTCCATCGGCACAAAATGCACCCACTCAAACACTCGGCTCGTATGCCACTCCCTAAACACCGTACTCTTCACCGGCACACTCTTACTCATCAACAGCGCCCGGAACCGCCCCGACACGGCCCCCTCCGCATCAACATCCACCACGTACTTGGCCCGGAACTGCTTCGCCAGGCTACTGCGATTGCGGAATCCCCATGTCGATTCTAACGCACTGCAGTTCCTGCCGCAGGTAGCAGGACCGCCGCGCACGAACGCCACGTCCGCGTGCTCCTGTGCAAATCTCGCCGGCGAGAAGCCCAAAAGCTGCGTGTAGGCGCCCGGATGCATGGGGTCGGTGCTCAGCACGCTCACGTTCGTACCAGCCATCGCGGTGCCGTTGAGCGTGCGCACGAGCCGCTCGCGCTGCATGTTAGGCCAGGCAGCGGCGTCCTTGAGCGCGCCGGTCGTGGTGCCACGCCAGTAGATGATGTCGTTCTTGTCGTCCCACGCGTAGTCGTAGGTGTCGGAGTATGCGTAGTCGGCATCGCCGTCGGTGGAGCCGTCCCAGTACAGCATCGAGGGGTAGAGGATGTCGTTGTTGACGTTGGTCTTGCCGTCGCTGAAGACGGGGACGAGACGCGCGGTGTTGAGGAGGTTGGAGGGCGAGTGTAACATGCTGTGCAGAGAGGCTATGTGCGGACCGACGTGGCAGAGGTCGATGCTCCGGTTGTGGTTGCCGATGATGGAGAGTTTACGGCTTTGAGATGAGGCGTGTTCGGCCATGTAAAGGGTCATGTTGTCGCTGCGGGCTTTAGAGTCGGGAGGGCAGGCGGCGCTGGCGCTATGCATGTAGGGCTGTCCGGATATGTCTGACCATTGCGGATCTTCGATGGTTTCTTTAGGGGTTTCGTCGGTCCAGAAGCCGGCCATATCCTTAGTCCACTCGTTCACAGTGTGGAAATCATGCTGGGCTCGGCCTTTCTCTTCGGTAGAGAGGAGGGCTTGGAGATCATCCCAAGGCACTGTCACACGTGGTTTGCTGAGCTGGTTGATGGCGATGTCCATATCTGGAAGATCCTTCACAAAGGGTTCGATCATCTTGACAAATGTATCCGCCCGCCATTCCGTAGGACCCTCGTTGACCTTCCACACAGCGCCATTTCGGATATGTACACCCACCACACCATCCGTTTTCCTCTCATGCATACGTGCTGCCAGAGACCTTATGACCTGTGGTTCCACGCCCCAGAACGGCCTCAGGTCGTCATAGATTTGTTCAAAGGGTCCCATGAGTCTGCTCGTCTCAGCCCTGTAGTCGCCAAGGTTGTCCACCTTCCTCTTCTTAGCAAATTTATACCATTTATCAAACCCAGGCGGTGGGTTCCTTCCGTGTCTTCTCCGGTAGAAGTCTAGAACCGTGGTGAAATTCTTGGATGCTTGCTGACCCCAAGTCTTATATGCACTCCAATCTTGCTCTCCTTGCTCTAATTGTTTCAGAATGGGATGCTCGTCCAAAGCGTGGTCGTGGCTAGGAGCCTCGACGTTGAGTGTGGGAAGCTGTTTAAAAACATCAGGCCCTGATCTCAAGGACGTATTTTGAAGGGGGGAAGGATACTTACAGGAATATGCTTATTGCGTCCTAGGTATGCTGAGGGAGCTCCAAGGTCGAACAAGATGAAGGCATTAACAATGAGAATGAGAAGAACGACGAAGCTGCATGACACAAGAAGGTGTCGTCTGCTGATATTAAACAAGGCCATGATGAGGAGAGTATTTCTTCACCAGCAGCACAATAGACGGTAAGTAAACGAAGGATAGGAAAGATCAAGGAATGTGTAGAGCTGACATCTCAACTGGCAATGCTGTGCTGTTGAGGCTCAAAACCTAACAACTTTGGAGGAAAGCAGAGCAATGACGTTGGAGATGCAAAGAAGGAGAAAGGTCCAAGGACCACCTTCCCATATTATCTTTTTGGTGTCCACATATGGAGTACAAGCCAGGAACATACATAGGTACCTATGTCATATCTCTGGACAAAAGTCGATCGTTCCTGTGCTTGGCCAAGAATTTCCCGCCGAGAGTCGTAATAATGCCACAGGGGTAGCTCCAAATCTCCAATTGTGGATTGTAGAGGCTATACTCTAAAGGGAACTGCCGAATGGATTTGTAGAGTCACGTGACAATTAAAATCCCAATATCCCAATGTCGTCTCCATTGAAGATGCGCCCCGAGAACAGCATCACATCCACAGCAATGCCTCCACGGTTACCCGCCCTCACGGCGGCCCTGCGTCCAGCGCAAAGCACGAATCGCATTGTCTCGGCATTTCTCATGCCATTCCTCCACACAAGGAACGCCTCGATTCTCGGTAACTTGTACGATAGAGATGAGGCCTACAACAGGCGCATCAGACGTGGTCGCGGTCCGTCTTCAGGAAAGGGTAAGACGTCTGGAAGAGGTCACAAGGGTCAGAAGCAGCATGGAAAGGTTCCAGCAAGGTTCCAGGGTGGTCAGACGCCGCAGGAGATTGTCCACCACCAGCGTGGATTCGAGAACTTGTAGGTGCACCCGTTGGATGGCCCTATCCAGGAGAACTGTCGTTGCAGTGGCCTAACATCTACACAGCTTCTCCGTCGAGATGTCGCCGATCAACTTGAACCGCATTCAGCAATGGATCGACCAAGGAAGGCTGGATCCCACGAAGCCGATCACAGTGAAGGAGCTGGCCGAGTCGAGGTGTCTCCACGGAGTCAAGGACGGCGTCAAGCTGTTGGCAAGAGGAAAGGAGGAGTTGAAGACGCCAATCAACATTCTCGTATCCCGCGCATCTGCAGAAGCCATTGCCGCTATCGAGGCTGTCGGAGGAAAGGTCACCACTCGCTACTACACCAAGCAATCGCTCCGCAGACTCCTCAAGGGCGAATCGGAATCCTCTTTCATACCCCTCGGCACAACTCCAGCAATAGAGGGCGCCGAGTCGCCAATTCTCGCACAGGCCAAGCCGTTCGCATTACGTCTTCCAGATCCAACCAGTCGTAAGGATATTGAGTACTACAGAGATCCGGCACATAGGGGTTATCTGAGCCATCTTGTGGCAGAGGGTCAAGGACCATCTTTGTTCTTCAAGGCGCCAGGTTCGGGAACTGTGAGGCACAAGAAGAAGGTTGTCAAGGGAGGTGTTGTCAAGGGCGACAACAAGCTTTGGTAGATATCTAGATGTCTTGTATTATGAGCGCGGGACGTGTATTATCTGGGAGAACAGGTTTTGCCATGTTAAAATGGTGAGGGAGTGTTAGATTCAAGAAGATCTGGAATGCTCTGCTATGTAAGATATATTATATTATACACCCATTGCGTTTCCCCCGAGGCTGTGAAACTCCCCGTTATGGCCACTGTATCATCGGATCTTAAGTGTGATAGTATCAAATGCTATAGAATGTGTAGAGAAATAGAGTTCCCATTACTAGTATTCTTTATCAATTATATAGAGAAAGTTCAGTCATGCGTCAGCCACTTTAAATCCCCAAGGCGATGACGATCCGCTTGCGAGTCTTAGCGCCAAGTGCGACATGGGAGGCTGGAGCTCAAGTCCTCAGAACTGATAGCCAAGAGCTAATCAGCATCACGACTCAGCTCCCAGGCCGATTGTGCCTCAGACCTGCCCAAAACATCCCTACACGCAAGAAAGAGTCGAAGACGTGTAATCATCACAATGTCGCTCTTTGGGACCTCACCAGAAGAATCCGCATCGGCATCCACCAACGCGAGATCCCGCCTCGGACTCTTCGACGACGACGCAAGCCCAGCCCCGGGCTCAGGATCTTCATTATTCGCCGATGAAGACAGTGCGCCGGAAGGGTCGCCGTGGGGGATGCCCACGCCGAAGAAGGCTTCGAGGGGCGAATTGATCAAGACCCTGCTCGCGGGATCTGATACCCCGGATAGCTACGTCGATGTCTTCGAGAACGTGCAGTCGACCGAGTATGGGCAGGATGGGATCGTGGATGTTGGTGGGATGTCGAGGGTGATGAATGCGGCGAAGCTTGGGGCGGATGAGCAGACGAAGATTATGAATGTTATGGCGCCGGCGGGGAGTAATCTGCGACGCGATGAGTTTAATGTCTTTATGGCACTCGTTGGATTGGCACAGGAAGGGGAAGAGATCACACTCGACGGCGTGGACGAGAGACGGAGGAGTAAGTGTTGACTACTCGAAACCAATCTTTTCGATAGCTAATCCCGTCCAGAACTTCCTGTACCACGTCTCCCCGGCCTCTCGTCAGCACCACAGAGCCTACCTGGCACCGCCGAGCTTGCATCAAAACCTCCCCAAAGACCAAGAATCCCTCCAACTGAAGCTATTCCTACACCAAAGGCACCATCACCACGCAAAGAGTCTTTCAATGACGAGGATCCATGGGGAAGCCCTGCATTGCATAAGGGGCATAGTCACAATGTGCCTGCGCCTGTGGCTGTGCCTGTAGCTGCATTTACTCCTCTTCCTCAGAGCAATGGGGTCACCCAAGCACTCACGAACGGAGGCTTTGAGCCTGTTCAAAGAACAACTAGCGTCTTTACAACAGCCTCGGTGATCGAGTCGACCAATGGAAGTAACGAGCCACCACGAGAGACCAGGCCGGCGGCAAATAACCTTTGGTATTCATATGATGGCAGTGCGGCAGGTTCTTCCTACAACGGCGGGCCTACTGGGTTAGATAACAATATGTTTGGTGGCGGTTTAGGAGGCGATGACCAGGGCAGGCCTCCCCCGACTTCGCAAAGCAGGGCGTTTGGTGGTGGCAATATCCTCACTGGAAATGCCGTCGAAGAGAACGTTCTCGTGACTCTGTTACCGGAGAAAGAAGGTGTATTCATGTTCCAACATCACAATTATCAGGTTTCAAGTCCGAGAAGAGGAAGCAAAGTTGTCCGTCGCTACAGCGACTTCGTATGGCTGCTCGACTGTCTGCATAAGCGCTATCCTTTCAGACGGCTACCGTTATTGCCACCTAAAAGGGTCGGAGGTACGTGAATCATTCATTGTTTACATGCGTAGCTAATTTCAGCAGTTAACGGGAGTCATTTAGCAGCAGATAGCTCTTTCATTGAGAAGCGACGACGAGGCCTGGTCCGATTTGTAAATGCCCTCGTCAGGCATCCCGTGCTCAACCAGGAGCAACTGGTCATCATGTTTCTCACAGTACCAACTGTAAGTAGTCTTTCATATATGTACAGCGACTGGGCTGATGCTGACTTAGCTTCAGGAACTTGCCGTATGGCGCAAACAAGCAACCATATCAGTGCAAGAGGAGTTTATCGGGAAGCCATTACCGCCGGGACTCGAAGATTCGTTACCACCTACTTTGAATGATCTCTTTGAGACAAGCAGGTCTGGAGTGCGCAAGTCGGCAGAGATCTATATCAACCTATGTACTCTTATGGACAGGCTGGCGAAACGGAACGAGGGGTTGGCTGCTGATCACGGGCGATTATCTTCTTCCCTTATGTCTCTGACGGACGCATCGCATGCGACGTACGCTATAGATACGAACGACGTCCCGCTGCTGAACGAAGGGCTTCTGGCAACGGCAAAGCACGTATCAAACAGCCAAAGCCTGCTCGTGGACGAGGCTCGGGCATGGGATGAAGGTGTACTAGAAGACCTCAAGGTCCAGCGAGACGCGCTCGTCAGCATGAGGGAGATGTTTGATCGTCGTGATCATTACCATAAAGACAATATCCCTTATCTGGAGAAGCGGATCAGAAGCAATGAGGATAAATTGACCAGCTTGCGGCAAAAGCCCGAGGGTCTGGTCAAGCCTGGCGAGATGGAGAAGGTCGCGGATGCCATTATCAAGGTTGGTATTATAGCACACTTAGTCGCAATCGAAGCTAACGATCGTACAGGACAAGGAGTCGATAGTCGCGCAGCATGCTCGCGGGGTATTTGTCAAGGAATGCATCCGCGACGAGCTGATGTATTTCCAAAGCTCGCAATACCATGTGAGCAGATGGAACCAGGACTGGGCGCAAGAGCGAGTGAAGTATTCTGAGCTGCAAGCGGATAATTGGAAGCAGTTGCATGATCAGCTGGAGAGCATGCCGATTGGGGAGTAAGCAGTGATGAGCGATACTCGTGGGTCTGGATGGAAGAGAAGCAGCGCTTTATACCTTTTGGTTTATATAATGGGATCGAGATGACGGGAGGTGTTTATACCAGGAGGTTTGTATACCTTTTCTTCCGGTTGAGGGCCTCCGGTTGAGGATGGCTTTTGCATTCAGCGTTGTTGGGATTAGGAGAGGGATGATCGTATGGTATCTTATTTACCCCTTTTTGCCTTCTGGAGAGAGGGTTTCACGTGCAAATTCGAGTCCATTCTCTCAGCCTTGCCTTTGGGCTTGGCAGCCTCGTCCCTGGATATACTCTACCTTTGCGTTGCATCTCCGTATGTAACATCATCAACACTCGGACTCATTTACCGTTGGTTTTTGACATGAGCTTATGGGCTGTATTCTGTATTTATTGCATCTCTCTACTTATCGGTCTGTTGCATATCATGAGAGCCATATCTCCAAATGCCAATTTCTTCTAGAAGTCCCACTCGGCGCCCCGCCGTATGCCTCGGTACAATGGCAAGGCTGAGCCGGACACTATTTCGCGCCAAATCCACAACTCCAATTTCCCATCTCCATCGTCCATATCCCTCCTGCGCATCCCTTCAGCGCTCCCTCTCACATATGCATAGATCTCATCTCTAGCCCTTCCTTTCTTTCTGGTCTGCTTCCCATTTCCCTTCCGCCCATGTCAACGCGCCAATCCACCCTCCCGATGGCAGCCGACCGCTTCCCCAACGCCTCCACCAGCTTCCTGGAGCTGATGGCCCTCGAGAAGGTGCCCGGCAAGGAGGCCACCTACATGTCGAAGACGCCCGCGTGGGCGTCCGGCGGTGCCTGGAACGCCTTCGGCGGGCACGTCTACGCGCAGTCGGCGTGGGCGGCGGCGCAGGAGGTGACCGAGGGCCTGGTGGTTCATGTATGGCACACCGCCGATCCTCTCCCTGGCTCCTCCGCCCTCCTCCATCGATTCTTTTGCGCGCGAAGCTGACACGACGCGCACAGAGCACGCACGGCTACTTCACGCTCCCCGGCCTCATCGACCGCCCCTACATCTACACCATAACGCCCATCAGCGACACGCGCACCATGTGCCAGCGCGCCGTCTCCGTGCGGCAGCCGCTCTCGGCCTCAACGCGCGCCGCGCACTCCCCCTTCGCCCTCGGCGACGCGGACAAGCCGCTCTCGCCCGTGCGCTTCCACATGATCGTGTCGTTCAAGCGGGCGTCGCCGGCCGTGTCGGCGCACCAGCCGCCGCACGGCGAGCTCGCCGCGCTCGGCGCCGCGCCGCCGCACGACTCGCCCGACTGCCCCGACGTCGACACGCCGTGGTACGAGCGCCTGCTCGCGCGGTACCCGCAGACGCGCACGTTCCCGGGGCTGGACACGCGCAAGGCGCGCATGCGCGGCGACAATGCCGACGGGACGGCGCGGCCGGGCGACTGGCGCCAGCTCACCTACTACCGGCTCACGGGGCGGGTCCCGCGCGGGCTGCGGCGCGGGGAGAACCTGCACGCGGCGGCGCATCTGTACGCGAGCGACCGCAACAGCCTGTTCCTGATCAGCCATGCGATGGGGTTTGGCGACCAGCTGGCGAAGATTGCGAGTCTGGGACATAGCGTGGTGTTCCATACGGATGGGGAGGGGCTGGTGATGGAGGATGAGCCGGAGGGGGAGGATGGGAGGGGCTGGTGGGTGCAGGAGGCGTGGAGTCCGAGGTCGGGGGGCGGGAGGGGGCTGCATGAGAGTCGGATCTGGAGTCCGGGGGGCGTGCATGTGGCGACGACGTGGCAGGATGGGTTGGTGAAGAAGGCGGAGGGGGGGAGGGAGGGGATGTTTGGGAAGGTGATTGAGATGTTCAAGGAGGAGGCGGAGGAGGGGGCGGGGGATTGGGAGGAGGGGGAGAGGGTGAAGTTTGGGAGGAGGAGGGAGGCGAAGTTGTAGGATTGGGATTGTGGTTGGGAGGAGAGGGAGATGAGATGGGAATGGACAACTGATCCGAGTACGGTGCGATATATTGTGCATTTATGAGGGACACAGCCCGGACAGCAGGAGACAGCAGGAGACGGCAGCGGCCAGCGATTGTGTGAATAGAGCAGAAGATGCAGCTAGAGATAGATCTACTTTAGAAATAGAAGACCAACTAATTCACGTCCCCACAGCTGTCATATCTTTCTTGATTCCATAGACCAGGAAAAGATGATTCGGTGATGGGTCCGAGGGATCTGCTACCTATTCGATCTCTATCTAGCCTCTAGGTGCGTACATCTGTAAACTACACACATCGGGCGCGCAATCAGACATGGCAGGCATGTCCCCTCGGTCCAAATGAAGAATTTGTTTTTCCACGCATCATGTCATTTACATCTCCATCTCCATTCCCATCTTCTCCTTCCAGAGGATCTCCCGGCTCCTCTCCACAAGCCCAGAGACCGCGCTTTCTCCTGCTTCTGCGCGAGCGAGCGAGCGCATGGAGCTTCGCGACAGCTGCGTATGGTCATGCATGAACCCTCCGCTCTCCCTGAGTCCTCTTCCCCACCTTCCCACCCCCTCTCCTCTCCTCCCTATTCCCTCCCCTCACCCATCCACCGCACCACCGCCCAACAACCCCAAACCTAAAAAAAACACACCCGCCCTTTCAGCCACATCCCACGACGCCCGCATCCAGCAACGCCTGCGCGCCTCAGCTCCACCAGCGCGCCCGGTGCACCGCGGCCGTGGCGCAGTACGGGGCAGGCGCGGCGCTGGGCGGGGGTTGTCGGTGGTGCGCTGCGGTTGCTGCGGCTGGTCGAGAGGGATGATGGAGTGGTGTTGCGGAAACAGTGGACGGGGAAGGATGCGCGGAGGTTGCTAGGATGGGGGGGAGAGGGAGTAGGAGAGGAGAGACTTAGATCTTCCTTGTATGTTGGGGGAGGCTGGCAAAGTGATATTCTGGATGATTTGTGCTGGGGCAGTTTGAGGATATTGATGTTGAGGGATGGTGGTATGTTTCATTTCGGATGGGAAGAGCAGGAAGGTGTGGGCAAAAAGGTGGGAATAATATATCTTGAGAATTTGGAGGTTGGAGAGAGAAGTGAGTTTGTTGACTTTTGGAATGTGGATTGCGAATTCGACGGCTGAGGTTGTGTTTTTGTTGAGTGATTAGGGTGAGGAAGAAGGAGAAGGGCGTGAAGATAATGCGCTGCTGGGGCAATGGAGAAGGAGGAGGAAGAGGAGGAGGAGAAGAAGAAGAAGAAGAAGAAGAAGAAGGAGAAGAAGATGGAGAACAACAATCCTCCACAAAGAAACCCACAAACCTCACTCCATCCCCATCCCCTCTCCGAGCCAACCCCCATCCACACAAAAACCCCCAAACCGCCGCAAAGACGCCCAACGCAGCTCACCCGAGACAGCAAGCAAACATCAAAGCAGACAGACACACCCGCCCCCGAACGCCGCCCTCCCCAACAGCGGCAGCGCCTCGATCTCGCTCTGCAGCGCCCAGCACGTCGCGGGCGGCTGTCAAGCGCGCCGCAGACATGAGGTCCGGGGCATAGCGCGCACGCAGGGTCTTGGATAGGCAGGCAGGCAGGTAGGCAAGGTAGGGCGCCACGACGAAATCTTCTTTTTCTTTTCCTTTTTTTTCTTTTTCTTTGCTCCGCCGAGTATGTAGGTATGTATGCATGGCGGTGGCGACGGCGACGGCGATGGATGTCGTCATTGCAGTCCAGCGATACGATGCGATGCCGATGCCGATGCCACCACAGCTCATTGTTCGGCGGTGAAAGGGGTTCGCTGGTCGGTTGGGAGGAGGAGGAGGAGGGCTCCCGTACGAATGGCATCTATGCACTGTCTCGACCCCTATCCATCCTCACCCATAATCTCCCCATCCAGATCTCCAGCCAACATCAGCACACCCACCCGCCTGACCTCGTGGCATGGCAACGCCGACCCCTGCGGAATCCGGGGAAGCCAAGGAGGGCCCTCGCGGTGGCGCGCTGCAGGTCGCCGGTTGTGGGCAGCAGCAGACAGACAGGCAGAGGGACGGACATCAGGAGTAAGTAGGTATGTACATATGTATGTATGGAGGTACCTCTCGACGATTGTTGTGTACTCGGGTTGTGTTGATCTTTCAGCGATGCGTAGGTATTCTGTACATAGGCGGCACAGCACGGCATGTCTATCTACTAGAGAGGTTTTGTATGTACGTACATACATACGAAAATCGAAGCCCCTTTCGGTCACAGAGCCGGCGAACCACTTGTGCCTATACATGTCTAAGCATCGGTAGAGCACATGTGTATGTATGTATGTATGTATGTACATATACAGTGTACACAACGGTTCCTCCGTCTGTCCAACCCACCCGACCCCAACAACTCTCGCAGCACGTTGCGCCCTCCCTGCCCTGCCTGCGCATACAGATGTCTGTGCCATTGACTGCTGACAGGGAGGATGGTTCGGACGTGGCGTGCACTCTCCTGACTGAGTCTGTCTGTCTGTCTGTCCGTACTCTTCCGTGCTGGCTGGACGGCGGAAAGTGGTGTCTGTTTGAGGAGATTTGAGGAGATTTGAGGAGAGAGGAAGCTGGGCAGTATATAGATCCGAAGTTCCAACCTGCTTAATACTACACCTTAACACAACATAGGGGCACATACACACCCAACTCTCCAACACTCGAAATCATTCAACGACGACACGTCTTGCCCTTGCAGAACCGCTTAGGCGAAACGTGGAGATTGGGACTGCGGCTGAGCCAAGGCGAGCCGAGCTGAGATTCCGGGGGAGGAGGAGGGAGGAGGGAGGAGGGAGGAGGGAGGA
>Ga0123337_10001051_pt1 | contig 38459 bp, 32 predicted proteins | sample frozenSSSSmetaG_FD_89792 | JGI IMG/M metagenome (GOLD analysis project Ga0123337, IMG submission 89792) | Glacier valley bacterial and archeal communities from Borup Fiord, Nunavut, Canada, to study Microbial Dark Matter (Phase II) -... | ecosystem: Environmental > Aquatic > Freshwater > Ice >...
ACCGAACATCTTCGACAGCACCGTCGTGATCGCCGCCGTCAGCGTCGTCTTCCCATGATCCACGTGGCCGATCGTCCCCACGTTCACGTGCGGCTTCGTCCGTTCGAATTTGCCTTTTGCCATTTCGATTCCCGAGTTACGTATTGATCAAAACTGAATGAGTGGATACCAGCGAGAAGGCTTACTTGGCCTTCTGGCTGATGATCGCTTCGGCAACCGCCTTCGGCGCTTCCGCGTAGTGCTTGAATTCCATCGTGTAGGTCGCGCGGCCCTGGGTCAGCGAACGCAGCGTGGTCGAGTAGCCGAACATCTCGGCCAGCGGGACTTCGGCGCGCACCGTCTTGCCGCCGCCGCCCGCGATGTCGTCCATACCCTGGATCATGCCGCGACGCGACGACAGGTCGCCCATCACGTCGCCCATCTTCTCTTCCGGCGTCTCGACCTCGACGGCCATCATCGGCTCGAGCAGCACGGGGCTGGCCTTGCGGCAGCCGTCCTTGAACGCCATCGACGCGGCCATCTTGAACGCGTTCTCGTTCGAGTCCACGTCGTGGTACGAACCGAAGAACAGCGTGACCTTGACGTCCACGACCGGATAGCCGGCCATCACGCCCGACGTCAGCGTGTCGACGACCCCCTTCTCGACCGCGGGGATGTACTCGCGGGGCACAGTGCCGCCCTTGATCGCGTCGACGAACTCGAAGCCCTTGCCCGGCGGCTGCGGCTCGATCTTGAGCACGACGTGACCGTACTGACCGCGACCGCCCGACTGCTTGACGAACTTGCCTTCGACTTCCTCGCAGACCTTGCGGATCGTCTCGCGATACGCGACCTGCGGCTTACCGACGGTGGCCTCGACGCCGAACTCGCGACGCATGCGGTCCACCAGAATTTCCAGGTGGAGCTCGCCCATGCCGGAGATGATCGTCTGGCCGGATTCCTGGTCGGTCTTGACGCGGAACGACGGGTCTTCCTGGGCCAGGCGGTTGAGGGCGATGCCCATCTTCTCCTGGTCGACCTTGGTCTTCGGCTCGACGGCCTGCGAGATCACCGGTTCCGGGAAGATCATCCGCTCGAGCGTGATCAGCGCGTTCGGGTCGCACAGCGTGTCGCCCGTGGTCGCGTCCTTGAGGCCGACCGCCGCGGCGATGTCGCCGGCGCGGACTTCCTTGATCTCGTCGCGCTGGTTCGCGTGCATCTGCAGCAGGCGACCGATGCGTTCCTTCTTGCCCTTGATCGGGTTGTAGATCGTGTCGCCGGAATTGATGACGCCCGAATACACGCGGAAGAAGATCAGCTGGCCGACGAACGGGTCGGTCATGATCTTGAACGCGAGCGCCGAGAACTTCTCGCTGTCGTCGGCCTTGCGCGTGACGGGCTCGTCGTCGTCGTCGATGCCCTTGACCGGCGGGATGTCCGTCGGCGCCGGCATGTAGTCGAGGACCGCGTCGAGCATCGCCTGGACGCCCTTGTTCTTGAATGCCGAACCACAGAACATCGGCTGGATCTCGCCCGCGATGGTGCGCGTGCGGATGCCCAGCTTGATCTCGTCCTCGGTGAGCGGCGTGCCCTCGAGGTACTTGTTCATGAAGTCCTCGTTGGCTTCGGCCGCGGCCTCGACCATCTTCTCGTGCCACTTGTCGGCGAGTTCCTTCAGTTCCGCCGGGATCTCGGCGTACTCGAACTTCATGCCCTGGCTGGCGTCATCCCACTTGATCGCCTTCATCTTCACGAGGTCGACCACACCCGTGAAGCTGTCCTCGGCGCCCACCGGGATCTGCATCAGGACCGGGTTGGCCTTCAGCCGCGTCTTCATCTGGTCGAACACGCGGAAGAAGTCTGCACCGACACGGTCCATCTTGTTGACGAACGCGAGACGCGGAACCTTGTACTTGTTGGCCTGGCGCCAGACGGTTTCCGACTGGGGCTGCACGCCGCCGACCGAGTCGTAGACCATGCACGCGCCGTCGAGCACGCGCATCGAGCGCTCGACCTCGATCGTGAAGTCGACGTGTCCCGGGGTGTCGATGATGTTGATGCGGTGTTCCGGATACAGGCCGTTCATGCCCTTCCAGAAGCACGTGGTGGCAGCCGACGTGATCGTGATGCCGCGCTCCTGCTCCTGCTCCATCCAGTCCATCGTCGCGGCGCCGTCGTGCACCTCGCCGATCTTGTGGTTCACGCCTGTGTAGAAAAGGATGCGCTCGGTCGTCGTCGTCTTGCCGGCGTCGATGTGCGCGGAAATGCCGATGTTGCGATACCGCTCGATGGGGGTCTTGCGAGCCACGATGGTCAGCCTTTGAAAACGAAGGAGCCCGAGGGCTCCTTGAAAACTAAAAGACGGCGACCGCATGCGGCCGACGGGTCGTTCCTAACGGTTAGAAACGGAAATGCGAGAAAGCCTTGTTGGCCTCCGCCATGCGGTGCACTTCGTCGCGCTTCTTCATCGCGCCGCCACGGCCTTCGGCCGCGTCCATCAGCTCGCCGGCGAGGCGGAGCGCCATCGACTTCTCGCTGCGCTTGACGGCGGCTTCGCGCAGCCAGCGCATCGCGAGCGCCATGCGGCGGACGGGACGGACTTCGACCGGGACCTGGTAGTTGGCGCCGCCGACGCGACGGCTCTTGACCTCGACCATCGGACGGACGTTGGACAGGGCCAGCGTGAACACTTCGAGGGGATCCTTGCCGCCCTTGGCGGTGATCGTGTCGAAGGCTCCGTAGATGATCCGCTCGGCAACGGCCTTCTTGCCGGCCAGCATGATCACGTTGGAGAACTTGGTGACATCGACGCTACCGAACTTGGGGTCGGGCAGGATCTCGCGCTTGGGGACTTCACGACGACGTGGCATGACTTTCCTTTTTCAGTTGAAGTCCGGACAGCGTCCTGGACCTCGCGGCCACCCGACGATGCAACACGGGGCAGCCACTTACTTGTGAACGCCCCGACCGACGGCCGAGGCGGGTACGACGTCGGCGGCGAGCGCCACCGACGGGAGACGATTACTTCTTGGCGGCGCCGGCCTTCGGACGCTTCGCGCCGTACTTCGAGCGCGACTGCTTGCGGTCCTTGACACCCTGGGTGTCGAGCGAACCGCGGACCATGTGGTAACGCACGCCCGGCAGGTCCTTGACGCGACCGCCGCGGATCAGCACGACCGAGTGTTCCTGCAGGTTGTGGCCTTCGCCGCCGATGTACGAAATGACTTCGAAGCCATTCGTCAGGCGAACCTTGGCGACCTTCCGCAGCGCCGAGTTCGGCTTCTTCGGGGTGGTCGTGTAGACGCGCGTGCAGACGCCACGACGTTGCGGGCAGTCCTGCAGGGCAGGGCTCTTGCTCTTGATCGTCGCGGAAACGCGCGGCTTGCGGACGAGCTGATTAATGGTTGGCATGCGGTCTTCTAATTGATCTGAACCAAAAGTCCGCGCTGCTCGAACAGCTTGGCGCGTGGACTGCGTTTGTCTTGGAAAGGCCGCACCAGAAACGTTCGGTGCGAGCACGTTGCGCACTGAATTCACGGGTTGGCAACCGCGTGAATTCGTGGCAACGATCCAAAGAACGTCCGACCCGGGCGAGTCAAGACGCGGGATTATGCCGATGCCCTCGGGGTGTGTCAACCGCGACGTACGGCGGACGCGACGCCAACGGGCGCCTTGGCCACGGGTACTCCTGCGTCGATCCGTGGGCGATCGGTAGGTTTTCCCTTTCCAGGCTTCAGGACAGCGGCGATGCGCCGGTCACGGCACCGCCGGTCCTCCGTCGTCCGTCGCCATTTCCCGGGAGCACTCCATGAAGCCCTTCGACCGCATTCCCCGCGCCGGCCTGCGCGCGGCCTTGAGCAGCTTCGCACTGCTCGTCGTCTGCCAGACGGCTTCGGCACAGCCGGCTCCTCCCCCGCCCGCCACGCCGGTCGCAGGGCTCGACACGGCGACGATCGCCAACTTCAGCGTCCTGAGGACACAGGTGGCGCGCAGCGACCGCAAGGTCCGCGTCATCGCCCGTCTGTCGCAGGCCGCGGTGGGCGGCGGCGCGATGAACCAGCCGGCCAAGGTGATCGCCGAGACCGACGAACTGCGCGGCGCCCGCGATCGCCTCGCGGCGCGCATGCAGACCGTGGGTGCCACCGCGCCGTCCCCGATCCAGGGCACGGCGCTGGTGGTCGTGGAAGTGAACGCGTCCGAGCTCGACCAGCTCGTGGCGACCGGCGAGGTGGCCGAGGTCTACGAAGACATCCCCGTGCCGCCGACGCTGCAGGACTCGGGACCGCTGGTGCGGGCGCCGCAGGCCCGGGCGCTCGGTGCGCGCGGCGCCGGGACCACCGTGGCGATCCTCGACACCGGGGTGCAGGGGAACCATCCGTTCCTCAACGGGCGCGTGGTCGAGGAAGCATGCTTCTCGACCACCTCGGCGGCCAGCAACTCGACGTCGTTCTGTCCCGGCGGCGCGTCCGACAGCACGGCAGCGGGTTCAGCCGCACCGTGCAGCGTGGGCGGCTGCGATCACGGGACGCACGTGGCCGGCATCGCGGCGGGACGCGCGTTCGGCAACACGACGTTCTTCGGCATGGCGCCGGACGCGAACCTCCTCGCCGTCCAGGTCTTCTCGCGCTTCGCCGACGCGCCGGGCAACACGCCCTGCGCCAGCGCGGGCGTGGGCTCGCCGTGCATCCTGAGCTTCACGTCCGACCAGATCCGCGGGCTGCAGCGCGTGCTCGACCGGCGCGCCGCACGCAACGTGGTGTCGATCAACATGAGCCTCGGCGGCGGCAACTTCACCGCGGCCTGCGACACCGACGCCCGGAAAGCCGTCATCGACAACCTGCGCGCGGCGAACGTGGCGACCGTCATCGCCTCGGGCAACAGCGGCTTCACGAACGCCGTCGGCGCGCCGGGCTGCATCTCGACCGCGGTCACGGTCGGCTCGACGGAGAAGAACGACACGATCTCGAGCTTCTCGAACAGCGCCGCCCAGGTCGACCTGCTCGCCCCGGGCGGCAGCATCAACTCGTCGGTCACGGGCAGCGGCTTCGGCGTCAAGAGCGGCACGTCGATGGCCACGCCGCACGTCGCCGGCGCGTTCGCGGCGATCCGTTCGGTCGTCCCGAACGCCACGTCGGACCAGATCCTCGCCGCGCTGCAGGCCACTGGCGTGGCCATCACCGACGCGCGCAACAACATCACGCGCTCGCGCATCAACCTGGAAGCGGCGGTCAACCGCCTCGCGCCGCAGCCCTTCCCGCTGTCGACCGGTTCGATCTACCAGCTGCACAATGACGGCACGATCTGGGTCGGCACCGGCGTCGCCTGCACCGGCAACGCGTGCCCGGGATGGGTGTTGCTCGACAACAACCCGTCGACCCGCGCCATCGCGTCGGCCGGCAGCAACCTCTACCAGCTGCACGTCGACGGGAAGATCTGGCGCTACACCGGCACGCGCTGCGGCGGCTCGTCGTGCCCGGGCTGGCAGCTGCTCGACAACAACCCCGCCACCGTCGAGATCACCGCGGGCGGCAGCAGCCTCTACCAGCGCCACAACAGCGGCAAGATCTGGCGCTTCACCGGCACGCCGTGTTCGGGCGCCTCGTGCCCCGGCTGGACGATGCTGGACAACAATCCGGCATCGGTCGCCATCCTCGCGGACGGCAACCTGCTCTATCAGCGCCACAACACCGGTCGGATCTGGCGCTCGACCGGCCAGGCCTGCTCGGGCAACTCCTGTCCCGGGTGGACGATGCTCGACAACAACCCGGCGACCCAGTCCATCGTCGCGGCAGGCGGCCAGCTCTTCCAGCTGCACAACACCGGTCGCATCTGGCGCTCGACGGGCCAGGCCTGCTCGGGCAACTCCTGCCCGGGCTGGACGATGCTCGACAACAACCCGGCCGGCGTGGAGATCGCCGCGGGCAACGGCGGGCTGTTCCAGCGCCACAACACCGGGAAGATCTGGCGCTTCACCGGCCAGGCGTGCTCGGGCAACTCCTGCCCCGGCTGGACGATGCTCGACAACAACGGCGCCACCGTGCAGATCCAGGCGACGGCGAGCGGGCTCTACCAGCGCCACAACACCGGCAGGATCTGGCGCTCGACCGGCCAGGCGTGCAGCGGCAATTCGTGCCCGGGCTGGACGATGCTCGACAACAACCCGGCAACGGTTAACATCGCCGGAGCCCAACCCTGACGAAAGCAGCGCCGACCGATGACGACTTCCGCACGCGATCGCTTCCTCCATGTGCTGGGCATCGTCATCACCGTCGGCGCGCTCGGCGCCTGCGCCCCGCAGGCTTCCGCCCAGGCCATGTCCGGCAGCATGAACACGCAATCGGTCAACGACACCCTCGCCGAACTCGACCAGACCCCGGACCGGACGGTACGGGTCATCGTCACGGTCCGGCCCGGGACCGCGGATCAGGTCGCCGCCGCGGCGAAGCAGGCCGGTGCCAACGCGGTCAACCCGCTCTTCGGCACGCAATCGGTGGTGATAGAAGGCAAGGCGGCGCACGTGCGCGCCGCGGTCGATACCGGCCAGGTCCTGCAGATCCAGCGCGACACGCCGTCGCCGACGAACTAGATCCGGTCCGCGAGCCCCTTCGCCACGATGGGGCTGGCGAGGCACATGCCCGGCCTTCGCCTCAGAAGGTGTAGCGGGCCGTCATGCCGATCGTGCGCGGCGTGATGCGGTAGGCGCCTTCGGCATCGAACGGCGTCGACGCGAGCGCCCGGAGGACGCCGCCGCTGTTCGCCAGGTTCTTGACGTAGAGCGCGACCTCCACGGGACCCTGTTGCGCGCCGATCCGCGAGTTGACGACGTTGTAGGAATCCATCACGCGATACCGGCTCAGCAACGGGCTGAACTCGGTCGTGCGCTGCCCCACGTGCTGATAGGCCGCCCACACGAAACCGTCCCATCCGGGGAAGACCGGAAAGCGGTATTCGCCGCTGGCGCTCACCGAGACCTTGGGCACGAACGGCGCATGGTCGCCCTTGGACGCCGAGAGGTCGGGCACGTCCTGGCTCAGCGTCGCATCGACATAGGAGCCGCCGAGCGTCAGCGTCAGGCCGCGCATCGGCCGGATCGAGGTCTCGAGCTCGACGCCCTTGCTAGTGAGCCCGGCCGCGTTCTCGCGATACGAGAAGCCGCAGTTCAGGCTGCGGCTCGCCTGGATGTTCTTCCAGCGGATCAGGAACACGCTCGCGTTCACCGTCATGCGGCCATCGAGCAGCGTCGACTTGCTGCCCAGTTCGTAGTTCCAGAGGCTGTCCGGGTTATAGGTGGCCGACGGGACCGCGAGCTTGTTCGCGGCCAGTTCGCTCGCGCAGAGGTTCAGCGGGATGATCTGGTTGATGCCGCCGAAGCGGAAACCCTTCGCAGCCTGCACGTAGAGCAGTTCGTTCTCGTCGTAGCGATAGGTCACGTTGAGCTTGGGCGTCGAACCGTTAGTCGTGGTCTTGCGCTGACCGGTCGTCGTGATGCCGCCGTTGAAGAAGCCCGACGAGAAGAGGAAGAAGTCCTCCACCCAGTGGAAGCCGCGCAGGCCGCCGGTCACCGTGAACTTGCCGAGCGTATACGCGGCTTCGCCGAACAGCGCGCTCTGCGTCACGTCGACGTTGTCGAAGCCGTAGAACGGGTTGTCCGGCGGCGCGCCGAATTGCGGCGATGCGAACGCAGGCAGTTCGGCATCGAATCCCGGCACCGGGAACTGGTTGACATAGTCGCGCCGACGTCGATTGAAGTAGACACCACCGAGCCAGCGGAATGCCCCGTTGTCCTTCGAGGCCAGGCGCAGCTCCTGCGTGAAGTCCTTCAGGTGCGTCTGGTCGGCCAGCGGAGCATGCAGGTCCTGGGTGAACAACTGCAGCGTCTTGTCGAGCTCCCGGCGATTGGTGATGTCGAACTTCAGGTACGACGAAGACGACACCAGATCCGCGAAGCCCACGTCGAGGTCGACGGTGGCGTTGGCCAGCTGGTACTGCGAATTGGAACCTTCGGGCGAGATGTAAGCGCGTTTGAGATTGCCCTCGTCGATCGGGCGGCCGCCGTCCCGCGTGGCCTGGCCGAAGTAGCTGACGTCGACCGTCAGGCGATCGGTCGGCTGGTAGCGCACGGCCACGCGGCCGCCTTCGGTATTGCTGTGGTTGAGGTCCTTCTCGCCGGTCGTGCTGTTGTCGATATAGCCGCCGAACCGGTCATGGAACAACGACGCCCGCAGCCCGAGCACGTTCGCCACCAGCGGCACATTGACCACCGCGCGCTCGTCGTTGCTGGTGCCGCCCGACTTGATGCGACCGACGTCCGCCTCGACGCTGCCGCCGAAGGTATTTAGGTCGGGCTTGCGCGTGATCAGCTTGAGCGCGCCGCTCATCGCCCCCGCACCGTACAGCGTGCCTTGCGGCCCGCGCAGGACCTCGACCCGCTGCAGGTCGAACAGGCCGTACTCGGGATTGAAGCCGTTGACCGAGATCGGCGATTCGTCGACGTAGAGTCCGACCGTCTCCTGCGTCTGCGGATCGTCTTCGGTGATGCCGCCGGTGGTGATGCCGCGGATGATCAACTGCGAGCGGCCCGGCCCGGTCTGGAACGACGAGAGGCTCGGGACCGTCGAGATCAGATCGGTGAAGTTCTGCGCGCCCAGGTTCTGCAGCGTCCTCGCGCCGATCACGTTGATGCTGATCGGCACGTCCTGGTTGTACTCGATGCGTTTCTGGGACGTGACGACCACGCTGTCGAGCTGGGTCGAATTCGACGCCTTGTCTTCCGTAGCCGGTTTCCTCGGCGTGGCGGGCACGTCGCTGGTCGCCGGTGGCGACGGCGGCGTGGAGGCCTGCTGTGCCTGCGCCGCGAGCGCGACGACAGCGAGAGTCGACGAAACGGCGGAACGAAGGGCGAGCTGGGAAGGACGACGCGTGGCGCGGGACAAGTTCGATTCTCCGAATCGTTGGCGCCGCGATGGGGCGACGCATCACCCACGATTTATAAGCCCGATGCCGCGGTCGCGTAAACAAACGGGACCTGCAAATTCACCGTCTGTGGACTTTCGCCGACAATCTCCTCCTCCCCTCATTTCCCCTGCAAGGAGCGTTCATGTCCTTTCCTTCGATCCGCCGCCGCATCGTCCTCGTCACGTCCGGCGCTCTTTGCGTCGGCAGCCTGCTGGCCACACGGGTCGCCGTCGCGGCCGACGACGTCGCCGGCGCGATCGCGAAGGTCATGAACGCGAGCGTGGCCGCGTGGTCGGCAGGCGATCTGAACACCTTCATGGACAGTTACGAGGATTCACCCGACACCCTCTTCGTCGGCTCGACGGGCCTGGTGCGGGGCAAGGCCGCGATCGCGGCGCGCTACGCAAAGCAGTTCGGACAGGGAGGACCGGGGAGACTGGGCAAGCTCTCGTTCGAGACCCTGGAGATCCGGTCGACCGGCGAGCACTATGCGCTGATGATCGGCCGCTTCCACCTGCGGCCCGTCGATCGCACGAAGGCCGAAGCGACCGGCCTCTTCAGCCTGGTGTTCCACGAACGCGACGGCCGATGGCGCATCGTGTGCGACCACACGTCCTGAGCGCGCGTCGTCTACGGCGGCGTCACGGGGACGCGGCGCTTTCGAAGCCGTTCGGATTCGCCTGTTGCCACCGCCAGCTGTCCTCGCACATGCGTTCCAGGCCGAGTTCCGCGCGCCAACCGAGCAGCGATGCGGCACGTTCGACCGCCGCGTAGCAGCTAGCGATATCCCCGGGACGCCGCGGACCGACGACGTGCGCGATCGAGCGACCCGACGCCGCCCCGAACGCCTGGATCATCTCGCGCACGGTGCTGCCGCGGCCCGTCCCGAGGTTGATCGGTACCGCGCCTTCCAGCCTATCGAGCCGTTCGAGCGCCGCGAGATGGCCGCGCGCGAGGTCGACGACGTGGATGTAGTCGCGCTCGCCGGTGCCGTCGCGGGTCGGGTAGTCGTCGCCATGCACGGTCAGCCGCTGCAGCTTGCCGACCGCGACCTGCGCGACGTAAGGCATCAGGTTGTTGGGGATGCCGGCCGGATCCTCGCCGATCAGCCCGCTCTCGTGGGCACCGACCGGATTGAAGTAGCGCAGCAGCGCGACGCGCCAGGTCGGGTCCGCGACGACCACATCGCCCAGCACGCGTTCGACCATCGCCTTCGACGACCCGTAGGGGTTCGTGGTCTGGATCGGGAAGTCCTCGCGGATCGGCAGCGCATGCGGATCGCCGTAGACCGTCGCCGACGAACTGAAGACGAAGCGTCTGACGTTCGCGCGCTTCATCGCCTCGACCAGCACCAGCGTGCCGTTGACGTTGTTGTCGTAGTACCTCAACGGCTGCGAGACCGACTCGCCGACCGCCTTCAGCCCCGCGAAGTGGATCACCGCGGCGATCGGATGGGCGGCGAAGACCCGGTCCAGCACGGCCGCGTCGCGCACGTCGGCCTCGACGAAGACGGGCGCCCGGCCCGCGATGCGTTCGATCCGGTTGACGGCTTCGCGATGGCTGTTGACGAGGTTGTCGACGATGACCGGCGTGAACCCGGCACCGAGCAGTTCGACGCAGGTGTGCGAGCCGATGTAGCCGGCGCCGCCGGTGACGAGGATGTGGGAAGGCATGAAGGGCGGGGTCGAAGACGAAGGCGCGATGCTAACCCTTGACGTCCAGGAAGGCCGCGATCGTGCCGTCGAGGAAAGCCGCGTCTTCGGCCCGCGTGCTGCTCGCGGCGAGATGGCCCTGGGACGACGGGATCTCGACGAAGGTGGCCGCCGCGATGCCGTCGGCGACCGCGCGCGCCGCGCTCGCGGGATTGAAGAGGTCGACCGGCGGGGCGAGCACCAGGGTGCGCGCGACGATGGCGCGCAGCGCATCGGCCGTGCCGCCGGACCCGGGCGTCGTGCCGACGTCATGCGCCTCGTAGGCCCACGACTGGTAGAGGTAGTCGTGCGCGTCGAAGCCGTTCGCCTGCTGCTGGGCCGCGCGCTGCGCGAACCACGCATGCGGATCGGCGAGCCCGTCGACGGCTTCGGGCGTGCGCATCAGCAACGCGTTCATCAGTCCCGAATACGCCTTCCATCCGCGCTCGGGCACGCCGACGAAGCCGTCGCCGGTCCAGGCGGGGTCCGCCGTCAGGCAGGCGCGAGCGGTCTGCGTCACCAGCGCGGCCCACGGCGCGGTGCGCGCCATCGGCGTCATCGCGACGATGCGGTTCATGAAGGCCGGATGGTCGACGCCCCATTGCAACGCCTGCATCCCGCCCATCGACGCGCCGACGATCGCATGCACGCGATCGAGCCCGAGATGGTCGGTCAGCAACCGATGCTGTGCCGCGACCATGTCGCGCAGCACGAAGCGCGGGAAGCGCATGCCCGGTTGCGGCACGCTGTTCGATGGCGACGTCGACAGCCCGTTGCCGATCGGATCGGTCGCGACGACGAACCAGCGCGCAGGATCGAGCGCCTTGCCCGGGCCGATCAGGAAGTCGAGACGGTGATGGGTCGCGGTCAACGCGGCGCAGATCAGGATCGTGTTCGATCGATCGGCGTTCAACGTGCCGTGCGTGACGAACGACTGCCGGTAGTCGTGAATCGTCTCGCCGGACTCGAGCGCCAGGTCACCGAGGAGTGCCTCGCGATGCGGCGCGTCGACGTGATCGGGGGCGAGCGGCGGATGCTTCAAGCCGCTCCCATCAAGGGAACTCGACGACGGTCCGGATGCCTTCGCCGCGCGCGAGCATCGCGAAACCGTCGTTGATGTCGTCGAGCCCGATGCGCGCGGTGATCAGTTCGTCGAGCATCAGCCGGCCCGCGAGGTATTCGTCGACCAGCCACGGGAAGTCGCGCTTCGGCAGCGCGTCGCCGTAGCTCGAGCGCACGATCCGCTTCTCGCCCATCAACGAGCCCCAGCGGAACGCCACGTCCTCGTTCACGTTGATCTTCCCGAGCCAGACCACCTCGCCGGCCGGCCGCACCGCCTCGATCGACAACCGGAACGCATCCTTGTGGCCGGCGGCCTCGAAGACGTAGTCGGCACCGCGCCCCGCGGTCATCCCGCGGATCGTGTCGAGCACGTCGGGCGCCGCCGCGTCGACGATGTCCGTCGCGCCGAACGGCGTGGCCCGCGCACGACGATCCGTGTCGATGTCCGCGGCGACGATGCGCCCGGCGCCTGCGAGCCTTGCGCCCTGGATCACGTTGAGCCCGACCGCGCCGCAGCCGATCACGAGCACGTTCGAGCCCGGCGCGACCTTCGCCTTGCGGACCGCGGCGCCGACCCCGGTCATCACGCCGCAGCCGATGATGCAGGCCACGTCGAACGGCATGTCCTTCGAGATCGGGATCGCGCCGGACTCGGGGACGACCGCGTACTCGGCGTGCGTCGATGTGACGAAGAAGTGATGGACGCGCTCGCCGTCGCGCGTCATGCGGGTCGTGCCGTCGAGCAGGAGCCCCTTCGGTTCGTGGCGCTTGAGCGGCTCGCAGAGGATGCGCACCCCGCGATCGCAATAGAAGCAGTGGCCGCAATACGGATTCCACGAGCAGATCACGTGGTCCCCTGGTGTCACTTCGGTAACGTGAGCGCCCACTGCCTCGACGATGCCCGCGCCTTCATGCCCCAGCACGATCGGCAGAGGATAGGCGAGCGTGCCCTGGATGACCTCCAGGTCCGTGTGACACAGCCCCGTCGCCCGCATCCGGACCAGCACGTCGTGCGGCGCCAGCGGCGCCATCTCGAGCCGGTCGATGGTCATCGGCTCGCCGACCCGGTTCAGGACCGCGGCACGAAAGCGCATCGTCAGGCCGCCCGGTCCGGCAGCGCTTCGGGGTCGTTGTAGTTCTTCACCGCCGTGCCGCGATAGAGGATCTTGGCGTTGCGGTCGGTCACGTCCTTGTGCAGCTGGACGAACGCGGGGTCCATGTCGCGGGTCGGTTGCGGCTCGAGGGCGAAGTGATGGAAGCGGTCCGTTCCACGAACCAGCGTCGCGCTGTCGTCGCCGGCGATTTGCGCCACGCTCGTCGGGATGTAGCGGATCGCGAAGCCGATGCGGCGGTCGTTGGACGGGTTGGACGGCGACCCGTGCACGACCCGCACGTGGTGCAGCGAGATCTCGCCCGGCTCGAGCTCGACGGTGACGGCCGTGGACTCGTCGACGTCGACGGCGATCTCCTGGCCGCGCGTGAGCAGGTTGTTCTTGGCGAAGGTGTCGCGATGCGGGATCTGGTCGTGCTCGTGCGTGCCGGGAATAAAGCCCATGCCGCCGTTGCCCGCGTTGCTCCGCGTGAGCGCCAGCCACGCGGTCACGACGTCGGGCCGGCTCAGTCCCCAGTAGGTCGAGTCCTGGTGCCACGACACGAACGCCGGGTTGCGTGCTTCCTTGATGAAGAAGTTGGTGCTCCAGCACAGCAGGTCGGGACCGTAGAGGTCCTCGATCGCGTCGACGATCCGCGTGTCGCGCGTCAGGTCGTTGAGCCACGTGAACAGCAGGTGCGTCTTGTGCCGCAGGTCTCCCTTCAGCGGACCGCCGGTCGACGCTTCGAATGCTTCGAGCTTCTCGCGGATCGCAGTCGCCTGCTCGTTCGACATCACGCGCACCGGGAAGACGCAGCCGTCGCGCCAGAAGGTGTCGATCTGTTCCTGGGTCAGGATCTTGGGCATGGAAGGCTCCTCGAAAGCGGGCGGCCTGCTCAGGCCGAGCCGGTGATGATGCGCATGACCTCGGGCGGATAAGTGTCGCCCGGTTTCCCGCCGTAGATGATCTCGCCGCGTTCGAGCACGTAGAGGCTGTCGGCGTAGTCGGGGATGTGGTGCGCGTTGGATTCGGCCATCAGCACGCCGTGGCCGAGGCTGCGGATCGACGCGATGCCCGCGCTGATCGTCGGGATGATCGCGGGCGACAGGCCTTCGAAGGGCTCGTCGAGCAGCAGCAGCTTCGGGTCGAGTGTCAGCGCCCGCGCGATCGACACCATCTTGCGCTCGCCGCCCGAGAGCTGGTTGCCGCCGCGCGCCGCGTAGTGCAGCAGCTTGGGGAAGATCTCGTAGGCCAGGTCGATGCGCGTCTTCGCATCCCGTCCCTGGGGCCGCGTCCACGTCGGCAGCTCGATGTTCTCGGCCACGGTCAGGTCGCCGAACACCTGGCTCTCCTCGGGCGAATAGCCCACGCCGAGCTGCGCGATGCGGTGGGTCGGCAGCCCGACCAGCGCCGCGCCTTCGAACGCGATGGTCCCTTCGACCGGCCGGATCATCCCCATGATGGTCCGGAACGTCGTGGTCTTGCCGGCACCGTTGCGCCCGACCAGGCACACCAGCTCGCCCTGCGACACCTGCAGCGAGATGCCGCGCAGGATGCGGCTGCTCTGGATGTCGACGGTGAGGCGGTCGATTGTCAGCATGTCAGCGCGTCCTCACGGCGTGCTGCGCGACCGGCTTGCCGACGATGGTCGCGATCAGCTCGGGATCGCTGAAGAAGTCCGCGGGGACAGCGTCGGCCAGGACCCGGCCCGCCTGGATCGCGACGATGCGCGTCGAGTACTCGGCGACCAGGTCCATGTCGTGCTCGACGAGGATGATCGCCTTCACGCCGGCGCGCTTCGCCGCGTCGAGCAGCGTCTTCATGATCCCGTGCTTGTCACCGCTGGCCACGCCGCTGGTAGGCTCGTCGAGCAGGATCACCTCGGGCACGAGCGCGAACGCGCTCGCGATGTCGAGCAGCTTCTTCTCGCCTTGCGACAAGAGGCGGCTGGGCGTGTCGAGCTTGCCGTCGAGGCCGAAGATCGCCGCGACGTCGCGGACTTTCTCGCGCACCGCGCCATCGCCGGCGAGCGACGAGAAGAAGTCGAGGCTGCGCCCCGTCTGCGAGATCACCGCCACGCCGATCGTCTCGGCGACCGTCATCTCGGGAAAGATGTGGACGAGCTGGAACGCGCGCGCCATCCCCCGCTTGGCGAGCTTGACCGGACCGATGCCGGCGATGTCGTCGCCCTTGAAACGCACCAGGCCGGCGGTGGGCTTGAGCAGTCCGGTCAGCACGTTCACCAGCGTCGTCTTGCCCGCACCGTTGGGCCCGACGATCGACAGCATCTCGCCATCGCCCACCGACAGCGTCACGCCGTTGAGCGCCACGTAGTCGCCGTAGTGCTTGGTGACGCCCACCGTCTCGATCAACGCGGTCATCGCCGGAACGCCTTCGCCCATGCGGTCTGCGCCATGCCCATCAGTCCGCGCGGGAAGCCGATCACGATGATCGCCAGCACGAGGCCGAGGAAAAAGCGCCAGTACTGCGTCGCGCTCATCAGCTCCGAGCGCAGGAAGATGAACGTGAACGCGCCGAGCACCGGCCCGAAGAAGTTCGCGAAGCCGCCGAGCACCGCCATGAACACGAGGTCGCCCGAGTGGGTCCAGTACGCGAGCTCCGGATCGGCCTGCCCGGTGTTGATACCGAGGATCACGCCGCCCACCGCGCCATAGAAAGCCGACACGAGGAACGCGATGACGCGAAACAGGCGCACGCGCACGCCGAGGTATTCGGCCTTGCGCGCGTTCTCGCGGATCGCGACCAGGTGCAGGCCGAACGGCGAATGCACGAGCCGCCACATCACGAAGCCGAGCACCAGCAGCAGCGCGAGGCAGTAGTAGTAGAACGGCCCGATCAGGAAGGCGGTCTTGTCCAGCGACTTGAAGTCCATGCCGACCAGCGACGGCCGCAGCACGCGGATGCCGGTGTCGCCGCCGGTCAGGTCGTAGAACTTGAACAGGAACGAGTGGAACAGCATCCCGAACGCGAGCGTCAGGATGCCGAAGAAGATCTTCACGTAACGCACCGACAGCAACGCGACCGGCAGTGCGATCGCGACCGATGCGGCACACGACAGCAGCAGGATCGCCTCGAAACTGCGGATACCCATGCGGCTCGACAGCACCGCCGCCCCGTAGGCGCCGATCGCGACGAACAGCGCGTGGCCGAACGACAGCAGGCCGGTGTAGCCGAACAGGAGATTGAAACCGAGCAGCGCGATCGCGTATGCGAAGGCGGGGATGACCAGCGTCACGTAGTACGGCTCGGCGAACGACGGCACGAGCGCGAGCAGCACGGTCGCGAGCAGGACCAGACCGAACAGCACGCCGTGCCTGCGCAGCATCGTCATTCCACCGGCTTGCCGAAGAGGCCCGCCGGCCGCGCGACCAGCACCACGATCACGATCAGGTAGATCGCCAGCACCTCGAGCTCCGCGTAGTAGCGGATCGCGGCCGCCCGGGTGAGGCCGACGACGAGCGCGCCGACCAGCGCGCCACGCATGCTGCCGAGTCCGCCGATGACCACGACCGCGAACGCCTCGACGACCAGCTCGACCGGCATGTCGAGCGAAGCGGCCGAGGTGGGCACCACCAGCGCGCCGCCGACGGTGCCGAGCATCGTGCCGAGCGTGAACACCGACGTGTAGATCCAGCGCACGTTGGCGCCGAGGGCCGCGGCCATCTCGCGATTCTCGGCGGTGGCCCGCAGGATGCGGCCGTAGCGCGTCCTCTGGAGGAACAAGCCGAGGCCGATCGCGATCACCAGGCTCGCGACCATCACCAGCACGTTGTAGGTCGGGAACGAGACGTCGCCGATGCTGACGTTGCCGTAGGTCGCCGACAGGTTGCCGAGCTGCTGCGGGTTCGCGCCCCAGAAGAAGCGCAGCACGTCCTGGAACATCAGCACGAAGGCGAAGGTCAGCAGGAGCTGGAAGGCTTCGTCGCGCCGGTAGACCGCGCGCAGGATCAGTTCGATGAACGGCCCGATGGCGGCCAAAGCGACCCCCGACAGCAGCAGCACCGGGAGGAAGGCCCACGCCGGCGCCCCCCACTGCATGGCCCAGCCCACCGCCGAGATGCCGAAGTAGGCCCCGAGCGCATAGAACGATCCGCACGCGAGGTTGACGATGCGCTGCACGCCGAACACGAGCTGCAGCCCGGCGGCCACGAGGAACAGGACCGATGCGTGGAAGACGCCGCCGAGGACGATGTCGAAGAAAGAGGTCACGCGCTATGTCAACCCGGCGAAGGCCGGGACCCAATTGTTTGTGGCTTCGAAATTAGGTCCCGGCCTTCGCCAGGATGACATTCGGGTCGCGCGATTTCGGCGCTCACGACAGTTTCAAATTGGCCGTCTTGATCCACTCGAAGAACTCCGCGCCCGGTGGCTTCTGCAGCTGTTCCGAGAACATCTTCGTCACGTCGGTGATGGTCGCGAAGTCGTAGCGGTTCTTGTGCGTCGTCAGGCCCTGGTAGAAGGTCTGCTCGGCGATGTGGTCCTTGCGCATCATCCCGGGACCCCCGAGCGAGTCGACCTTCAGTCCCTCCATCGCATCGATGACGGCTTCCTTGTCGGGCCATGCGTTCTTCGCCTTGTAGGCCTTCTCGACCGCGACCTTGTAGATCTCCATCGCGAAGTACGCGCGGTCGGCTTCCCAGTTCGGATAGTCCTTGTACTTCGCCTCGTACTGTTCGACGAACTGCTTCTGCAGCGCGGTCGGGTTTTCGAGATTGAAGTAGAGCGTGTTGTGGCCGAAGATCATGCCCTCCGGCGTGAACTCCTTCTTGAGCAGCGTGTGCTGGAAGCCCGCGGCGGGGAAGACGAACTTGGTCTTGCCGTCCATCAGGCCCGCACCGTAGGCGGTCTTCATGAACACCGGCAGGTCCGCGAACAGCAGCGACGAGAACACCAGGTCCGGCTTGGCCGCCTTCAGTGCGGCGACGTGCGACGTCAGGTCGAGCGTGCCGACCTTCGGCCACTGCTCGGCGACGACCGGCGCGTCGATGCCGAACTTCTTGAGCAGCGCCTGGAAGCCCGCGAAGTTGTTGCGACCGTAGGAATAGTCGGGGTTGATGCCCGCGACGGTCCTGAACTGGCCCTTCCAGTGCTTGATCGCGAGCAGCGAGCTCATCACCGCCTCGCACTCGTTGTCGGTGCTGCGAAAGACGTAGCGCGGGTTCGCCATGGTCTCCTTGACGCCGTCCTGCGTCGTGCCGTCCCAGAAGATCAGCAGCGCCTTCATCTCTTCGGCGACGGCCCCCATCGCGAGGCTCACGCCCGACGACACGATGCCCTGCGTGCAGTCGACCTTGTCCTGCAGGACGAGCTTGCGCAACCGCTCGATCGAGTCCTTGGGGTTGGTCTCCTCCTCGACGACGAGCTCGATCTTGCGACCCGCGATGCCACCGGCGGCGTTGATCCGCTCGACGGCGTACATCGTGCCGCGCAGGCCGCATTCGCCGATGGTGCCGGCGATGCCGGCGCGCGGCGCGATGATGCCGATCTTCACCGGCGTGTTCTGCGCGATGGCCGGGAAACTCATCAGCGGCTGCGTGGCCGCGACCACGCCGGCGCCTCCGATGACCTTCAATGCGCTTCTGCGATCCATGTTCGTCTCCTCGCTGTTGTCACGCAGCGACGGCGGTCGCTGCGTTCATTCCCCACCGGTCGCGTGGATGGCGTCTTGGCGCGCCTTCCTGCCGTTCTGACGTCGGCTTTCGCGTGTCTCCCGCACCTGCTGTTCCCGTCATGCCTAGCGCCGGTCGACGACGCCCTTCGTGAATTTCTCGATCGCATCGAGCAGCCGGTCGCTCGCCTTGCCGGCGCGCTCCTCGTCGCGCGACGCGATGGCGCGCGCGATGCTCGCGTGCAGCGTCGCGGTCAGCGGCATGACGCCGGCCACGCGGTGATGCGCGTACCAGAACCTTCGCGACAGCGAGTGGATGAGGCCCATCGCGTTCTCGGCGAACTCGTTGTGCGACGCTCGGGAGCACAACACGTTGAACTCTCGATCGACGCGCATGAACGTGACGTCGTCGTTGGCCTTGGACGCGCGACCGAAGTGGTCGGCCAGCGCGACGAACTGCGCGCGCTCCTCTTCGCTCGCGCGACGGGCGGCACTGCGCGCGATGAGCCGTTCGATCTCGCGACGCAGTTCGAGCAGCAGCAGCTGTTGCCGGATGTCGATCGCGGACACGATGATTCCGCGCCGCGGCAGGATCGTGACGAGCTTCTCGCGCGCGAGGCGATGCAGCGCCTCGCGAATCGGCGTGCGGCCGATGCCGAGCCAGGTCTGCAGATCGGACTCCGACACGGCGCTGCCAGGTGCGAGCTTGAGCGTGATGATGAGTTCTTCGATTTCCGCATACGCGCGGTCCGTCAGGCTTGGGGCGGGAACGAATAGGGTGGGCGTGGCGCGCGGGTTCATCGATCGGGGCAAGGTCGGGTGGGGGCGGGTTGAACGCGGGAGCAACCTTGACGAGCGCCTGATCGACAACTAATATATCAGCACTTCAGCAAGGCCGCGCATTGGGGATAACCATCATGATGACCGAACGCCAACGCAGGTTCCGCCAGCAATACGTCGAGCAGATCAGTCCCTGGTACAACGGGCTGCTGCACATCGCGGTGATGTACGCGGCCGGGATTGGCGCGATCTGGTGGTGCGTGAGCCACATGCAGAACGCGACCTGGGAATGGCTGCTGCTGATCCCGGTGGCCATCGGCGGCAACTTCGTCGAGTGGGCGATGCACAAGTACGTGATGCACCGGCTCGTCGACGTGTTCGCGCTGCGCGCGATTTACGACCGTCACGTGCGCCAGCATCACCAGTACTTCACCGACAACGACTACACGATCAGCACCGTCCAGGAACACCGCATCGTGTTCTTTCCGTGGCGAGTGCTGACGGTGCTGGCGGTCGTCGGGGCGCTGCTGGGCGGCATCGCATCGTGGCTGATCAACGCCAACGCCGGCTACGTCGTGTTCGTCACCATGATCGGGCACTACATGGTCTACGAGACCTTTCACTACTGCTGCCACGTGCAGGAGAACGGGTTCGTGCGCCACATGCCGTTCGTCAACACGATCCGCCGTCACCATGCCGCGCATCACAACATGGGGATCATGATGAACTGCAACATGAACCTCTCGTTTCCCATCGCCGACTGGGCCATGAAGACCAGCGACCTCGACCGGGGGCTGCTCGGCCACCTGTTCAACGGCTTCGACGAGACGCACGTCAAGCCGGAGCTCAAGCCGATGATCGCGCGCTTTCGCACGTCGGAGACGCAGGAGACGCGCTGCACCCTCGACGGCCCGAAGCTGACCGACGAGGAACGCCAGGTGCTCAGCCGCGCCGTGCACGCCTGACGCCGCGCCGCCGCACGCACGGCCGCCGCAGGGCGGCCGTTTCGTTTCTGCCTCCCGCATACTCGTGGCCATGAGCGCCGACGACCTGAACACCATCACCGCCTCGACCCTCGCGCACTACGACGCGAGCGCGGTGGAGTACGCCGAGCGCACGAGCGATCACGACGTCAGCCAGAACATCGCGACGCTGCTGCGCCACCTCGAGGGCGCCACGCCGTTCAGGCTCCTCGACTTCGGCTGCGGGCCGGGGCGTGACCTGCGCACCCTCGCGGCTACCGGTCACACCGTGATCGGGCTCGACGGATCGGCCGCCTTCGTGAAGATGGCGCACGACGCGACCGGCTGCGAAGTCCTGCACCAGGACTTCCTGGCACTCGACCTGCGCGACGCGTCTTTCGACGGCATTTTCGCCAACGCGTCGATCCAGCACGTGCCGGGCCGCGAACTGCCGCGCGTGCTAGGGCAGTTGCATGCCGCGCTCAGGCCGCGCGGCGTGTTCCTGGCGTCGATCCCGCACGGCCATGATGAGGAGGGATGGAACGGCGCGCGCTACAGCGCGTTCCATGAACCGGCGACCTGGCAGCGTCATCTCGTCGATGCGGGCTTCGTCGAGCTGGAGCATTACTACCGGCCGGCGGGCAAGCCGCGCGAGGAGCAGCGCTGGCTGGCGAGCGCATGGCGCAAGACGTGAAGTTCAGAGGATCGCGTGCCGGATCCTCGCCGACACCCACTCGCCGAGGACCACCGTCGACAGGATCGCGAGCAGGATCACGCTGACCTGCGGCCACGCGAGCGTGTTCAGCGACGTCTCGAGCTGAAGCCCGATGCCACCGGCACCGACCAGCCCGAGCACGGTCGACTCGCGGATGTTGATGTCCCAGCGGAAGACGCTGATGCCCGAGAACGCCGGCAGGATCTGCGGCACGATCCCGTACGCCACCACGCTCGCCCGCGGCGCCCCCGTCGCGACGATCGCTTCCACCGGATGACGGTCGATCTCCTCGATCGCCTCGTACAGCAGCTTGGCGACGAAGCCGATCGAGCGCAGCGCGATCGCGATGATCCCCGGCAGCAGCCCCGGCCCGAGGATGGCGACGAGCAGCAGCGCCCAGATCAGCGCGTTGATCGAACGCGAAGCGACGATCACGAACAGCGCCAGCGGTCGCATCAGCAGCGCGCTCGGGGTCGTGTTGCGCGCGGCGAGGAAGGCGATCGGCACGGCCATCAGGACGCCGAGCGCCGTCCCCAGCGTGGCCATGTTCAGCGTGTCCCACAGCGGCTTCCAGAGCACGGACAGATACGACCAGCGCGGCGGCACCATGCGCCCGCCGATGTCGGACGCCTGCGTCGGCGCATCGGCGACGAAGGCCCAGATGGTGTCGCGCGTCATCTGCTCCCAGCAGAACACGGTCAGCGCGACCAGGCCCAGCCAGCCGAACCACGACAGCAATCGTGCGCGCGGCGTGCGGCGCTGCCACGCAGCCGTCGTCACTGCGCCCACCGCCGCAGATGGCTCGACGTGTACTCGGCGAGCATCACGATCGCGATGACGATCGCGAGGATGGCCGCGGCGACGTCGAACTCGTAGCGGTCGATCGCGGTATTGAGCGTGGCGCCGATTCCCCCCGCGCCGACGATGCCGACCACGGCCGACTCGCGGAAGTTGATGTCGAGCCGGTAGAGGCACAGCCCGATCAGCCGCGGCATCACCTGCGGCCGCACGGCGTACTCGAGCCGCTGCAGCCAGGTGCCGCCGGCCGCGGCGATCGCCTCGACCTGCCCTTCGTCGATGTCCTCGATGTCTTCCGCGAGCAGCTTCGCGAGGAAGCCGATGGTCGCGAAGGTGATCGTCAGGAAGCCCGCGAACGGTCCGAAGCCGACCATCGCGACGAAGAGAATCGCGACGATGATCTCCTGCAGGCTGCGCGACACCGCGACGATCGTGCGGCAGGTGAAGTACACGACCGGGTGCGCCAGGTTGCGCGCGGCGCCGATGCCGATCGGGATCGACAGCGCGATGCCGGCGACGGTCGCACAGACCGTCATGGTCAGGCTCTCGCGCATGCCGGTCACGATCTCGCCCCAGCGCGCGCCGAAGTCGGGGTGCAGGAAGGCGACGAGCAGGCGCCAGCCCTTCTCGAAGCCCTGCGCGATGCGCGCCCAGTTGACGTCGACGGAGCCGATCGCGAGGACGAGATAGAGCGCCGCGCCGAGCGTCAGGGCCCAGCGCAGGCGCGCATCGGGAACCAGGCGGGGGCGTGCCCAGACGCGAGCCGTCATGACTTGCGATGCCGGATGGTCACGCGCGCTGCAGGCGGTGGCGATCGATCGCGACGCGGCCACGCGTCGCGATTCCTTCGGCCGGATCGACGTCGTCGCGCGCTTCGGTCCAGTCGTCCTCGCCGTAGATCGACGTCAGCACCTCGGGCGTCAGCCCGTCGGGCGGACCGTCGTACACGACGCGTCCCGCCTTCAGGCCGATCACCCGCTGCACGAAGCGCTGCGCCAGTTGCACGTCGTGGATGTTGACGACCGCGGCGAGACCGCGCTCGGCGCACAGCTCCGACAGCAGCCGCATGATCTGCCGCGAGGTCTTCGGGTCGAGGCTCGCGGTCGGCTCGTCGACGAGCAGCAGGTCGGGCGCCTGCATCAACGCCCGCGCGATGCCCACGCGCTGCCGCTGCCCGCCGGACAGCGCATCGGCGCGCTTGTCGACGAAGTCCGACAGGCCCACGCGATCGAGCAGTTCGAAGGCGCGCTGGATGTCCGCCTGGGGAAAGCGTCGCAGGAAGCTCTTCCAGAAGCCGACGTAGCCGAGCCGGCCCGACAGCACGTTCTCCATCACGGTCAGCCGCTCGACCAGCGCGAAGGCCTGGAAGATCATGCCGATGCGGCGACGGGCGAGGCGCAGGGGCCCCCGGCCGAGCGACGTGAGATCCCGGTCGCCGAGCAGCACGTGTCCCGACGTCGGTTCCACCAGCCGGTTGATGCAGCGGATCAGCGTCGACTTGCCCGCGCCGGACGGGCCGATCAGCGCGACCACCTGGCCGGCGGGCACTTCGAAGCTGACGTCGTCGAGCGCGAGGGCATCGGCCCCGTAGCGCTTGGTCAGGCCGACGAGCTTGAGCATGAAGCGGTGCTCAGCAACGGACCGCGCGCATCACTTGCACTCGTAGGAAACGTTCATCGCCGTGTCCACCTGGCGCACCGCCTCCCAGTCCTTCTGGTAGGTGATCGACGTGAACTTGGTCACGCCCTGCTTGCCGAACTCCTTCTCGAGCTCGGTGCCCTTCCACGGGAACGTGAAGAACGCCTCCTGCACCTTCTTCGCGAGCTCGGGCTTGAGGTTGTAGACGACGCCGTAGCCGGTGGTCGGGAAGGTCTTGGACTTGTAGATCGAGACGATCTGCTCCTTCTTCACGACGCCGCGGTCCTCCATGCGATGCAGGACCTCGTTGGCGATCGCCGCCGCGTCGTAGTCCTTGTTGGCCACGCCGAGGATCGAGTTGTCGTGCTTGCCGGAGAACGCGACCGTGTAGTCCTTGCCGGCCTCGAGCTTGTATTCGCTGCGCAGCAGCGCCGACGGCGCCTTGAAGCCCGAATTCGACGTCTCGGCCGTGAACGCGAGCTTGCGGCCCTTGAGGTCGGCGATCTTCGTGATGCCGCTGCCCGGGTAAGTGATGATCTCCATCTCGTAGCCGAAGTTGCCGGCGTCGCCGGCCATGATCGCGAACGGCACGAAGCCCGCGCAGTTGACCGCGAGCGGCGTCGCGCCGGTGTTGAAGCCGGCGACGTGCAGCCGGCCCGCACGCATCGCCTCGATCTGCGCCGCGTTGGACTGCACCGGGAAGAACTGCACCTTCTTGCCGGTCACCTTCTCCAGGTGCCTGATGAAGTCGTCCCACACCTTCGCGTAGACCGCGGGATCCTCGACGGGCGTGTACGCGAAGATCAGCGTCGACGGGTCGACGAACTTGCTCGCGTCCGTCGGCGCGTCAGCGACGAGGTCGCCGTTGGCGTCCTTGAAGCGCGCGGTGTCGAGCGCGTGCGCGGTCGAGGCGACGAGGAAGGAAAGTGCGAGGGGGACGCCGAACAGCGCGGCCTTGAAAGGGATCGAGCGGGTCTTCATGGAGCGTCTCCGAATTCGTGGCGGGCGGCCAACGCTGGGCGGACCCGGGCGACGCGTACGCTAACAGTCTTCAGGCCGCGTGAGAACCGGCGTTCGTCGCCGGTGGTCCGCTTCGTCCCACTGCGCGCTCAACGGCAGTCGTCCGTGACCCCCATCGCCCGGTCGACCCGCAGCACCGGCGCCCAGGTCGTCCGGTAGTCGATCGTCTGGAAGTGCTGCTCGCCATGGAGGCCGAACTCGCGCGCCATGTCGCTGCCGGCCCAGGGAAACGTCAGGAAGGCGGTGCGGATCTTCTGTGCGAGCGCGGGTGCCAGGTCGTGCGCGTAGCCGTAGCCGACGCCGGGAAATTCAGGCGAGCGATAGAGCGACACGAACTGTTCGCGCCGCACGACCCCGCGGTCGACCATCGCGCGCAGCACGCTGTTCGAGATCGCGGCCGCGTCGTAGTCGCGGTTTGCGACGCCGAGGAGCGAGTTGTCGTGCTTGCCCAAGAACACAGCCGTGTAGTCGCGGCCCGCCTCGAAGTTCAGCGTCTCGCGCAGCAGCAGCGCGGGCACCTTGTAGCCCGAGTTCGAGGTCTCGCTCGTGAAGGCGACCTTGCGGCCGGCGAGGTCCGACAGCCTCGTGATGCCGCTGCCCGGCGACGTGACGATCTCCATCTCGTAGCCGGACCGCCCGGTCGCATCGGCCATCACGGCGAACGGGACGAAGCCGGCGCACGCGACCGCGAGCGGCGTCGTGCCGGTGGCGAACCCGGCCACGTGCAGCCGCCCCGCGCGCATCGCCTCGACCTGCGCGGCGTTCGACGGCACGGCGTAGTAGCGGACCTTCCGGCCGGTCACCTTCTCGAGATGACGGACAAAGCCCGCCCAGGTCTTCGCATACACGGCAGGGTCCTCGACCGGCCCGACGGAGAACACGAGCGTTGCCGGATCGGCGTGGCGCTTTGGATCGGTCGGCGGGTCCGCGATACCGTCGCCATCGCGATCGACATAGCGCGTCGTGTCGAGCGCCCACGCGTCGAGGGACGAGAAGATCGACGCGAAAAACCAGCAGGCGCACAGCATGCCCGCGCGCAGCAGGGCCTTGCGGCGAAGCCGCAGCGAAAGGAGAAACAGTCGAGGCATGTGCACGGAGCAACGCGGCGGGACGCGTACGCTAACAGCCTTCGACGCGCGGGCGTGGGCGAAAAAAAACCCGGGGCATCGCTGCCCCGGGCTCTCGTTCGTCGATCGGACCGACTCGACTGTTTCAGTGCTTCAGCCTTCGACCGCTTCCGACGTCGAAGCAGCAGCCGCCTCGCTCGCGACCGCCAGCGCCTCGAGCTCGGCCTGGGCCGCCAGTTCGCGGTCCTTCGCCTCCGACAGTTCCTTCGCCTTGCGGGCGATGTGGAACGCCAGGCCCGTACCGGCCGGGATCAGGCGGCCGACGATGACGTTCTCCTTGAGACCGCGGAGTTCGTCGCGCTTGCCCATGATGGCGGCTTCGGTCAGGACCCGCGTGGTCTCCTGGAACGAGGCGGCCGAGATGAACGAGTCGGTCGACAGCGACGCCTTGGTGATGCCCAGCAGCACGTTGCCGTGGATCGCCGGTCGCTTGCCGGCCGCGATCGTGGCGTCGTTCTCGTCGAGGAAGTGCGAACGCTCGACCTGCTCACCCTGGATGAAGCGCGTCTCGCCCGCGTCGACGACCTGCACGCGACGCAGCATCTGACGCACGATCACCTCGATGTGCTTGTCGTTGATCTTCACGCCCTGCAGACGATAGACGTCCTGCACTTCGTCGACGATATAGCGGGCCAGCGATTCGATCCCCAGCAGACGCAGGATGTCCTGCGGATCCGCCGGGCCGTCGACGATGGACTCGCCCTTGTTGACGACCTGGCCGTCGTGGACCAGCACGTTCTTTTCCTTGGTGATCAGGAACTCGTGCGCGACGCCTTCCATGTCGGTGATGACCAGGCGCTGCTTGCCCTTGGTCTCCTTGCCGAACGTGACCGTGCCGGTGACTTCCGCCAGCGTGCCGGCGTCCTTGGGCGAGCGCGCCTCGAACAGCTCGGCCACCCGCGGCAGACCGCCGGTGATGTCGCGCGTCTTCGACGATTCCTGCGGGATCCGGGCCAGCACTTCGCCGACCGAGACGTCCTGACCGTCCTTGACGGTGATCAGCGCGCCGACCTGGAACGCGATCGTCACCGGGTGTTCGGTCCCGGCGATCTTCACTTCCTCGCCCGCTTCGCTGATCAGCTTCACGACCGGACGCACGCCCTTGGCCGCCGACGTGCCGCGACGCTTGGCATCGATCACGACGAGGGTCGACAGACCGGTCACGTCGTCGAGCTGACGCGCGACGGTGACGCCTTCCTCGACGTTCTCGAACTTCACGCGGCCCGAGTACTCGCTGATGATCGGACGGGTCAGCGGATCCCACGTGGCCAGCGGCATGCCGGCCTTGACGACGACCCCGTCCAGCGCCAGCAGCGTAGCGCCGTACGGCACCTTGTGACGCTCGCGCTCGCGGCCGTGGTCGTCGGTGACCAGCACTTCGCCGGAACGCGAGATCGCGATCTGCTCGCCCTTCGCGTTAGTGACGTAGCGCACCGTCGCCGTGAAGCGGACGGTTCCGTTCGACTTCGACTCGACGCCCGACGCCACCGACGCGCGCGATGCCGCACCGCCGATGTGGAAGGTGCGCATCGTGAGCTGCGTGCCCGGCTCGCCGATCGACTGCGCGGCGATGACGCCGACCGCTTCGCCGGTGTTGACGAGCGAGCCGCGGCCGAGGTCACGGCCGTAGCACTTGGCGCAGAGACCATAGCGCGTCTCGCAGGTCAGCGGCGTGCGCACGCGGACTTCGTCGATGCCGAGTGCTTCGATGTTCTCGACCGCGTCTTCGTCCAGCAGCGTGCCGGCTTCGTGCAGCACTTCGGCGGTCTCGGGGTTGACGAGGTCGACCGCGGTCACGCGGCCGAGGATCCGGTCGCGCAGCGCTTCGATCACTTCACCGCCTTCGACCAGCGCCTTCATGTTGACGCCGTCGACGGTACCGCAGTCTTCGGTCACCACGACCAGGTCCTGCGTGACGTCGACGAGACGACGCGTCAGGTAACCCGAGTTCGCGGTCTTCAGCGCCGTGTCAGCCAGACCCTTGCGGGCGCCGTGCGTGGAGATGAAGTACTGCAGCACGTTCAGGCCTTCACGGAAGTTCGCCGTGATCGGCGTCTCGATGATCGAGCCGTCCGGCTTGGCCATCAGTCCGCGCATGCCGGCGAGCTGACGGATTTGCGCGGCGGAACCGCGCGCACCCGAGTCGGCCATCATGTAGATCGAGTTGAACGACTCCTGGCGCACGGCCTTGCCGTGACGGTCGGTGGTCGGCTCGGTGGCGAGCTGTTCCATCATCGCCTTGCCGACGCGGTCGCCGGCCTTGCCCCAGATGTCCACCACGTTGTTGTAGCGTTCCTGCGACGTGACCAGACCCGACGTGTACTGGCGGTCGATCTCCTTCACGTCGTGCGCGGCCGCGTTGATGATGGTTTCCTTCTGGGTCGGCACGAGCATGTCGTCGACGCAGATGGAGATGCCCGCACGCGTGGCCAGGCGGAAGCCCGACTGCATCAGCTGGTCGGCGAACACCACCGTGGCACGCAGGCCGCAGCGACGGAACGACGCGTTGATGAGCTTCGAGATCTCCTTCTTCTTCAGCGCACGGTTCAGGACCGTGAACGGCAGGCCCTTCGGCAGGACCTCGGACAGGATGGCGCGACCGACCGTGGTCTCGTAGCGCTTGACCTGCTCGATGAACTGCGGTTCGGCCGCGGCGATCTGCTCCGCGTCGAGCGAGCCCGGCAGCACGGTGACGTACGCCGGGTTCTTCAGGAACTCGCGGATGCGAACGGTGACCTTGCTGGTCAGCTCGACCTGCTTGTTCTCGTACGCGAGGTGCACTTCACCGACATTGGCGAAGTAGCTGCCTTCCCCCTTGCCGTTGACCTTCTCGCGGGTCGCGTAATACAGGCCGAGCACGATGTCCTGCGACGGCACGATCGACGGATCGCCGTTGGCCGGGAACAGGATGTTGTTCGACGCCAGCATCAGCGAACGCGCCTCCATCTGCGCTTCGAGCGACAGCGGAACGTGGACGGCCATCTGGTCACCGTCGAAGTCGGCGTTGAACGCCGCGCAGACGAGCGGATGCAGCTGGATCGCCTTGCCTTCGATCAGCACCGGCTCGAAGGCCTGGATGCCGAGGCGGTGCAGCGTCGGCGCGCGGTTCAGCATCACCGGGTGCTCGCGGATGACTTCTTCCAGGATGTCCCAGACGACCGGCGTCTCGTTCTCGACTTCCTTCTTCGCGGCCTTGATGGTCGTGGCGACGCCCATCTGCTCGAGACGGTTGAAGATGAACGGCTTGAACAGCTCGATCGCCATCTTCTTCGGCAGGCCGCACTGGTGCAGCTTGAGCTGCGGGCCGACGACGATGACCGAGCGGCCCGAGTAGTCGACCCGCTTGCCCAAGAGGTTCTGGCGGAAACGACCGCCCTTGCCCTTGATCATCTCGGCGAGCGACTTCAGCGGACGCTTGTTCGCGCCCGTCATGGCCTTGCCGCGACGACCGTTGTCGAGCAGCGAGTCGACGGCTTCCTGCAGCATCCGCTTCTCGTTGCGCACGATGATCTCGGGCGCCTTCAGTTCCAGCAGGCGCTTGAGGCGGTTGTTGCGGTTGATGACGCGGCGATACAGGTCGTTCAGGTCCGACGTCGCGAAGCGGCCGCCGTCCAGCGGCACCAGCGGACGCAGTTCCGGCGGCAGCACCGGCAGGACTTCCATGACCATCCAGTCGGGCTTGATGCCGGACTTCTGGAAGCCTTCGAGGACCTTCAGGCGCTTGGCGATCTTCTTGATCTTCGCTTCCGAGCCGGTCGCGGCCAGGTCGAGGCGCAGCTGTTCGATGTCGCGATGGATGTCGATCGAGCGCAGCAGTTCGCGCACGCCTTCCGCGCCCATCAGGGCGTGGAAGTCGTCACCGAACTCTTCGACCTTGGACAGGTAGTCGTCCTCGGTCATGATCTGGCAACGCTTGAGCGGCGTCATGCCCGGGTCGACGACGACGTAGGCTTCGAAGTACAGGACGCGTTCGATGTCCCGCAGCGTCATGTCGAGCACCATGCCCAGACGCGACGGCAGCGACTTCAGGAACCAGATGTGCGCGGTCGGCGACGCGAGCTCGATGTGGCCCATGCGTTCGCGACGCACCTTGGCCAGCGTGACCTCGACACCGCACTTCTCGCAGATCACGCCACGATGCTTGAGGCGCTTGTACTTGCCGCACAGGCACTCGTAGTCCTTGATCGGTCCGAAGATCTTCGCGCAGAACAGGCCATCGCGTTCCGGCTTGAACGTGCGGTAGTTGATGGTTTCCGGCTTCTTGACCTCGCCGTAGGACCACGAACGGATCTTCTCGGGCGATGCGAGACCGATCTTGATCGCGTCGAAGACTTCTTCCTGCTGAACTTGCTTGAATAGATCGAGTAGTGCCTTCATCGATTCACTCCGGTGAGGTGTGAAAAATCAGTTCTGTGTTCGGTGTGCGTGCGTCGGGCCATCAGACGCGTTCCAGGTCGATGTCGATGCCCAGCGAGCGGATCTCCTTGACCAGCACGTTGAACGACTCCGGCATGCCGGCATCGATCACGTGGTCGCCCTTGACGATGTTCTCGTAGACCTTGGTGCGACCCGCGACGTCGTCGGACTTGACGGTCAGCATCTCCTGCAGCACGTACGAAGCGCCGTAGGCCTCGAGCGCCCACACTTCCATCTCGCCGAAGCGCTGGCCGCCGAACTGGGCCTTGCCGCCCAGCGGCTGCTGCGTGACCAGCGAGTACGGGCCGGTGGAACGCGCGTGCATCTTGTCGTCGACCAGGTGGTGCAGCTTGAGCACGTGCATGTAGCCCACCGTGACCGGGCGCTCGAACACCTCGCCGCTGCGGCCGTCGTACAACGTGACCTGGTTCTTCGACGGCGTCATGCCGAGGCGCTTGGCGATCGCGTCCGGGTAGGCGAGGTCGAGCATCCGACGGATCTCGTCCTCGTGCGCGCCGTCGAACACCGGCGTCGCGAACGGCACGCCGAGCTTGAGGTTGTCGGCCAGCTCCAGGATCTCGACGTCGCCCAGCTTGTCGAGTTCTTCGGCCTTGCCCGTCTCGTTGTAGATCTGCGTGAGGAACTTGCGCAGGTCGGCCGCCTTCGCCGACGCGGCCAGCATCTCGCCGATGCGCAGGCCGAGGCCCTTCGCGGCCCAGCCGAGGTGCGTCTCGAGGATCTGACCGACGTTCATCCGCGACGGGACGCCCAGCGGGTTCAGCACGATGTCCGCCGGCGTGCCGTCGGCCATGTACGGCATGTCTTCCACCGGCACGATGCGCGACACGACCCCCTTGTTGCCGTGACGGCCGGCCATCTTGTCGCCCGGCTGCAGGCGGCGCTTCACGGCCAGGTAGACCTTGACCATCTTCTGCACGCCCGGCGGCAGCTCGTCGCCCTGCGTGAGCTTCTTCTTCTTTTCCTCGAAGGCGGCGTCGAACGAGAGGCGCTTGGCCTCGATGCTTTCCTTCGCGCCCTCGAGCTGACCCTGCGAGTCCTCGTCCGCGAGGCGGATGTCGAACCAGTGGTACTTGTCGAGGTCGTCGAGGTACTCGGCCGTGAGCTTGCCGCCCTTGGCGATCTTGTGGTTCGTCGACGCGGGAGCGCCGTTGACGACCTTGCCGACGAGCGTCGTGCCGATGCGGTTGAACATGTCGGCTTCTACGATGCGCAGCTGGTCGTTGAGGTCGAGGCGATAGCGCTTGAGCTCGTCGTCGATGATCTGCTGGGCACGCTTGTCGCGCGGGATGCCTTCACGCGTGAACACCTGCACGTCGATGACCGTGCCCGAGATGCCCGACGGGACGCGCAGCGACGTGTCCTTCACGTCGGAGGCCTTCTCGCCGAAGATCGCGCGCAGCAGCTTTTCTTCCGGCGTGAGCTGGGTCTCGCCCTTCGGCGTGACCTTGCCGACCAGCGAGTCGCCGGCTTCGACTTCCGCGCCGATGTAGACGATGCCCGACTCGTCCAGACGGGCGAGCTGGTTCTCGGCCAGGTTCGAGATGTCGCGGGTGATTTCCTCGGGTCCGAGCTTGGTGTCGCGCGCGACGACCGACAGCTCCTCGATGTGGATCGAGGTGTAGCGGTCCTCGGCGACCACGCGCTCCGAGATCAGGATCGAGTCCTCGAAGTTGTAGCCGTTCCACGGCATGAACGCGACCAGCATGTTCTGGCCGAGCGCGAGCTCGCCCAGATCGGTCGATGCGCCGTCGGCGATGACGTCGCCCTTCGCGAGCACGTCGCCGACCTTCACGATCGGACGCTGGTTGATATTGGTGTTCTGGTTCGAACGCGTGTACTTGATCAGGTTGTAGATGTCGACGCCCACTTCACCGGTGGCGTTCTCGGCATCGTTGACGCGGATCACGACCCGGCCCGAGTCGACGTAGTCGACCCGACCGCCGCGCTCGGCCTGCACCGTGGTGCCCGAGTCGACCGCGACCGTACGCTCGATGCCGGTACCGACAAAGGCCTTCTCCGGACGCAGGCAGGGCACGGCCTGGCGCTGCATGTTCGAGCCCATCAGTGCGCGGTTGGCGTCGTCGTGTTCCAGGAACGGGATCAGCGAGGCGGCGACCGACACGATCTGGCCCGGGGCCACGTCCATGTACTGGACCTTGTCCGGTGCGACCAGCACGAATTCGCCGGCGGCCCGCGACGAGACCAGCTCGTCGGTCAGCGCGCCGCCGTCGCCGAGACCGGCGTTGGCCTGCGCGATGATGTACTTGCCCTCTTCGATCGCCGACAGGTAGTCGATCTGGTCGACGACCTTGCCGTTCTCGACCTTGCGGTACGGCGTCTCGAGGAAGCCGTACTCGTTGAGCTGCGCGTACAGCGCGAGCGAGTTGATCAGGCCGATGTTCGGGCCTTCCGGCGTCTCGATCGGGCACACACGGCCGTAGTGGGTCGGGTGCACGTCACGGACTTCGAAGCCGGCGCGCTCGCGCGTCAGGCCGCCCGGTCCGAGGGCCGAGACGCGACGCTTGTGCGTGATCTCGGACAGTGGATTGGTCTGGTCCATGAACTGCGACAGCTGCGACGACCCGAAGAACTCGCGGATCGCGGCCGAGATCGGCTTGCTGTTGATCAGGTCGTGCGGGACGAGGTTGTCCGCTTCGGCCTGGCCGAGGCGTTCCTTGACCGCGCGCTCGACGCGCACCAGGCCGCTGCGGAACTGGTTCTCGGCGAGTTCGCCGACGCAACGCACGCGACGGTTGCCGAGGTGGTCGATGTCGTCGACTTCGCCGCGACCGTTGCGCAGGTCGACGAGGATCTTGATGACGGCGAGGATGTCGTCGTCGGTCAGCGTCATCGGGCCTTCGGCCTCGTTGCGGCCGACGCGACGGTTGAACTTCATGCGGCCGACCTTCGACAGGTCGTACGCGTCCGGGTTGTAGAACAGGCGGTTGAACAGCGCCTGAACCGCGTCCTCGGTGGGCGGCTCGCCGGGACGCATCATGCGATAGATGGCGATACGGGCGGCCATCTGGTCGTTGGTCTCGTCCGCGCGCAGGGTCTGCGAGATGTACGCACCCATGTCGAGGTCGTTCGTGTACAGCGTCTTGATGTCCTTGATGCCGGCGGCGCGCAGGCGCACCATCGCGTCCTCGGTGACTTCCTCGTTTGCGGTCGCGACGATCTCGCCGGTCTCCGGATCGACGATGTCCTTGGCCAGCACGCGGCCGAGCAGGAAGTCTTCCGGTACCGGAATCTTCTTCAGGCCCGACGCTTCCAGGTCACGCAGGTTCTTCGCGGTGATCCGCTTGTCCTTGTTGACGACGACCTTGCCCGCCTTGTCGGCGATGTCGAAGCGCGCGATCTCGCCCTTCATGCGGTCGGCGACGAAGTCCATGTTCGCGCCGCTGTCGGCTTCCTTGCCGAGGATGTGGAAGGTGTCGAACACGAAGAAATGCTCGAGGATCTGCTCGGACGTCATGCCGATGGCCTTGAGCAGGATCGTGACGGGCATCTTGCGGCGACGGTCGACGCGGAAGAACAGGATGTCCTTCGGGTCGAACTCGAAGTCGAGCCACGAACCGCGGTAGGGAATGATCCGCGCGGAGAACAGCAGCTTTCCCGACGAGTGCGTCTTGCCGCGGTCGTGTTCGAAGAACACGCCCGGCGAGCGGTGGAGCTGCGAGACGATCACGCGCTCGGTCCCGTTGATGACGAACGAGCCGGTCGTGGTCATCAGGGGCATCTCGCCCATGTAGACCTCCTGCTCCTTGATCTCCTTCGGCGTCGGCTTGGAGGCTTCGCGATCCATGATCACGAGGCGCACCTTGGCGCGCAGCGGCGACGCGAACGTCAGCCCGCGCTGCATGCATTCCTTGACGTCGAACGGCGGCACGCCGAGGTGGAAGCTGACGAACTCCAGACGCGCGAAGCCGTTGTGCGACGAGATCGGGAAGATCGACGTGAAGGCGGCCTGCAGCCCTTCGTTGGCGCGTTTGGCCGGATTGACTTCGGCTTGCAGGAACTCAGCGTACGACTGGAGCTGCGTCGCCAGGAGGAACGGCACCTTGTGCACGTTCGGACGCTTGGCGAAGCTCTTGCGGATGCGCTTCTTTTCCGTAAACGAATAGGTCATGAGGACTCCGTGGCTACTGCGGGATTATGCAAATGCGTGGGCAAAATACGAATCGGGGAACGGCGTGAAACCCGGAAATCGTCATCCGCAAGCGGAGACGACGAAGCGCACCACGGCCGGGGATCGGCGGTGATGCGAAGGCGGGGTTGCAAAGGGGACAGGGTTTGGATATGGCGTCTCTTCGTGCAAACACAATCGATGCTGTGAAGACCTCCGAGACGTGGCAAACGCCATAGCCAAGACCTTGTTCGAGACGGGCCGGGGCTGATCGCGCCGACACACCGACTGCACTGACTTCTGATGCGTGACGCCGACAACGAACTGCGACTGCGGACCACTGGTTCGCAAGTTCCGGACTTCGGAATGGCGAACGGCGCACCGCTCTTCAGGGACGCCGGAAATGCAAAAACCCGGAGACGCAGGCACGCGCCCCCGGGCAGGTGCTGCAATTACTTGACGTCGGCCTTGGCGCCGGCTTCTTCGAGCTTCTTCTTCGCGGCTTCTGCGTCGGCCTTGGGAATCGCTTCCTTGACGGGCTTCGGTGCGCCGTCGACCAGGTCCTTGGCTTCCTTCAGACCCAGGCCGGTGATTTCGCGCACAGCCTTGATGACGTTGACCTTGTTCGGTCCGATCTCGGACAGGATGACGTCGAATTCGGTCTTCTCTTCGACGACGGCGGCGGGCGCACCGCCACCGGCTGCCGGCGCGGCGACGGCTGCAGCCGCGGCCGAGACGCCGAACTTCTCTTCCATTTCCTTGATCATTTCCGACAGTTCGAGAACGGTCATGCCGGCGATTGCGTCGAGGATTTCTGCTTTGCTGACTGCCATGATTGACTCCAAAAAATATGAATTGCGTGATGGACTACGCGGTTGCGCTGTGCGTTGTCTGGAAGGAACTGAAGGCTCGGCTTACGCCGCAGCGACCTCTTCGGGCGCTGCTTCTGCTGCCGGCGCGCTGGACGGCTGCGCGCTTTCCTTCTGATCCCGGACGGCAGCCAATCCACGGACGAACTTGGTCGGAACCTCGTTCAGCGTGCGGACGAACTGCGCGATCGGTGCCTGCATGGTGCCCAGGAGCCTGGACAGCAGCTCTTCGCGCGACGGCATCGTTGCCAGGGCCTTGACGCCGGCGGCGTCGAAAGCGGAGTTCGGCAACGAACCACCCATGACGACCAGCTTGTCATTGGTTTTCGCGAATTCACTGATGACCTTCGCTGCCGCGACCGGGTCGTCGGAGATGCCGTAGATGAGCGGGCCGACCATCTGGTCGGCCAGCCCTGCGAACGGACTGTCTGCAACGGCGCGACGCGCCAGCGAGTTCTTGAGCACCCGCAGGTACACACCGCTCTTGCGCGCTTCACGGCGCAAGCCGGTGATGTGACCGACGGCCAGACCACGGTACTGCGCGAGGACGATCGACTTGGCGGACGCGACTTTCGCGGCCACTTCCTCGATCACCACCGCCTTCTCGGAACGATTGAGACCCACGGTCATTTCTCCAAAAGTGGCATGCGGGCGATGGGGCTTTCGCATCCATCGTTCACACGCCGGCCATAAAACGGCGACCGATCCGGCTTCGTAGTTCCCGCCTCGCATCGCGAGGCGCTCACCGCAAATCCATTCGGGACCGCCATCTGCGTTGGCCGATCTCGTCGTGACGATCGATTAAGGGGAGGCCTGCCCGATGCCCCTCCGCCAACGGTCTTTGACGGCTGATGAAGAGACTTTCTTCTTCAACGGCCCAAAGTCCTGTTCACTTTCGTGAACGTCGTCCCCGCGAACGCGGGGACCCCTATTCCTTTGTCAGCCCTGCACCGTCGCGTGATCGACGCGGACGCCCGCGCCCATCGTGCTCGACACCGACATCTTGCGCAGGTAGATGCCCTTGCTCGACGCAGGCTTGGCGCGGTTCAGCGCATCGAGCAGCGCGACGATGTTGAGCTTCAACGCGTCGACTTCGAACGACGCGCGTCCGATGGTGGCGTGCACGATGCCGGCCTTGTCGGCGCGGTACTGCACCTGGCCGGCCTTCGCGTTCTTCACCGCGGTGGCGACATCCGGCGTGACGGTGCCGACCTTCGGGTTCGGCATCAGGCCGCGCGGGCCGAGGATCTGGCCGAGCGCGCCGACGATGCGCATCGTGTCCGGCGAGGCGATCACGATGTCGAAGTTCAGGTTGCCGGCCTTGACCTGTTCGGCCAGGTCTTCCATGCCGACGATGTCGGCGCCGGCGGCCTTGGCTTCTTCGGCCTTGGCGCCCTGCGCGAACACGGCGACGCGGACCGACTTGCCCGTGCCCGACGGCAGTACGACCGAGCCGCGCACGACCTGGTCGGACTTCTTGCCGTCGATGCCGAGTTGGACCGCGACGTCGATCGACTCGTTGAACTTGGCCGTGGCCGTTTCCTTGATCAGCGCGAGAGCTTCGGCGACCGGGTACACCTTGTTGCGATCGACCTTGGCCGCGATGGCCTTCAGACGCTTGGTCATCTTCTTGTCTCCGTCAGCCATTTTAAAGACCCTCCACCGTGATGCCGATCGACCGGGCGCTGCCGGCGATCGTGCGGACGGCCGCATCGAGGTCGGCGGCGGTCAGGTCGGGCGACTTGGTCTTCGCGATTTCTTCGGCTTGCGCGCGGGTGATCGAACCGACCTTGGCGGTGTGCGGCGTGGCCGAACCCTTGGTGATGCCGGCGGCCTTCTTGATGAAGTAGGTGGCGGGCGGCGACTTCATCTTGAACGTGAAGCTCTTGTCCGCGAAGGCCGTGATCTCGACCGGGATCGGCATGCCGGGCTCCATGCCCTGCGTCTGCGCGTTGAATTCCTTGCAGAACTGCATGATGTTCAGGCCGCGCTGACCCAGCGCCGGCCCGATCGGCGGCGACGGGTTGGCCTTGCCTGCAGGGACCTGCAGCTTGATGAAACCGATGATCTTCTTTGCCATGGATACTCCTTGTCGTGAGTGCTGACGCGGGTTCGGACCGGGGTCCTACTGGCGCTCCTCTTTGGAAGGGTCGTCGCCGACCGTCTTCCACTCGGGTTCCTCGCGGAACCCCCTGCCGGAACGAAGCGCGCGGCTTCGTCCTTCGAATCCTTTATGCCTTCTCGACCTGTGCGAACTCGAGCTCGACCGGCGTGGCGCGGCCGAAGATCGTGACCGACACGCGCAGACGCGACTTCTCGTAGTTCACTTCCTCGACGTTGCCGTTGAAGTCGGTGAACGGGCCATCCTTGACGCGAACCATCTCGCCCACTTCGAACAGGGTCTTGGGGCGCGGCTTCTCGACCCCTTCCTGCATCTGCGCCATGATCTTCTCGACTTCCTTCTGAGAGATCGGCGTGGGGCGGTTGGCCTTGCCTCCGACGAAGCCGGTGACCTTGGCCGTGTTCTTGACCAGGTGCCAGGACTCGTCGGTCATGTCCATCTCGACGAGCACGTAGCCGGGAAAGAAGCGACGCTCGGTGACCGACTTCGTGCCGTTCTTGACCTCGACGACCTCTTCGGTCGGCACGAGGATCTCGCCGAACTGGTTTTCCATGCCCGAGCGCGCGACGCGCTCGATGAGCGCCTTCTTGACGCTCTTCTCCATGCCCGAATAGGCATGGACGACGTACCAGCGCTTCGTGCTCTTCGCCGGCGCGGCCGAGGTCTCGGGGGTCGTGGTCGTATCCGTCATCACTTTCTCCAACCGAGAGTCCAGTCGTACAGGATCACTTCGAGCGACTTGTCGGTCAGCCACAGGAAGATCGCCATGACGACCACGAAGCCGAACACGATCGCCGTGGTCTGGATCGTTTCCTTGCGCGACGGCCAGACGACCTTCTTGGTCTCGGCCACCGACTCGCGACCGAACGCGAAGAAGCGCTTGCCGGGTTCCGACGTCGCCGCGATGCCGGCGCCGATCACGAGCCCGGCCAGGACCACGGCGATGCGCAGCACCAGCGGCTGCTGCGAAAGCACGTAGAACCCTGCCAGCCCGACGATCACCGCGATCACTGCGAGCGCGATCTTCAGGCGGTCAGCCGTCGTGCCGACGGTTTCGATATTCGTGTTTGCCATTACTGCCTTTGGTGTTCCACCGCTTGCCGGGTCACGCACGTTTCAGCGCGCGGACGACCCGGCAATCGTGGCAGGGGCGGAGGGCATCGAACCCCCAACCTTCGGTTTTGGAGACCGACGCTCTGCCAATTGAGCTACGCCCCTTCAACAACTATTGGCCGGAGGCCACTGACTATGTCATCCCGGCGAAGGCCGGGACCTCATTGTTCTTGCGTTCAATTGGGCCCCGGCCTACGCCGGGGTGACAACGATTTTCCTCAAGCGATGATCTTCGCGACGACGCCCGCGCCGACCGTCCGACCACCTTCACGAATCGCGAAGCGCAGGCCTTCTTCCATCGCGATCGGGTTGATCAGCTTGACCGTGATCGTCACGTTGTCGCCC
>Ga0123337_10001052_pt1 | contig 38441 bp, 27 predicted proteins | sample frozenSSSSmetaG_FD_89792 | JGI IMG/M metagenome (GOLD analysis project Ga0123337, IMG submission 89792) | Glacier valley bacterial and archeal communities from Borup Fiord, Nunavut, Canada, to study Microbial Dark Matter (Phase II) -... | ecosystem: Environmental > Aquatic > Freshwater > Ice >...
ATTTGGATAAGCAGTTTTATTTCTTACAAGAATCTGTTTGGATTCATAAATTTTTTTAACCAGCAAACTATTAATTGTTTTAAGCTCATCTAACGAATATGCTTTTAATTGGAGGTTAAGCTGCCGGGCAATTCCCTGTCTGTTGTAATTGATTCCCCAAAAGACATTAAAAAAAATATAAAATATAGTCGTAAAGAGTAAAAACGAATACATGGATTGGATTGCTATTTCTTTGGTTAATATCCTTCTCTTTTTAAATAATAAAAAAACAAAAAAAAGATACAATTGCTTTGCAAGAAATAGTATAAGAATTAGCCACAATATATCTCCGACGCTAAAAGGTATCCATCCTAAAAGAATTCTGAATTTGGCGGCAATAAACGGGTAAATGTTTATGGAATAATTATTTTCAACCCTTTCTGCATTAATGCTGAAAAAATGTATAAAAAGGGAAATGAATAACAGAATTATAATAATTATTCCTTTTTTCTTAATTTTCATTTTTTGTTTAGCAGTTTAAAGCAGGAAAATAGGCAGTCTTAGGGATGAATAATCAATTTAAGGTATAAATTTAAAATAAAATCATGTACATTTGCACTCTTTTTAAAAAGAATGCAATGGGTAATATGCGCACGTTTGAGATTGCTTTTGTAGGCTTAAAACCCGGGGTTCATCAGTATGATTACGAATTGGATGCACAATTTTTTAAAGAGAAAGCAGGGGAAAACAATGAGGGTATTGTTGCTAATGTAAAACTTAGCTTAGATAAAAATAACGGTTTCATGTTATTAAAATTTATGGTTGGTGGAAACGCTGAAGTAAATTGTGACAGATGCGGAAACCAATTAAAAGTAGATCTTTGGGACGAATTTAATATGGTGGTTAAGCTTACAGAAGACCCACAAAAAGCAAATGAAGAAGAGGAAGATGCGGATATTTTTTACATCGCAAAATCTGAAAGTCATATTGAGATAAGCGATTGGTTATATGAATTTGTAATGCTCAGTATACCAATGCAGCACGTTTGTGCTAATGACAAAGATGGTCATTCGCTTTGCAACGAAGAAGTATTAAAAAAACTGAAAGCAATGCAGGTAAACAGGGATGAACAGCAGGAAAATTCAATTTGGAAAGGATTAGAGAAATTTAAAAATAATTAAAACAAAAATTACCGGTTTTACGTAACTGACAAGCCGATTTTTCATAAGATTACATTATACAATTACTAAAAAAAACAAGTCATGCCAAATCCGAAAAGGCGCCATAGTCAGCAACGCAGTGCAAAAAGAAGAACGCACTACAAGGCTACAGAACCTACACTTAGCGTAGACAGCACTACAGGCGAAACTCATGTACGCCACCGTGCACACGTAAGCGAGGGTAAATTATATTACAAAGGTAGATTGGTGTCAGAAAAAGCACCATTAAGAGCTGTATAATTTTACTAGAAAATCTTTAATTCCAGAATCGGCTTGCTTAACTTCAGGTTCGACTTTGGAATTTTTAATTTTTAAACTTTCTTACCAATGATCACAATAGGGCTCGATATGATGGGTGGCGACTTTGCCCCTCTTGAAGCAGTTAAAGGAGCGGCAGCATTTTTTGCCGATAACTCCGACGCTGTGCAATTAATACTTATTGGTAAAGAAGAAGAAATTAAAAAAGTGATAAGTTCACACCTTTTACCGGAGAATTTGTATACAATTATACATGCCTCACAGGTAATTGAAATGCATGAACACCCAACAAAAGCTTTAAAAGAAAAACCACAAAGCTCAATTGCAATTGGTTTTCAATTACTTGCCACCGGCAAAATAGATGCATTTATTAGTGCGGGCAATACCGGTGCTATGTTGGTAGGTGCACTTTTTACCGTTAAAACAATTGAAGGGATTTTACGGCCAACTATCGGAGGTTATATTCCAAGAGAAAATGGATCGCTTGGTCTATTGTTAGATGTAGGCCTTAGTGCTGATTGCAAGCCCGAGAACCTAAACCAATTTGCAGTATTGGGGTCCCTGTTTGCAGAACATATTTTAAAAATAGAAAACCCAAAAACAGGTTTAATAAATCTGGGAGAAGAAGAAGGTAAAGGAAATATTCTTGCAAAGGCAACTTATTCCCTTTTGAAAGAAAATAAACAAATAAATTTTATTGGAAATATAGAAGGGAGAGATATTTTACTGGATAAGGTTGACGTAATGGTATGTGAAGGCTTTACAGGGAATGTAGTATTAAAACTTGCAGAAAGTGTGTATGATCTTGTAAAACGTCGAAATATAAATGATGAACATTTTGAACGTTTTAATTTTGAAACTTACGGTGGCATACCGGTTTTAGGAGTAGATAAACCGGTTATTATAGGGCACGGCATAAGCAGCAGTGTTGCTTTTAAAAATATGATTAAGATTACAGTAAGAATGGTAGAAATAGATTTTATAGGCAAAATAAAAAACAGTTTTATCATTGAGTAGAACCTCATTAGTTAAGCAATAAAAAACGCCGAAAAATTTCGGCGTTTTTTATTGCTTCTTGTTTATTTTAGTACAAAAGATTTTTCTTTTTCATTGTATATAACAAAATAAACAACAGAGCAATTACTGCAGAAAATATAAATGCAACACCACTAATTACAAAAAATCCAACAAATAAAACAAGGCTAATAAAAGGAAGCAATTCTCCAATAACATAAAGAAGATAACCTTGTTTTTTACGCTTGCGCATTTGCAAAGCTCCAACAAAACATAAAGCAACACTTACAATTGCCAAAATCAAAATTGGTATTCTATTCTCATAACTTTTAACAAGCATTTTTTCAAAATTTTCGGGTTCCCCCATCATAGACTTTACAAACTTGGGTGTTTGTGCACTATTCATCATTTCAATAGTCTTCTCTTTATTATCAAGAGAACTTTTAGCACTGAAAAATCCAAACACAGATAATCCAAGAGATACAACACACCATATTATTGTAAGTATTGTAAGTACATTAAGTCCGGTCGGTAGCGGTGAATTTTCATAACCATTTGCTAATAATGTTTCATTTGTTTGGGTAATTTCTGTCATAGTTAAATAGTTTAGATGTACAAATTAACGAACTGTCAAAACATAACAAAACCTGAGTTAATAAAAATGATAAATGGTAGTACCTTTATTCTTCTATGCAGCCTTTTCTTTCCCACACTATTTTTAATGAACATTTTTTAATTTCCGCACAACGAACCGTTTTTTGGGAAGAAGAAAAAACGCTTATTTTATCAGATCTTCATCTTGGTAAAAGTGGTCATTTTCGAAAAAGTGGTATTGCTATTCCACAAAATTTGTACAAAGAAGATTTGTTTCGTTTGCTAAATGAAATTCATCTTTTTAGTGCAAAAAAATTGATAATCGTTGGTGATCTTTTTCACAGCAGTATGAACAAAGAGCACGAACTTTTTTTAAGATGGAGAAAAGATATTAGCAGAGTTGATATACATTTAATAAAAGGTAACCATGATATTTTAAAAAATGAATGGTACAAAAATGCAGAAATACAGGTGCACAAAAAACACTTAGCAATTCGAAATTTTTCTTTTACGCATGATATAAATGAGTGCCAGGCAAACGAAAATGATTACTGTTTTAGTGGGCATATTCATCCTGCAGTTTTTATGCGGGGAATAGCCAAACAGTCAATTACTTTACCATGCTTTTATTTTGCTAAAAATTATGCGGTACTGCCGGCTTTTGGAAAATTTACCGGAACCTTTGCTGTAAAACCAAATTTAGGAGAATCCGTATTTGCGTTGGTAGAAAATAAAGTTATGAAGCTTCAGTAATTTTATTTTTAATGCTTTTTCTTCTACTCGTTTCTTTTTTTATGAGAGCCAATTCTCGCCCCATTTGTCCGGATACAGAACTGTTTTCCTGCGCACGCCTCATCAGGTAAGGAACAACATCTTCTATAGGCCCGAAAGGCAAATATTTACTTACACTACAACCACTTTTTGCAAGGTTAAAAGTAATGTTATCACTCATACCATATAATTGTGAAAAATGAATATGTTGGTGGTTGTGAGGAAGGTTTTGTTTATCCAGTAATTGCGTAGCAAAAAGATTACTTTGTTCATTGTGAGAAGCTACAATCACTGCAATTCTGTCTATATTTTCTATACAAAATTTTACTGCATCATCATAATCTCTGTCTGTACTTTCTTTGTTTGGCTGTATAGGTGATGGATATTTTTTTTCAGTTGCTCTTTTTCTTTCTTTTTCCATGTAAGCACCTCTTACAAGCTTTGCACCAAGTATAAATAATTTTTCCTGTGCAGCAACACAACTGTCCTTTAAAAACTGCAATCTATCGTGCCGGTATAATTGCATTGTGTTGTAAACAACCGCTTTCGTTTTATTAAATTCAACCATCATCAAAATAGTAAGTGCATCCACAGGATCCTGTATCCACGTCTCTTCCGCATCTACCAATACACCAATGTTATTATCAAAACCAGCTTTGCATATTTTTGTTATTCGGGTAATTACTCTTTTCCATTCTGACAATTCATCTACCGAAAGCGCTTCTAATACTGCGTTGTAGCGTTTCATTAACGCACCTTCAATGGCACCAATACCTGTATCTATGGTTTCCAGCAAACCAAAACGGACAAGCCCTGTAACTTTAATGCTCATAAAAGGGATGTTCTTTTGCGTAGCCGCGTAAGTAATTACTTTTATAAATTCATCTGTTGCCTGGTCATATCCTATTTCGCCATCGTTTCCACCTTCAACACCATAATCCAAAATAACTTCCACATTATACTCCCCAAGTTTTTGTGCAACTACAGCTGTTTCAGGCAAGGTTTCGCCACCAACAAACTGGCTAAATATTGTATTGCGCAATATTTTTTTTGTGAAAGGAATTTGAAGTTTTATGGCAGAAGGCATTAATGTTAAGCCCAAGTTTACCAACCAGGGTTTGCCCATTGTTGCAAATAAAAAATCCGCTTTTTTTAGTTCACTATCTGTTTTGTAAGCAAAGGCATATTCCGTATTGTCGAATGATATCATATTAATAGTTGTATACAAATTTAAGAAGTTTTGTCTGCGGTTGTAAAAAGATAACCTAATAAAAAAAGTCATTTTATTTGTTCGTTATCCTTTCACAATAATGCATATTTAAATAAAAGAAAGTGAGGATATTTGTTATTTTATAATAAAGTGGATGTTAAGAAGAATTCTATGTTATTCCGATTCTCCACCAAGCTTTCACATTACAATTAATTTTATTTTTTGCTTCTCGCAATGAAGATGGCTGTTTACATTTTTTTAAAAAGTATGTACAACTTAATTTGTAAAAAATTCTGAAGATTTTATGAGTGAAATTTCAATTGTTTTCCCGCATCAGTTGTTTAAAAAAAACGCAGCCCTTTCAAAAGAACGTAAAGTTTTTTTAGTAGAGGAGTTTTTATATTTTAAACACTTCAATTTCCACAAACAAAAACTTGTATTGAACCGGGCATCAATGAAATGTTATGCAGCTTTATTACAATCTGAAGGTTATGAAATTGAATATATAGAGAGTACGGATGAAAGAAGCGACATCAGAAAATTAATTTTATTCTTAAAAAAAGAGAAAGTTAAATTAATTCATTTTACAGAGGTTGTTGATTATTGTTTAGACAAAAGAATTACTGATTCCTGCAACACAAATAAAATTGAAATAAAGCAATACACAACCCCTGCTTTTCTCAATTCTGCACAAGAGGGTGACGATTATTTTAACGGAAGAAAAAGGTATTTTCAAACAGAATTTTACATAGCTCAACGCAAAAAAAGAAATATTTTATTACAGCCAAATGGCGACCCAATCGGTGGGCAATGGAGTTATGATGCAGACAACAGAAAAAAATATCCCACAAAGCAAATTCCGCCACAAATTAATTTTACAAAAACAAATGAATTTGTAAAGGAAGCAAAACAATATATTAATAAAAATTTTGCGAAAAATTACGGCGAGATAAATACTTTTATTTATCCTGTAGATTTTAATGAATCAGAAAAATGGCTGAACGATTTTTTAACAACCAGATTTGAACAATTTGGAGAATTTGAAGATGCAATTGTAGCCAAGGAAAACTTTCTTCATCATTCTCTTTTAAGCCCTTTAATTAATACAGGTTTATTAACTCCGCAATATGTTGTTGATGCGGCTTTAAAATATGCGGAAAAACACAATACGCCTCGCAATTCCACAGAGGGGTTTATTAGACAAATTGTAGGCTGGCGTGAGTTTATAAGGATTGTGTATGCAAGAGAAGGAACAAAACAACGCACCACTAACTACTGGAAATTTTATAGGAAAATACCGAAATCTTTTTGGGATGGAACTACAGGAATTGAACCCATTGACAATGTTATAAAAAAGGCACTGGAAACCGGATACCTTCATCATATTGAAAGACTCATGTTGCTTGGTAATTTTATGCTGCTTTGCGAGTTTGACCCTGATGAAGTTTACAAATGGTATATGGAAATGTTTGTTGACAGTTATGACTGGGTAATGGTGCCAAATGTTTACGGTATGGTGCAGTTTGCAGATGGTGGTTTAATGACAACCAAGCCATACATAAGCGGCAGTAATTATGTGCTAAAAATGAGCGATTTTAAAAAAGGTTCATGGTGCGAAATTTGGGATGGTTTATTTTGGCGGTTTATGGATGTGCACAGAAGTTTTTTTAAGAAAAATCCCAGGCTTGGAATGCTTGTAAACACCTTCGATAAAATGGCACCTGAAAAAAGAAACCATCACAACGAAGTGGCCGAAAAATTTCTTGCAGATCTTGACGTTAAAAAATAAGAAGAATTATAAAAAAGAAAACTTTGAGCAAACAAATTAAAAAAGAAAATCTTCCTCAAAAAATTTGCATTGTTTGCAAAAAACCATTTTCATGGAGAAAAAAATGGGAGAAAGTTTGGGATGAAGTTAAATATTGCAGTGATAAGTGTAGAGGGTTGAGATAATTGGTTGTTGATAGTTAAAAGTTGATGGTTGGGGGTTGATGGTTCAAGGTTGAGGGATATTGTTTACAATTTTTATTGAGTATAAGCTCTTGATCTAAAATTGATGTATCACTTACTTGCAACTCCTTACTTTTGCCAAAATTTTATTAAGATGGAAAAGAAAGCGAGTGAATCTTTGGTGGTTATGACGGAATTGGTTCTACCCAATGACACAAATAATTTTGGCAATTTAATGGGTGGAAGATTAATGTACTGGATGGATATTGCTGCAGCGCTTGCTGCAATGAAACATTGTGCAGCACCTGTTGTTACCGCATCTGTAGATAATATTTCCTTTGAAACACCAATAAAAATTGGCAATGTAGTACACATTGAAGCAAAGGTTACAAGAGCTTTTAACAGCAGTATGGAAGTGCATATGAATGTTTGGGGCGAAGATGCTATACAACAATACAGATATAAAAGCAATGAAGCTTATTACACTTTTGTTGCGCTGGACCCTAATGGCAAACCAAGAAAAATAAATACGCTTACTCCGGAAACAGAAGATGAAATAAAATTGTATGAAGGTGCATTAAGAAGAAGACAGATTAGATTAATACTGGGTGGAAAAATGAAACCCGAGGATGCAGTTGAATTAAAAGCATTGTTTATAAAGTAATTTTTTAATTGATATTATTCTAGGGCACAAATATTTTGCTCTGTTTGACTTAAGGATTAATTTATCTGTAATTAATTTTCTTTACTAGGAAATATCCATTTGTAAAAAAGAGTTAAAAGTTAATACTTAATAGAATTCCTCGTCCTTTTAATAATTGCGCTTGTCAATTCATTAAATACTACACGCAATATTTGCTTGTCATGTTTAATTAAACCTAAAGATACTTCTCTTGTAGAATCGAAAGGTTATAAAAAGAGAATACAATTTTTTTTCGCATCAACTATTTTCTGGTATTTTATATATTAAAACTTTGGCGTAGTTTGTCTATCCTCATACCATATTCGTTTTTCAGAATGCGCTTCCTTAAACCCAAAAAATCACGAATGCATGCCTGTATTGGTGGTTACTTCTAACGCTATATATTTAATTCGGGAAGTCGCTGAAAAACATATTGCTGGCCGAACCTATTTTATTTATGTTTAAATATAATTTTACTTTAACTATTTAAAAAATTGCAAATCGGCAACCCCTTTAATAATAGGATTACGTTTTAATTAAATCATATAATTTTTGTACATTTGCATCCCGTTAAAAAAGCACGGGTTATTATATGTCATTTAATATTAACAAACAACTAAACGCAGAAGATCAGGAGCCAAAGGCTGCAGATGCAACCGAGGCCACTGCGATAACAAACACGCCTGAAGCAAAAGAAACAGTTGCAACTGAAACACCTGAAGCAGAAATTGCTGCAGAAACAAAACAAGCCTACGAGCCAAAGGCCGAAACTTCACACGATGATTTTGATTGGAGCAGGGATAAACGCAACGTATCTGCTTATTCAAAAGAAGAAAAAGAAAAGTATGATGTAGTTTATGACAACACTTTTAAGCAAATCAATGATGGCGAAATGATTCAGGCTACGATTGAATCTTTAACAAAAACTGATGCTGTAGTTAACATTGGCTTTAAAAGTGATGGATTAATTTCTTTAAATGAATTTAGAGATATACCGGGTGGTATACAGGTTGGTGACGTAATAGAAGTAATGGTGGTAGAAAAAGAAGACAGGGATGGCAATCTTCATCTTAGTCGTAAATCTGCCCGTGTTACCCGTGCTTGGGAGAGAATTGTGGAAGTAAATAAAACAGGCGAAATAGTAACCGGTCTTGTAACAAGCAAAACCAAAGGTGGACTAATCGTAGATGTATTTGGAATGGAAACTTTCCTGCCGGGATCTCAAATTGATGTAAAACCTGTAACAGATTATGACCAGTTTGTAGGTAAGACCATGGAATTTAAGGTTGTGAAGATCAACGAAGCAATTAAAAATGCAGTAGTTTCTCACAAAGCACTTATTGAAAGTGACATAGAAGCACAAAGAGCTGAAATAATCGGGAAATTAGAGAAAGGACAGGTACTAGAAGGAACAATTAAAAACATCACTGATTTTGGAGCATTCCTTGATCTTGGTGGTTTAGATGGTTTGCTTTACATAACTGATATTTCTTGGGGCCGCATAAACCATCCTTCAGAAGTGTTGAAGATGGATCAAAAATTAAATGTTGTTGTTCTGGATTTTGATGATGATAAAAAACGTATAAGTTTAGGTCTTAAGCAACTGACTCCACACCCTTGGGATACCCTTGCAGAGAATTTAAAAGAAGGTGAAGTTATCAAGGGTAAAGTTGTAAATATAGAAGATTACGGTGCCTTCTTAGAAATTATGCCTGGTGTGGAAGGTTTGGTACACGTAAGTGAAATTACATGGGCTAACACACCAATCAATGCAAAAGAATTCTTTAAACTTGGTGACGAATACGCAGCAAAAGTGGTAACTCTTGATAAGGATACACGCAAAATGAGTCTTTCCATTAAGCAATTAACTGAAGATCCATGGAGTACAATCGAAAATCATTTCCCTGAAGGAAGCAAGCACATGGGTACTGTGAAAAACATTACTCCGTATGGTGTGTTTGTTGAACTTTCAACTGGAATTGGTGGAATGATACACATCAGTGATTTAAGCTGGTTAAAGCGCTTTAACAACCCAAATGAATACACTAAAGTAGGCAACGAAATAGAAGTTATGATTTTGAGTATTGATAAAGAAGGGCGTAAACTACAACTTGGACATAAGCAAATTGAAGAAGATCCATGGAACAGCCTTGAAGACACATTTGCAGTAGGATCTTTACATCAGGGAACGGTAATTAAAAAAGATGATAAAGGTGCTGTAGTGCAACTTCCATACGGTCTTGAAGGTTTTGCCCCAACCCGCCATTTAATGAAGGAAGATGAAAAAGCTATTGCTCAGGATGAAATTGCAAATTTTGTTGTAATTGAATTTGACCGCAATGACAAACGCATTGTTCTAAGCCATACGCGATTATGGGAGCAGGAAAAAGAGGAGGTAAGGCAAGTGGAAATGAAAGAAAAAAGAGCAGAAGTGGAAACTACTAAAAAAGCTGTAAAAAATATACAGGCCAAGGTAGAAAAAACAACCCTCGGTGATCTTGGTGCGTTGGCAGATCTTAAAGCTAAATTCAGCAATGATGAAGCAGAAGTTACTGCAAAACCAACAGAAGAAAGCAAAGGCGAATGATCTGTTTGGATAAAATGAGTAACCCTCCCAATTTTTGGGAGGGTTTTTTTATTTAACGATAATTATGCATCAGACTTGAGTCATTCTTTTTCAAACTTATGGAGCAAAATTTGCACAGTTTCAAAATATGATTCAAATAAATAAAAAGAGACATTTTCTACTAAATATTCTGTAGATAGCAAAAAGTAAATAATTTATAGCTTCTTAAATAAATGTAATTTTGTATTATAATAATAATAAAAAAAAAAGTACAATAAGAATTATGTTAATGAACACCAAACAAAACAAGATTGAGGTAATGAATTTTTTGGGCAAAGAAATTGACCTTGTTATAAAAGAATACTTAAAAGACATTGATACAAATTGGCAACCCTCAGATTTTTTACCGGATAGTTCTTTGGAAAATTTTTCAGAAGAAATTAAAGAACTGCAGTTGCAATGCAAAGAACTACCTTATGATTACATGGCCGTACTTGTTGGAGACGTAATTACTGAAGAAGCATTACCTACTTACGAAAGCTGGTTAATGGACCTTGAAGGTGTAAGCAAAGAAGAACCACAAGGTTGGGCAAAATGGGTGAGAATGTGGACTGCAGAAGAAAACAGACATGGAGATTTATTAAATAAATTCTTATACCTCTCAGGTCGTATTAATATGAGAAAAATGGAAATAAGCACACAATATTTAATTGCAGATGGTTTCGATATTGGCACAGGGAGAGATCCATACAAAAATTTTATTTATACATCTTTTCAGGAATTGGCAACAAATATTTCTCACAGGCGTACCGCTTCTCTAGCCAAAAAACATGGCAGTAATCAGCTTTCTAAAATCTGCGGCGTAATAGCATCTGATGAAGCCAGACATGCAAAAGCATATAAGAGTTTTGTAGCTAAAATTCTTCAAATTGATCCTAACGAAATGATGCTTGCTTTTGAAACAATGATGCGTAAAAAAATAGTAATGCCTGCTCATTTTTTAAGACAGGCCGGAGAACAGATAGGAACAACATTCTCGCATTTTAGTGATGCTGCGCAAAGGCTGGGTGTTTATACGAGCTGGGATTATACTAACATTCTGGAATCATTGATTGTTGAATGGAATATTGGCAATATTTTAAATTTAAATGAGCAGGGTGAAAAAGCCCGGGATTATTTAATGAGACTGCCTGAACGTTTTAGAAAAGTTGCGGAAAGGTCTATAAAAGCTCCTTTGGAATATGAATTTAATTGGATCAACAGATAAAAACCTAAACATATAATACCTAATAAATTAAGAGTCTTTTATTTTTGAAAGACTTTTTTTTATTTATTAATAGGTTCTCACAATATTATAAAAATCGATTTTTCAAATTACGAATAAATAGGTATCATCATTTTAATAAAAGTGAAGTAATACTACTTACATTTTAAATATTTCAAGTAATAATTATTTACGAAAAGGATTTGGATAAGTTATCGAATGGAACAGCTGAAAAATTAAATACTTAAACAAACAGCAGGAATATAAACATGTTCTTCATTGATAGTGGTAAAATCATAATCTTTATTAATATCCCTTAATAAATAAAACATATGATCTGGTTTTAGGATTCAATACTTTTTTCAAGATTATGTTAGTTCCAGAAATTTAACTGCTTTTCCATATTTTGGTGTAAAGCCTAATAGATATGCAGGGAGAATAAAAGATGAAAAATTAAATTTAAACGGAGTGCAATATAAACATCCAAAAAATAACGGAAACAATACTTCACAAGCTGGTCAAACAGGTTTTTGATGCAGTTTTATTCGCAATGCCTATAACTCATCGAGTTTAACACTTTCAGAAATATTATAAAATAAAAAACGGTTTCAACAACCTAAATTCCTTTATTGATTTATTATGGACCTATTCAAGCACTAACAATTGCGTTGAAAATATTTTAATAAAAAATGATGCCTTCAAAAAATTGAAGGCATCTTGCTTATCGTGTCGTTTTAATAATTAGTCGTTCAATGTTACTTTTATTATCTCACCGCTTGGTGGTCCAAAGCCCCAACCAGAAACATACAAATTTCCATCTAGACCCATTGTCATTGCGGTTGGCAATTTTAATCCTGATATTACATTTTCTACAGTTCCATTAGGATTTATTTTTCTAATCCTACCTGCTCCCGGAGTGGGATAAGGAAATCCAGCAGTCAGCTCAAGCACATACATGTTTGATTTTTTATCAACCACAAGCCCTATAATAGCACTAAATCCGGTCGCTATTTTTTTCATATTGCCAGATGGTGTAACCTTAAAAATGCTGGAATTGCCGTCAATAGGAAATTCTCCTAGACTACCAATAAAAAAATTGCCTTTGTAATCCAATGCAGTTGGAACAATATGACCCTGACTTGCCGAAATATCAGTTACTAATTGAATTTTTCCATCCAATCCAGCTTTTACAAAATTACCGTGATTGGGTTCTAATGCATAAAAATTGTTTTCTGCAACGGTCATGCTATACCAATTGCCTTCAGGTGTATAATCTGCCGGTTCAGAATGAGCCCCCTTATGGGCGATTGACCATACACCCAAATCTGCGACCATAGTATGGCTTTTGTCTCCATTAATTCGGTAAATTCCATTGGTTGAGGATGGCACTCCATGGCCGCAACCTGCTCCTGCCTGGAGAACATAAAGCGTATTACCTACAAAGGCAACATCTGCCGGTCCGAAAGCATCTGCTTTGGAACCGTTTGCATTAGACCCAACGCTTGTAGGTAAGTTATCAACTACAGTTTCGCGGCTACCTGATGATGGATCAATCCGGGATATCCGCCCCCCGGTAGGACTACCATAATAAGGCGAGAAAATATGAGGTTGAAGGGCAATGCAACTTTTTGTACTACCCCCATTTCCTGCCTCAGCAACATATAAATTTCCATCGGGTCCAAATTTTAATCCCCTGGGATAAATAAGTCCTGTTGTTAATGTTTTCATTGTTGCTGTACTCTCAGACTTTTGTAATTGTACATTTCCATCTGTTACATTAGCCTGGTCTGTAGACAATGTTTCCTTTTTACATTCCGTAAAAAACAAACATGTCGAAAAAACAATAATCAAATTCAGTTTTTGTTTCATAATAAAAAATTTTTAAAGTGAATAAATTCATTCAGATTTCTAATAGGATATTTTTATAAAGAAACGAGAGGCACAATAAGTAAATTGAATTTTAATTTTTAAAAACCAAATTTTTAAATTAATAGATAATTAATGATTCATTTTAAAATACTTTGATAATTGAGAGGACCCCAATACACTTCATGATCATACCCTCTTATCTATTGTATATCAAAAATAAAGTATACTAAATTACAATTATTTTATATAAGATAAAAACTAAATAAATGGATAAATTAGATTTTTTTATTTTTTTTTCTATCATTAGAATTTAATCAAACAGATAATATCCTAAGTGTATTACTCCTCAACTTTAACTCAAAAAGAAAAATATTTAAAACGTAAAGAATTGAAATAATACACCAACTCTTTAAGTTTTTTTAATGAGACTCACTACATTATTTTGTGAAGTATACTAATCCTAAAATTGGCTTAGAGATTTTTCATTTTTTCAGAAAAATTTAGATGAATGTAGCGTGGAGTATTTATCAAAAATAAAAATACCTTGCAATGTAAAAATTACAAGGTATTAAATTATAAAGGCGGGCTGGACGGGACTCGAACCCGCGACCTCTGCCGTGACAGGGCAGCATTCTAACCAACTGAACTACCAACCCATTTCCTTAAAAAAGCTTTTTTTAATTCTAATAATTTAGCTTTTTTTCCGGAGCGCAAATATACAGTAATTTATATTTTATAAACAAAACTTTCTAAAAAAAAATGTAACTCCTATTTTTACAAATTATATTACACCCCTAAACTTCATTAAAGGTTAAATATTATGCCACAACTAAAGAACAGGCAATACCTCGAATTTGAAAAGCCACTTAAAGAATTGTATGAACAAATAGAACAATTAGCTATTACGCAAGATAAATCTGATACGGATATGAGCAGTGCAATAGGGCTGCTTGAAGAAAAAATTACTGAAACAAAAAAAGGAATAACCCAAAATTTAACGCCGTGGCAAAGGGTGCAAATGAGTCGTCATCCTGACAGGCCATACACATTAAAATACATTGAGAAAATGTGTTCTGCTTTTACTGAACTGCATGGTGATAGAAACGTAAAAGACGATAAAGCCATGGTTGGGGGGTTTGCGCAGTTAAATGGAGAAACGGTAATGATTATTGGTCAGCAGAAAGGCACCAATACCAAGACACGCCAGTTGCGAAATTTTGGAATGGCAAATCCTGAAGGTTATAGAAAGGCGTTACGTTTAATGAAGCTTGCAGAAAAATTTAATAAACCCGTTATAACTTTAATAGATACGCCGGGTGCATACCCAGGGCTTGAAGCAGAAGAACGGGGACAAGGTGAAGCTATTGCCAGAAATATATTTGAAATGATTAGCCTTAAAGTGCCTGTAATATGTGTTATTATCGGAGAAGGTGCAAGTGGCGGAGCCTTGGGTATAGGTGTGGGCGATCGTGTAGTGATGATGGAAAATACCTGGTATTCTGTTATATCGCCTGAAAGTTGCAGCAGTATTTTGTGGCGCAGCTGGGATAAAAAAGAAACTGCTGCAGAACAATTAAAACTCACGGGTAAAGATATGCTGGCCTTTGGTTTGGTGGATGAAGTTATACCTGAACCAATTGGTGGAGCACATTGGGATTATGATGAAGCTGCAGAAATTCTAAGAAATTATCTTATAAAAACATTACAGGCATTAAAACAAATCCCCGCACAGGAAAGAGTTGATAACCGCATAAAAAAATTTGGAAATATGGGCTTTTGGGAAGAGTAAAAAAATACAAATACAACCTGAGTTAAATCAATTATATGCTTAAGATTGGAATTATAGGTGTAGGGCATTTAGGAAAATTTCATTTAAACAATTGGCTTGAAATAGAAGACGTAACTGTTGTAGGTTTCTGTGATACAGACGAAACAAATGCAAAAGCAGTTATTGAAAAATATAAAATCGAAAGATTTAATACATTTGAACAGTTGTTAGATAACTGTGATGCTGTAGATATTGTAGCCCCAACAACACAGCATTACGAGCTTTGTGCCCTTGCATTGAGAAAAGGCAAACACGTATTTGTAGAAAAACCACTTACAAATACAATGGACGAAGCAAAATCCCTTTTAAAACTTGCTGTTGAATCTAATTTAAAATTTCAGGTAGGTCACATAGAAAGGTTTAATCCTGCATTTGTTGCCTTAAAAAATTATACGCTGGATCCAATGTTTATTGAAGTACACAGACTTTCACAATTTAATCCTCGGGGTACTGATGTAAGTGTAATTTTAGATTTAATGATACATGATATTGATATTATTTTACAACTTGTAAAGAGCAATGTCAGTTACATTTCTGCAAACGGTGTGTCTGTCTTAAGCGATACCCCGGATATTGCCAACGTTAGAATAGAGTTTGACAATGGATGTGTGGCCAATCTTACAAGCAGCCGCATTTCAATGAAAAAAATGAGAAAGATGCGACTCTTTCAAAAAGATGCATATATCGGTATTGATTTTTTAGAAAAGAAAACAGAGATCATCAGCCAAAACGCAACAACAGATAAAAATGTATTTACGTTTGACATTGATACGGGTAAAGGAAAAAAAACCGTAGCAATTGCTAACCCAATTGTTGCCGATACCAACGCAATGAAAGAAGAACTGACAGCATTTAAAAATGCCATACTAAATCACACTGAAACTGCTGTTACTGTAGTTGATGGGTTTAGAGCGATGGAAGTTGCTCACCAGATTTTGGCAAAAATAAACACACCTATAAACTAGTATCAAATCTTTGAAACAACCCAGGATAAATATTGGCTGGTACTTATTTGCAGATTTGCTTGTTGCAGTATTTACATGGGTGGCTTTTTATTATTTCCGAACACAACTTTATGGTAATAAATTTATAATTCCTTCAGGTTTTTACATCGGCTTAGTAATGTATGTAACCGGTTGGATATGTCTTCATTTTATTGCAGGTACTTATATTTCTCTTTATCAAAAATCACGTGTGGTAGAGTTTTTTAAAACAATATTTATAACCGTTATCGGTTGTTTATTTTTACTCTTTTTTTTCATTCTAAAAAACCCAAAAACAAATAACTACGATTATTATTCTGAATTTTATTTACTGCTGTTTCCCGTTATGTTTTGCAGTATAGTAATACGTATGATATTCTTATCGCAAACAAAAAAACAGCTTAAAGAAAAAAAAGTTTTTTTCAACTCACTGCTGATAGGTTCGGGTAATAAAGCCAATGAATTTTATAAAAACTTTTCGAAGACCAATGATTATTCAGGATTTATTATAACAGATTACATAGAATTAGGAAATAATCAAGTTAAGTTTCCACTTACAACTATTCAATATTACAATACAATAGAAAATATTTCAGAAATAATTATTTATAAAAATATAGAAGAGATTATTATTGCTGTAGACAACAACGATAGAAACATGATTACAGAGATAATGAATAAATTAAGCAACAAAAACGTGAACATAAAGATAACGCCGGATACGCTCGATATTTTGAGCGGAGCGCTACAAAACACAAATGTAATGGGCGTTCCATTAATAGATGTACACTTTGGAGAAATGCCCCTTTGGCAACAAAATATTAAAAGATTATCAGATATTTTTTTAACAATTATTGGAGGTATAATAATTTCTCCGGTTTTTATCTACACTGTTTTAAGAATAAAGTTTTCCTCGCCTGGTCCGGTATTTTTTTCACAAGAGCGCATAGGTTTTAAAGGCAAACCTTTTAATATGTTTAAACTTCGGTCTATGAAAATAGATGCAGAAAATGAAGGCCCGATGTTAAGTAGTGATAACGACTGCAGAATAACTCCATGGGGTAAAACAATGCGCAAGTGGAGGTTAGACGAATTACCACAATTATGGAATATATTAATTGGAAACATGAGCCTTGTTGGTCCCCGCCCCGAAAGAAAATTCTACATTGACCAACTAATAAAATTAAATCCTGAATATAAATATCTTTTTAAAGTTAAGCCCGGACTTACTGGATGGGGAATGGTAAAATTTGGTTATGCAACCTCGCTTGATGAAATGATAGAAAGAATGCAGTACGATCTTATTTATGTAGAAAATATTTCTCTTTCTCTGGACTTTAAAATAATGCTGCACACTATCCGAATTATCTTTTCAGGCACAGGTAAATAATCAATTTAGGGGCTTTTAGCATTTTAATATAAATCAACAAAAGTTCGTCGCCCGCCTCCAACCTTTTTGTTCAAAGGCAACAAAAAGGATTTACAGCTAAGCAACGCAGCCCTTTAGCAGTAAAACTTTTTTCAGCTTTTATTGTGCAATTGTATTTAAGAATTATCCATTAGAAAAGTAATTTCCTTAGCTTAGAGTTTTCTCTAATTTCATTATTTTTGATAAAATAATTTTGTGAAAAAACTACTGCTGTTAAACATTGTTTTATTTTTTGTGCAGTTCACTTATTGCCAGCAAACATACTGGCAGCAAAAAAACGACTTTAAAATTTCAGTAACTTTAAATGACGTAGACAACAGCATTACAGGTTTTGAGCAAATTGACTATTACAATAATTCTCCTGATACACTAAATTATATTTGGATACATCTTTGGCCAAATGCATATAAAAACGACCGAACTGCGTTTAGCGATCAACTGCTTGAAAACGGCAGAACTGATTTCTACTTTTCACCTGAAAATAAAAAAGGATATATCAATAAATTAAACTTTAAAGTTGATAAAATAAATGCCTTAACAGAAGATCATCCTCAACATCAGGATATTATAAAACTATTGCTGCCACAACCTTTATTACCCGGTAAAATGATAAAAATAGAAACCCCTTTTCATGTAAAATTACCTTATAATTTTTCAAGAGGTGGTCATGTCGAACAGTCGTATCAGTTAACTCAATGGTATCCAAAACCCGCCGTGTATGATAAAGATGGTTGGCACGAAATGCCTTATTTAGACCAAGGAGAATTTTACAGCGAGTTTGGAAATTTTGATGTTGAAATAACTGTCCCCAAAAATTATATTGTAGCCGCTACCGGTGTTCTTCAAAATGAAGATGAAAAATTATGGTTAAAAGAAAAGAGCAATTCAATCAGTTTAAAAACAGATAAAAAAGATTTAGAGAAGGATATCGTACCAAATTCTTCAACATCAATAAAAACTTTAAAATACTTACAAAATAACGTGCACGATTTTGCATGGTTTGCTGATAAAACATTTCTTGTAAAACAAGATACCTTGGTACTTTCTTCAGGCAAAGTGGTAAATATTTTTGCCTTTTTTCTATCATCTAATCAACCGTTGTGGGTAAACAGTTTATCGTTTATAAAAAAAGCAATAGTATCGAAAAGCCAATGGTTAGGCGAGTACCCATATAATGTTGTTAGCGTAGTTGATAATGCCTCCCCCACAAGCGGTGGAATGGAATATCCAACCATTACCTTGTTAACTGCCGGCAGTTCAGAGGGTACATTGGAATCTGTTATAAACCATGAAGTAGGTCATAATTGGTTTTACGGTTTACTCGCAACAAATGAAAGACAATATCCATGGATGGATGAAGGAATGAACAGTTTTTATGATCAGAAATTTGATGAAACATTTGCAACAAAAATCAACAGCGGTAAAATCAATAATAATTTTATTAGTAAAAAAATAACTAGATACCCTGAAAATAATTTGTTACAAACATTTATTAAACTAAAAAAAGATCAACCTATAAATACCAGTTCGGAAAAGTTTTCAGCATTAAATTATAATCTGATAGCATACACAAAAACTACATTTTGGTTAAAGAAAATGGAAACGGAATTGGGGATCGAAACTTTTAATAATGTCATGCGTGCATACTATGAAAAATGGAAATTTAAACATCCAACTCCAACAGATTTTCAAATAGTTGCAGAGGAAGTTTCCGGCAAATCCCTTGGAAAATTATTTGACCTTTTAAATAAAAAAGGAGAATTGGAAACGGCACAAAAAAAACAAATTAAGCTGACCGATTTTTTTAATTTAAAAGAAACAGCTAAATATCATTACATATCTGTGGCACCTGCTTTGGGCTACAATTATTACGATAAATTTATGATTGGGGCCATTGTACATAACTACAATTTACCTCCCAGTAATTTTCAATTTATAGTAATTCCATTGTTTGGGACAGGTACAAAAAAGCTAAATGGTATTGGCAGGCTGGAATATTTTTGGTTGCCTTCAGCTAATGGAGATAAGTTAACGCTCTCTTTAAGTGGAGCAAAATTTACGGGTGGCTCTTTTACAGATTCGGCAAATATAAAAAACCCTTTACAGTTCTATAAACTTACACCTTCTTTAAAATATTTGTTTGCAAATAAAAATCCCCGCAGCCAGATTAAAAAATTTGTACAGTTTAAAACATTTTTAATAAACGAAGCGGGTGTATTATTTAAAAGGGATATTTTAAACAACATTGATATAATTACCTATCCGAAACAACAACGTTATGTAAATCAGTTGCAATTTAGTTTAGAAAACAACAGGGTTCTTTATCCTTACAATGCAGTAATACAGGGTGATCAGGGTGATGGTTTTGTAAGACTTAATTTGACCGGCAATTATTTTTTCAATTATGCCCATAAAGGCGGTTTAAACGTTCGGTTGTTTGCAGGCAAATTTATTTACAAAGTTGATAAAAGTTTTACCAATCAGTTTAGAACAGATATTTATCATTTAAACATGAGCGGGCCGAAAGGTTATGAAGATTATAATTACAGTAATTATTATATTGGACGAAATGAATTTGATGGTTTTGCAAGTCAGCAGATAATGAACCGTGATGGTTTTTTTAAGGTTCGTACAGACTTATTGAGCAGTAAAATAGGTAAAACAGACGATTGGCTTGGAGCAATAAATCTTACTACATCTATTCCTAAAAATATAAATCCATTAGAATTGCTGCCGGTAAAAATACCTGTTAAACTATTTTTGGATCTGGGAACTTATGCAGAAGCCTGGCAAAAAAACAATAGTACAGGCCGTTTTTTGTACGATGCAGGTTTGCAGATATCATTGTTTAAAGATGTGCTGAACGTTTATTTGCCATTGGTTTACAGCAAAGTTTACGGCGACTATTTTAAATCAACTATAACAGAAAAAAGATTTGTGAAAAATATTTCTTTCAGCATTGACATACAGCAGCTAAGTTTAAATAAATTATTTTCGCAACCAAGTTTATAAACGTGATAATAAAATATTTGAAGCATAGTGAAATTGATAAATGTAAATGGGACGAATGCATAGGAAAAAGTAATTATGGATTAATATACAGTACCAGTGTGTATTTAGATAATATGGCCAGTGGTTGGGATGGTTTGGTGATGGATGAATATGCTGCAGTTATGCCTCTACCCTTCCGAAAAAAATATGGAATTTATTATATTTATCCACCTGCATTTTCGCAACAAATGGGTATTACTGGTTTGCAGGAAATTACAACAGAAATTATACAATTATTTATAAAAAGTCTCCCTCCAAAATTTCGCTATGTAGAAATGAATTTCAACGTTTCAAATTTATTTCAATCTACAAATGAAAAAAATAGGAATAATTATATACTATCGCTTTTACCTTCTTTTAAAATATTGAGGAATAATTTTAGCAGGTCTGCATTAAGAAATATTAGAAAAGCTAACGATCAAAATATTTCTATAAAAGAAAATGTAGCATTTGAAGAAATAATTAAAATTCACCGCTATAGATTTAAAGATGCAGTGGGAGCAAACGCAGATGATTACAAGAGGTTAGAAAAATTATTTTCTATGCTTCAAAAATCAAATTCCATTTTTACTATTGGTGCCTACACACCCTCCGGTGAATTAATTGGAGGAAGTATTTACTTTTTATATAAAAAAAGAATTACGTTTATTATTAACGGCAATACACATGAAAGTTTAAAAAACGGAGCTACACATTTACTTATGTATAACAGTATTAAAAAATACAGCTGCAAAGATTTAATACTTGATTTTGAGGGAAGTGATTTCTTAGATTTTGTAAGATTTTATCAACAATATGGTGCAGCTGCAGAAATATATAAGTTGGTTAAAATTAATAATTTGCCGTGGCCAGTATCAATTTTTAAAAGCTAACATTAATTTTCTCTACTCATCAAAATCGCTTCTGCAATTAAAAGATCTGTAGTTTTTGTTATTTTGATATTCTCTTCTTCTCCCTCTATTAAAGAAACTTTTAATCCAAAGGCTTCTACAACGCTGGCTTCATCAGTAAATTTATCTTTATAATCTATTCCGAAAAAAGAAGGTAACAATATTTTGCTATGAAAAGCCTGGGGAGTTTGCACTAGTTTTATTGTGCTTCTTTCTACACTTTCATTACCGTTTTCATTAATAATTCTAACACTGTCTTTACAATCTACAACAGGAATTGCCGTACCAAATTCTAAAACTGAATTATAACATCTGTTTATTAAATTACTGCTGAGCAAAGGTCGCACAGCATCATGTACGAAAATAACACTGTCTTCTTCGTTAACAATTTTAAGTGCATTTTGTACAGAATGAAATCTTGTCCGTCCTCCAATTACAATTTGAATTTTTTTATAATCAAAAAAAGCATCTATTAATTCCTGCCCCACCCCTACATGCTCTTCAGGCAAAACTAATATAATTTTGCAGTCATCATAGGTTTCTAAAAAAGTATTTATTGCATAGAAAAGTACAGGTTTCCCTTTTAATAACAGAAACTGTTTGGGTGTAATGTTGTTCATTCTTGTTCCGGCTCCTCCGGCAACAATTATTGCAAATTTTTTCATCCGTTCTATCTAATTTATCTAATACTCTTATTCGTTTAAAAAATTAATCTTTATAAATTGAAATAACTTTTTGTCCATTGCTATGCTGCATGGCTCTGTACATTCCGGCACTGTTAAACATCATACTGATGTTTGCTTTCGCATCTACACCAATCATTCCGCCTTCACCATCTAATGCTATTAATTTTTTATGTATTACCTCATTCATAGCCTCATGCAGACTTAACCCTTTATATTCCATATGTGCTGCTACATCGTAGGCTGCCACTGCTTTTATAAATGGTTCCCCATGTCCTGTGCAACTAATGGCGCATGTTGTATTGTTAGCATAAGTGCCTGCTCCAATAATAGGGCTGTCACCAATTCTTCCATATTTTTTATTTGTCATTCCCCCTGTGCTTGTGCCTGCAGCAATGTTACCTTCCTTATCACAAGCAGCCGCTCCCACAGTTCCAAATTTTTTATCTTTCATTAATTCTTCGAGTCTTTGGTGAGTATGATCCAAAGAATAATTATCGCTATCCCGCATAGCTTTCCATTGGTCGTATCTAAATTGAGAAAAGAAAAATTCATCAGGCTCTAATTTTATGCCCTGCTTTATGGCAAAATCATTGGCTCCTTTGCCACTTAAAAAAACATGGTTGCTGTTGTGCATCACTTCTGCTGCAAGCTCAATGGGATTTCTTACATTTCTTACTCCCGCAACTGCCCCGGCTTCACGATTTTTGCCGTCCATAATTGCAGCATCCATTTCCTGCACACCTTTTTTTGTAAATACTGAACCTCTGCCTGCATTAAAAAGTAAATTATCTTCCAATACAACAATTGCTGCTTTCACAGCATTTGACGCTGAACCTCCCTGTTCCAACACTGCATAGCCCGCAGACAAAGCTTCATCTAAACCCAGGCTGTATGCCTTTTCAAGCTCAGGTGTCATGTCTTCTTTTAAAATTGTTCCGGCTCCGCCGTGAATAACTATAGAGAATGGTTGCATAAATATTTTTTTTAATAAGAAGGAATACCTTTTTGAAATTATAGTTTTTAAAAGAAATTAAACAGCAAGTAAATGCTTACATTCTGCCAATAATTTATTTTTATTTATTGCAACGGTACCAACTTCCTCACAAACAAGCCCGCCTGCAATATTTGCCATTTCTGCCATAAGTCGAATATTTTTACTTGCAGCATAAACTACAGATGCAACAGCTATAACGGTATCTCCTGCTCCGCTTACATCAGCAATGCTGCGTATATGTGTTGGGATGAATGCTTTTTCATTCTCACTTTCATAATAAACACCCTTTTCCGAAAGGGTAATAAATGAAATTGCATGATCTAATTTTTCTTTTAAATGTTTGTGCATATCCTGCAATATTTCCTCAGAAATTCGATTGCCTAAAATATTTAAACTCTCTTTTACTTCGTGCAGATTAGGCTTAAAAATATCCACTCCTTGGTAAGCGAAAAAGTTTTTACGCTTTGGATCTACTGCCGTTAAAATATTATGCTGTTTACAAATAGAAATAATTTCATTAATTCCTTTTTCCGTTAACACACCTTTGTTGTAATCTTCTAAAATAACCAATTGCGGTTTTTCTTCAGTAGCATATTTTAAAAAAGCGGTAATAAGTTTTTCTTCTTCCGATGAGTTTAATGAAGTTGTTACTTCAGCATCAAGCCGCATCATGTGTTGGTTACGGCTTATTATTCTTATTTTATTTGTGGTAATACGATCTTCACTTTTATAAATGTAATCCGTATTTATATTATTTTGATTGAGTAAAGTAATAAGTTGACTGCCTTCATCATCATTACCTGTAACGCTTATTATGCTAACACTGGCCCCAAGCGAAGCTACGTTTATAGCTACATTGCCTGCACCACCAATGCGTTGTTCTTTATTGCTCACAGCCACCACGGGTACCGGAGCTTCAGGAGAAATTCTTTCTACTTTACCCCACCAATAGGTATCAAGCATCACATCGCCAATAACTCCAATTTTTAAAAAGGAAAACGATTCAAAAAGTTTATCAAATTCTGCAGCGTTCATTAATTAGTTACGTTTTTATTATTAGCTACCGCCATATAATAGATGGGTATACCCGCCAAAACTATTGCCAGGCCCCATCCGGCATATATTGGTTTATAAAAAATAAGCAATACGCAAAATGCAATTGCCATCACAATATAAATTGCAGGTAATATTGGATAACCAAATGCTTTGTAAGGCCTTTCAGCATTGGGCATTTTTTTTCTTAAAATGAAAATACCGGCAATTGTAAGTGCGTAAAATAATACCACAACAAAAGAAATCATGTCTAAAAGATCGCCATATCTACCGCTTAAACAAAGTACAGATGCGACAAGACATTGTATCCACAATGCAAATTCGGGAACATTATTTTTATTTAGCGTACCGGTTTTTTTAAAAAACAATCCATCTTTTGCCATGGTGTAATAAACTCTGGCACCGGCTAATATTAACCCGTTGTTACAACCAAAGGTGGATATCATTATCATTATGGCAATTACATAAGTACCAATATTTCCAAAAATTGCTTTGCTTGCACTTACTGCAACTCTGTCCTGTGGGGCTGATGCAATATCTGATAAAGGCAAAACACTTATGTACATTAAATTTGCAGCTACATAAATTAAAGTAACAATCAGTGTTCCAAAAAATAAACTAAGACCAATATTCCTTTTAGGATTTCTTACTTCACCGGCAATAAAAGTTACGTTGTTCCATGCATCGCTGCTGAAAATTGAACCGACCATCGAAGCTGCAATAGCACCCAATACTGCACTTCCTGCAACCCCGCCTAAAATGCTTCCATCTGCATTTCTTGTTTTCATTCCCCAGGCATCCTGCCAGTTGGCATTCCATATTTCTGTTTTAGCTGCAAGTAAAAACCCAAAAATTATTAACCCAAAAAGAGATAATAATTTCACAACTGTAAATACAGTCTGTATTATTTTACCACTTTTTATTCCGCCGGTATTTATCCAGGTTAATAAAACAATTAATAAAATAGAAACGATTTGTGCAGTATAAATTTTTAATCCTAATATTTGAAATAAAACGTTGTTATCATTTAATTCCAGAGCCGGAATAAAGTATCCTGCAAATTTTGAAAACGCCACACCTACGGCGGCAATGGTTGCAGTTTGTATGACTGCAAAAAAACTCCATCCATATAAAAAACCTGCAAGTGGATTATATGCTTCCTTCAGATATACATATTGACCACCTGCTTTGGGAAACATAGCACTTAATTCACCATAACTTAATGCAGCAATTAAAGTCATAAAGCCTGTTATAAGCCATACTGCTATTAACCACCCTGCGCTACCTACATTTCTCGTTATATCTGCGCTTACAATAAAGATTCCGGAGCCGATCATAGAGCCTGCTACGATCATCGTTGCATCTAATAATCCTAATGATGGTTTAAACTCTTGAGTACTTTCAGCCATGTAATTAATTTAAGATGGCAATATAATCAAAGGGTTGTAAATAATACTATTGAGAATTGCAAAATTAAAACTGAAAAACTTTGATTTAATAAAAAGATCAACATTTTTAAAAATTACTTTTTAGTGGTCATTAATTCATTCATTCCTTTAATTACGTCCTTTGTAATATTAAATGTAGAATCTTTGTAAAGCATATAATCTAGACCTGTACCTGTGGTAAGTATGTACTGATAATTTTTTGTTTTGTTGTACTCATTCAAAAAGTCTTTTAACTTTTTTTGTATATCGTCCATAAACTTGTAGCTTTTTTCACTAAGCTTTTGAGTAAGATTTCGTTTTTTTTCATCAACCTGCTGCTGTTGCTGTAATAATTCACCCTGAAACTTTTCGGCTTCCTGTTGAGTAATCGAATTCCCTCTTTTTAAAAATATATTTTTTCGATTTTCTAATCCTCTGTAACCATTTTGCCAATCAGTCTCTATACTCTTTTGTTCAATCTCAAGTTCCTTCCTGCGGTCTTTTATAAAACCAATTTTTTCGTTTAATGAATCAAGCTCAACAAAAGCTATTGATGCATTTTTTAAATTACCGCTATTGTTGTTAATCACATTGCTTGATGGTTCAGTTTTTTTTATAGTAGTATTCTTGAAAACTTTTAAATACAAAAAAACAACTGCAATAATTAGTATGAAATTCACTACTATTAAAAATGGTCTCATCAGTACAATAATTTTTAGAAATCGCAAGTTAACATAAACGTTGTATTCCTTAAATAATTGATTTGAATTTGGGGAGCTTTTAACCTCTGTTTATAATTGTAGATAAAATAGCTAATCTGATTTTGAGCAAAAATAAAAGGGGACTTAACAAAAATTAAGTCCCGATTTAATCCAATATCCTATGAAAAACCAAAATTGTTAAAACATTAATAATGCCATAGTACTTTGAACTTAATCCTTTAAACTCTTGAGAAAAATTGACTACAAAATCCTTTTTGAAGGGGAAAAAATTCTAACAAAATGGGAAACACACTACCGAGCCAGTCCATTAAAAATGTATTATGCTGTGACCTAAGAATCAATGGATATAAAATAAAAAGGAGCAAGATTTTCATCTCACTCCTCTCTATTTATTTTCTTATAAACAAATTTTAAATTTGCAAATTGTCTTACTCTTCTTCATCAAATGTCATCGCTTCTTTTGTAGTCATCAAAGTTTCGTATTCTTCTTTACTTCCTACAATCATATTTTCAAACTCACGCAAACCTGTACCTGCAGGAATGTGGTGACCTGTGATTACATTTTCTTTTAATCCAAGCATAGGGTCTGTTTTACCCTGTATGGCTGCAGATGAAAGTACTTTTGTAGTCTCCTGGAAAGATGCTGCTGATATCCAACTTTGTGTACCTAACGATGCTTTGGTAATACCTAATAACAACGGTGAAGATGTCGCCGGCTTTGCATCACGGAATTCAATCAGTTTTTTATCTGCTCTTCTTAAAATAGAATTTTCTTCTCTTACATCACGAAGAGTAACAATTTGACCTGTTTTAAACTTGGTGCTATCACCGTGTTCAATAACAACTTTTTTATCAAAAATGTTATCATTCTCTGTGTTGAACTCTTGTTTATCTTCAGTATCACCTTCCAAGAATATGGTATCACCTGCATCTTCAATGGTTACTTTTCTCATCATTTGGCGTACAATTACTTCCACGTGCTTATCGTTGATACGCACTCCTTGTAATCTGTAAACTTCCTGAATTTCATTTACCACATATTCCTGAACTGCAAATGGACCTCTGATGGCAAGTATATCTGCCGGAGCGGTTTGACCATCAGATAATGGAGAACCTGCTTTTACAAAATCACCATCCTGTACAAGAATCTGTCGACTCAATGGAACCAAATATTTACGTACAACACCATCTTTTGCTTCAACAATTATCTCTCTGTTACCACGCTTAATAGCTCCGAATGCAACTACACCATCAATTTCACAAACTACGGCGGGGTTACTTGGATTACGTGCCTCAAACAATTCAGTTACACGAGGCAAACCACCGGTAATATCTTTCAACTTGCTTAACACACGAGGAATTTTTACCAATACCTGACCGCTTCTAACCTGATCGCCTTCTTCAATAACAATGTGAGACCCTACCGGTAAGTTGTATCCTTTCTTCTCTTTACCTTCTACAATAATAGATGGTAATTTGGTTTTATCCTTTGTATCAATAACCACTTTCTCTCTGTGACCTGTTTGCTCATCAGCTTCATCACGGTAAGTTATACCTTCCAATAAAGCATCAAATTTAATGGTACCACTTACTTCCGCAACAATTACGTTGTTAAATGGATCCCAAGTACAAATCCGATCTCCTTTAGCTACTTTCTGTCCGTCTTTTACTTTCAATACAGATCCGTAAGGAACGTGCATGCTGTTTAATAAGCGATCAGATTTTACATCAATATTTCTTACTTCACCTGTACGACCAATTACTACAACTTGTTTTTTACCTTCAGCATCTTCTGTTGATACTGTTCGCAATCCATCAAATTGTAAAGTACCGTCAAACTTTGCATACAAGCTACTTTCAACCGAAGTAGAACCCGCAACACCACCCACGTGGAAAGTACGTAATGTAAGCTGAGTACCCGGCTCACCAATTGATTGTGCTGCAATGATACCTACTGCATCTCCACGCTGTGCAATTGAACCTGATGCAAGGTTTTTACCATAACATTTTACGCACACACCACGTTTGCTTTCGCAAGTAAGTACTGAACGTATTTCAACAGTATCTATACCACTTTCGTCAATTAATTTTGCAGTATCAGTACTTATTTCTTGACCTGCGGAGGCTAAAATTTCTTCTGTTACAGGGTGTAAAACATCGTGCAAACTCATACGACCTTCAATTCTATCACTCAATGGTTCAATAATATCTTCGTTGTCTTTTAACGCTGAAGTTGCAATACCTCTAAGAGTTCCGCAATCTTCCTCATTGATTACAACGTCCTGAGCAACATCCACTAATCTTCTTGTCAAATAACCTGCATCAGCTGTTTTCAATGCTGTATCAGCCAAACCTTTACGGGCACCATGGGTAGAAATAAAATATTCCAATACACTTAGGCCATCTTTAAAGTTTGCAAGAATTGGGTTCTCAATAATTTCACTTCCAGATGAACCGGATTTACGTGGCTTAGCCATCAAACCCCTCATACCTGCAAGCTGCTTAATTTGTTGTTTAGATCCACGAGCACCTGAATCAAGCATCATGTAAACAGAGTTAAACCCTTGTTTATCCTGTGCAAGATCACGAATCAATGTCTCTGTTACTTTCGTATCTACACGGCTCCAAATATCAATGATCTGATTGTAACGCTCATTGTTTGTAATTAAACCCATGTTGTAACTGTCCATTACCTCTGCAATTTCCACCTGTGCATTAGCAACCAATTCTTCTTTAATTGCAGGAATAATTAAATCATTGATGTTGAACGATAATCCACCACGGAATGCCATACGGTATCCAAGTGTTTTAATGTCATCCAAAAATCTTGCAGTGATTGGTACAGATGTCCATTTAATAATGTCACCGATAATTTCACGCAAATTCTTTTTTGTAAGAAGAGCATTTACAAATCCTACTTCTTTAGGTACAAACTGATTAAAGATTACTCTACCAACAGTTGTTTCAATTAGTTTGAAAGTTAAAGAACCATTGCTGTTGCGGAAGTTAGCTCTTACCCTAATATTTGCATGTAGATCAATTTTCAATTCATTATAAGCAATAATTACTTCTTCGGCAGAATAAAATGCTTTTCCTTCACCTTTTACGATATCGTCTCCAATTGATTTCTTTCCTTTTGAAATATAATACAATCCAAGAACCATATCCTGAGAGGGAAGTGTAATCGGAGTACCGTTTTGCGGGTTAAGGATATTGTGAGAAGAAAGCAATAATAATTGCGCTTCCAAAATGGAAGCATTGCTTAAAGGTACGTGAACCGCCATCTGATCACCATCAAAATCCGCATTAAAAGCCGCAGTAACCAAGGGATGCAACTGTATTGCTTTTCCTTCAATTAATTTTGGTTGGAAAGCCTGTATAGACAATCTGTGAAGAGTTGGGGCTCTGTTCAACATTACCGGATGACCCTTTAAAATATTCTCTAAAATATCCCAAATGATTGCTTCTTTTTTATCTACTAATTTACGGGCAGATTTTACTGTTTTCACAATACCTCTTTCAATCAGTTTACGAATAATAAACGGCTTAAACAGTTCTGCCGCCATATCTTTTGGCAAACCACACTCATGCATTTTTAATTCTGGCCCTACAACAATTACAGAACGACCGCTGTAATCCACACGCTTTCCTAACAAATTCTGACGGAAACGTCCTTGCTTACCTTTTAATACATCGCTCAAAGATTTTAACGCACGTCCACCTTCTGCCTTAACCGCATTTGATTTACGAGAGTTGTCAAAAAGAGAGTCTATAGCTTCCTGTAACATTCTTTTTTCATTCCTAAGAATTACTTCAGGAGCCTTAATTTCCAACAAACGCTTTAAACGGTTGTTACGAATAATTACACGACGATAAAGATCATTTAAATCAGAAGATGCAAAACGACCACCATCCAATGGAACTAATGGACGAAGTTCGGGTGGTATAACCGGAATATATTGCATTACCATCCATTCAGGACGATTTAATATTCTTGTATTTGCGTCACGAAAGCTTTCTACCACACTTAAACGCTTTAATGCGTCTGCCTTACGTTGTTGAGATGTTTCATTGGCTGCTGAGTTACGAAGATCAAAACTTAACTGATCAAGGTCTAAGCGCTGAAGCATTGCATGAACGGCTTCTGCACCCATTTTTGCAACAAATTTTTCAGGATCTTCATCCGGAAGCATTTGGTTTTCTTTTGGAAGAGTATCTAAAATATCCAAATATTCTTCTTCTGTTAAAAGATCACCATAATTCTGTCCTTTGTCTGCACGTATACCGGAATTGATTACTACAAAACGCTCATAATAAACGATGGTCTCTAATTTCTTAGAACTCATTCCAAGTAAATAACCAATTTTGTTTGGTAATGATTTAAAGTACCAGATATGTACAACTGGTACTACCAGTTTAATGTGACCCATTCTTTCACGGCGAACCTTTTTCTCGGTTACTTCCACACCACAACGATCACAAACAATTCCTTTATATCGAATACGCTTGTACTTTCCACAAGCACATTCATAATCTTTTACAGGCCCGAATATTCTTTCGCAAAACAAACCATCTCTTTCAGGTTTGTAAGTACGGTAGTTAATAGTTTCAGGCTTTAAAACTTCTCCGTAGCTTCTTTCAAGAATGCTGTCGGGCGAAGCCAAACCAATCGTAATTTGAGAAAAACTTGCTCTCGGACGATTTTCTTTTTTGAATGCCATATTTTAATTAATGATTTGTAATTAATAATTTTTAAGTCTGGAATTTAAAAAATGAGCATTTGAAATTTATTCCTAAACATCAAATGCTCGAAAATTATATTTTACTCAAACTTCAAATCCAACCCTAATCCTCTTAATTCATGTACCAATACATTGAATGATTCAGGAATACCGCCTCTAGGAATGTTATCACCTTTCACGATTGCTTCATAAGTTTTTGCTCTTCCTATGATATCATCAGATTTAATAGTTAATAATTCCTGTAAGATATTGGATGCACCATAGGCCTCAAGCGCCCAACACTCCATCTCTCCAAAACGCTGACCACCAAATTGTGCTTTACCGCCCAATGGCTGTTGTGTAATAAGAGAGTATGGCCCGATTGAACGTGCGTGCATTTTATCATCTACCATGTGATGGAGTTTGATGATATAAATAATACCCACCGTTGCTTTCTGATCAAAACGATCTCCTGTTTCTCCATCATACAAATAAGTATGACCAAATTTAGGAAGACCCGCCTTCTCAATGTTCTCAGCAATTTCATCTACAGAAGCACCATCAAAAATCGGTGTTGCAAAACGCACTCCCAATTTTTCACCTGCCCAGCCCAATGCTGTTTCATATATCTGTCCAAGGTTCATACGACTTGGTACACCCAATGGATTCAATACAATATCTACCGGTGTTCCATCTTCAAGGAACGGCATATCTTCCTGACGAACGATTTTTGCTACGATACCTTTGTTACCGTGACGACCAGCCATCTTATCTCCTACTTTTAGCTTACGCTTAATAGCCATATAAACTTTAGCCAGTTTCAAAACACCTGCAGGTAATTCATCGCCAATTGAGATGTTGAATTTCTCTCTTTTGTAACGACCCAATTCTTCGTTGAATTTAATGTTGTAGTTGTGAAGCAACGTGTTGATTAAATCATTCGTTTTTTCATCACTACTCCATCCAAGTGGGTTTACGTTTACATAATCAATACCGGCAAGATTCTTAACGGTAAACTTAACTCCTTTACTAATTAATACTTCACCAAAATTGTTTGTAATACCCTGACTTGTTTTCTCCAACAACATTGTTTGCAGTTTTTCCTGCAACATCTGCATTAGTTTTTCTTCATTAGCCTCGTGGTTTTTCTCAATTTTGTCTATCTGAGCTTTCTCACGAACCTTTGCATTTTTATCTTTCTTAGCACGTTGAAATAAACGTTTGTCTATTACAACACCTTCTGTACCACTTGGTGCTTTTAGAGATGCATCTTTTGCATCACCGGCTTTATCACCAAAAATTGCACGAAGTAATTTCTCTTCCGGTGTAGGATCACTTTCACCTTTTGGTGTTATTTTTCCTATAATGATATCACCTTCTTTAATAGTTGCACCAATTCGGATTATACCATTCTGATCAAGATCTTTCGTAGCTTCTTCTGATACGTTTGGAATATCCGGGGTTAATTCCTCTTCTCCCAATTTAGTATCTCTCACTTCTGTTTCAAACTCACTGATATGAATAGAAGTAAACAAATCATCTTTTACCACTTTCTCAGAAATTACAATCGCATCTTCAAAGTTGTAACCTTTCCATGGCATAAATGCCACTTTCATGTTACGACCCAGGGCAAGTTCTCCACCTAAAGTTGCATAACCTTCAGTAAGGAAATCACCTTCAGAAACTTTTTGACCCTTAATAACAGCAGGGCGTAAATTGATAGTTGTCTCTTGGTTAGTACGTACAAATTTTGTCAACTTATATATCGTAAGCGCATCTTCAAAACTTACTAACTGCGCTATTTCACTACGCTTGTAACGAACGTGAATTTCATTTGCATCTACATATTCTACTACACCATCGCCATCTGCATGTACCTGAATACGTGCATCACGAGCAGCTTTTCCTTCTAAACCTGTACCTACAATCGGCACCTCAGGTCTAATTAATGGAACCGCCTGGCGTTGCATGTTTGAACCCATCAATGCACGGTTGGCATCATCATGCTCAAGGAAAGGAATTAATGAAGCGCTTAAACCAACAATCTGGTTTGGTGCCACATCCATCCACTCAACTTCTCCTTTATCAAGAATTGGAAAATCGCCTGTCTGACGGGATTTAATCCTGTCATCTACAAAATTTCCTTTTTCATCTATATCAACGTTTGCCTGGGCAATTTTTGCCGTATCTTCTTCTTCCGCACTTAAAAAAGTTACTTTTTTCATATCCACTTTACCGGCAGTTACTTTACGGTAAGGTGTTTCAATAAAGCCCATTTCATTGATTTTTGCATGCACACAAAGTGTAGATATCAAACCAATGTTTGGACCTTCCGGTGTTTCAATAGTACACAAACGACCGTAGTGAGAATAATGCACATCACGTACTTCAAAACCTGCACGCTCTCTGCTTAAACCCCCCGGCCCAAGTGCAGAGATACGACGCTTATGCGTTATCTCACTTAATGGGTTTGTTTGATCTAAGAACTGACTTAACTGAGAAGTACCAAAGAAAGAGTTGATAACAGAAGACAATGTTCTTGCATTAATCAAATCCACCGGGGTAAATACTTCATTGTCTCTAACGTTCATACGCTCACGTATTGTACGAGCCATACGGGCAAGACCAACACCAAACTGAGCATACAATTGTTCACCAACTGTACGTACACGACGGTTGCTTAGGTGATCAATATCATCTACTTCACTCTTACCGTTTGTAAGTTGTACAAGAGTTTTAATGATGGCAATGATATCATCTTTTGTAAGAACCTTTTTTGTAATTGGAAAATCAAGACCTAAGCGGCGATTGATTTTATAACGGCCAACTTCTCCAAGATCGTAACGCTTGTCACTGAAAAATAATTTATCAATAATACCACGTGCTGTTTCATCATCCGGCGCATCAGCACCACGAAGTTGCTTGTATATATGTTGAACAGCTTCCAACTCAGAGTTGGAAGTATCTTTATTTAATGTGTTGTAGATAATTGAATAATCACCACTTACTTCTTCTTTTTGTATAAAGACGCTTTTCACCTCTACAGAAAGAATGGTAGCGATATTGCTTTCATCCAAAACGGTATCTCTTTCAAGAATAATTTCGTTTCTTTCAATAGACACAACTTCTCCTGTATCTTCATCAACAAAATCTTCCACCCATGTACGTAGTACACGAGCTGCAAGGCGTTTGCCTATTTGTTTTTCAAGATTTTTCTTGTCGGCTTTAACTTCATCAGCCATACCGAACAGTTCCAAAATGTCTTTATCAGTTTCAAATCCGATAGAACGTAATAATGTAGTAACAGGGAATTTTTTCTTACGATCGATGTAAGCAAACATTACATTATTAATGTCTGTAGCAAACTCCATCCATGCGCCTTTAAAAGGAATTACACGGGCAGAGAATATTTTTGTACCATTCGGGTGAATAGACTGACCGAAAAATACACCTGGTGAGCGGTGAAGCTGGCTTACAACTACACGTTCTGCACCATTAATTACGAAAGTACCACGGGGTGTCATGTAAGGAATATTTCCTAAAAACACATCCTGTACAATTGTTTGAAAATCCACATGCTCTTCATCATTACAGCTAAGGCGAAGCTTGGCTTTTAATGGAACAGCATAAGTAAGACCTCTTTCAATACACTCATCTATTGAATAGCGTGGTGGATCTACGAAGTAATCTAAAAACTCCAATACGAAAATGTTTCGGGTATCACTTATAGGGAAATTCTCTTTGAACACACGAAACAATCCTTCTACGTTACGCTTATCAGGCGTGGTTTCCAATTGAAAAAAGTCCTTAAACGACTGAATCTGGATTCCGAGCAAATCAGGCTGTTCCGCTATGAGTTCAACTTTTCCGAAGTTGATACGCTTAGCAGCATTTGTTTTTGTTGCAGACATATATTAATTAAAACGTTTAGTGAAGATCCTTGCGGTTAAAATAGAGCTTGCGCTACTATATCATTTTAAGGACCGCAAAGGTAGGAAATAAAATCAAATAAAATATTATAAAAAATGATTTTGGCAGGAAGTTTGAGAAAGAATGCTCTTTTTAAAATTAATGCCTGATGTAGGAAACATTAATGTGTTTTGAAACTACAAACTAACTACTAAAAAGATCTAAAATAAGAAAAGCCATCAATCAGGTTGATAGCTTTTCCTTTTGTCTTATAAAAACTAAATATTACTTAAGTCTTCTTTTGAATTTGCCTCTCGGCTAGCTTGTGCTTTTAAAGCATCTTCTTTTATATCCAATGTTTTTTCGTGAACATCATTTTTTATTTCATCTACTTTAATAGATGCCGCATCTGCAGTATTTTCAAGTTCATCCTTTGCATTTTCTACGGTATCATGTGAATTGCCCCGAAGATCATCATATTTATCTTCTGCTTTTCCCTTCAATTCTTCTGCTTTATCTTTTGTGGCTTCCCACACATCTTCAGCTTTGTCTTTTGCCTTGTCCCAAAGATCTTCTGTTTTTTCTGTAGCATTGCCCAAAATATCTCCTGCTTTGTTGGCAAGTTCAGCTGCCTTGTTTTTTAATTTATCAAGAAATCCTTCTTCTTGATTGATAGTTTCATCGCTCATGGTTTTTGTTTTTATTTTTAAAAAAGAAATTACTTATTTTTTTTCATCGACTAAGTCATTTACCAAATTTTTGAACGGTTCTCAGGCTTAATATACATTTGGTCAGATTCTTTAATATTAAAAGCAGCATAAAATGGATCAAAATTAGATGCAGGCCCATTAACACGAAACATTTCAGGAGAGTGTGGGTCTGTATTCATCCGAGTCAGCATATTTTCATCCCTGTCCTTTAACCGCCAAATCTGTGCAAAGCTCAAAAAAAATCTTTGATCAGGCGTAAAGCCATCAATTTTATCATTTCCCATCCCTTGTTTTGTCATTTTAAAAGCATCGTAGGCTATTGCCAAACCGCCAATATCAGCTAAGTTTTCTCCCAAAGTAAGTGCACCATTTACATGCATTGTACCAAACATTGTATAAGTATTATACTGTTGTATAACGGCTCCGGTTTTAGCTTTAAATTTTGACAAATCCTCTTTGCTGAACCAATTATTCATATTTCCTTTTTCATCGTACTGACTTCCCTGGTCATCAAAACCATGTGTCATTTCATGTCCTATTACCATACCTATACCGCCATAGTTAATAGCATCATCGGCATTAGGATCAAAGAAAGGAAATTGTAAAATACCGGCAGGGAAAACAATTTCATTATTTGTAGGATTGTAGTAGGCATTTACGGTGGGCGGTGTCATACCCCATTCAGTTCGGTCCACATTTTTTCCTATTTTTCCGACTTTCTCTTTTAAAAAATGTTTTTTTATGGCAAGGGCGTCTCCAAAAAAATCATTTTTATCAATGACAACATCATCATATTTTTTCCATTTGGATGTATATCCTATTTTTTTTAGAAATGAGTTGAGTTTTTTAGTAGCCCGCTGCTTTGTACTGTCGCTCATCCATTCATTTTTTTGAATACGTGCAGAAAAAGATTTTTGCAGGTTATTTACCAACTCGTCCATTCTTTTTTTTGAGTCTTCGGAAAAATATTTTTTTACATACAATTGTCCCGCAAGTTCTCCAAGACCTTCGTCAACCCTACTTATCATTTTTTTCCAACGTTCCTGTTCTGTTTTTTGACCGTTGAAGACTTTTGCAAAACTAAAATTTGCATCCCTAAAATCTTTATTCAATGTGGTTGCATTAGCAGAGATATATGAAAATTTTATTTTGCTCTTCCATTCATCAATCGGCTGGGAGACAAGTAATTCGTTGAGAGCGCTATAATATTCGGGCTGCTGTATGTTGATACTATCGGGAGTTACTTTTAATTCTGAAAAAAAAACAGCCCAGTTAATATTGGGCTCTTTTTTTTGTAACTCTGCCACACTCATTTTATTATAATTTTTTTGGGGATCTCTGGTTTCAACCGGTGAGCGGTGAGATATAGCAATGGATGTTTCCAATTTAAGGATGTCATCAGCATTTTTAGCAGCAGTTGCGTTATCAGTGCCACTGAGGATAAACATTTTTTTTGCGTACTGCAGCAATGCATTTCTTGCAGCAATGCTTGCACTGTCATTACGGGTATAATAACTTTTTTCGGGAAGAGAAAGTCCTGCCTGAGAAAATATAGGAATGTACTTTGAACTGTTTTTTTCATCTGCATCAACACTGAACGCAAGCAACGGATGACTGTTCCCTTCTGCATTTAACTTTGCAAGAAGATTTATAAGATCTTTATAATTTTTTACAGAATCAATTCTGGAAATAACGGGTTTTAGGGGCTCGGCTCCTTTTTTTTCTATAATAACTGTATCCATTCCTGCAGTATAATAATCTCCTGTTTTTTGTTCCAGGCTACCTATTGGACTGTTACTTTTTGCGGCATTTTCTATTAAGGCTTTTAGATTTTTTTGATTGTCCTCAAATAAAGTATAAAGACTTCCCCATCCGCTTTGGTCGTCAGGAATAGCAACATTTTTTAACCAGGAGCCATTTGCATAAGTAAAAAAATTATCTCCAGGTTTAATTACAGTATCCATTCCTGTTTTATCAAAAAAAGATGTACGAACTTTTAGCTTTGAATCGGTTGTAATAGTTTTATCTCCTGTATTACATGATGTAAACACAAAAGAATACATCAACATTAAAGGCAAAATAAATTTCATCATAATTAATTTCAGTATTTGAAACTAATTATAATATTTATGATTAAAAACAATTGAAAAAATTTATTACACATATGGTAAATTAAAACGCCCCGGAAAATCCAGGGCGTTTTAAAAAGTTTGAGAAATGAATTATGCTATTTCAACATCAGCACCTGCATCAGTTAATTTAGTTTTAAGTTCTTCTGCTGTTGCTTTATCAACACCTTCTTTGATTGCTTTTGGAGCACCATCAACTAAGTCTTTAGCTTCTTTTAAACCAAGACCTGTAAGATCTTTAACGATTTTTACGATAGCTAATTTGTTAGGACCTGCTGCTTTCAAAATAACATCGAAAGCTGTTTTTTCTTCTACTGCTGCCGGGCCATCGCCTGCGCTCATTACAACTGCTGCTGCAGCCGGTTCAATGCCGTATTCTGATTTTAAGAATTCAGCTAGTTCCTGTACTTCTTTTACTGTTAAACCTACTAGGCTTTCAGCCAATACTTTAATATCTGCCATGATTATTGTTTTTTTCCGCCTTCATTGTTTTGCACTCCGGCGGATGTGTTATTAAAAAAAATATACAATA
>Ga0123337_10001058_pt1 | contig 38322 bp, 31 predicted proteins | sample frozenSSSSmetaG_FD_89792 | JGI IMG/M metagenome (GOLD analysis project Ga0123337, IMG submission 89792) | Glacier valley bacterial and archeal communities from Borup Fiord, Nunavut, Canada, to study Microbial Dark Matter (Phase II) -... | ecosystem: Environmental > Aquatic > Freshwater > Ice >...
CTTCTGAAAACGAGTAGATAAACGCTTTGGTGGCGCCATAAACGGCCATCATGGGGTTAGGCATAATGGACGCAATAGACCCCAGCATCAGGATTTTACCTTCGTTACGGGCCACCATGTCTTTGGAGAACAGCTTGGTCAGATACACCAGTGCTGTCAGGTTGACCTGAATAACGTTCAGCTCTTTCTGCAAATCGGTTTCGGTGGCAAACTTACCATACTCGCCAAAACCAGCGTTGTTGACCAGTACATTGACGGTGATGTCCTTGCCCGTTACCTCATTGTACACCTGCTGCGGAGCGTCCGGATCAGACAGGTCTTTTTCAATGACGGTGATTTCAGACGTGCCGAACTGCTGTTTGAATGTATCGGCGAGGTCGTTGAGCCGCTCTCCGCTGCGGGCTACCAGAACGAGATTATAGCCATCTTTGGCGAATAAGGTGGCCAGTTCACGACCAATACCACTCGACGCGCCCGTGATAAGGGCTGTTTTTCCTGCTTCGGTTTTCATAGTAATTGAGTTAATTTGACTCCTAACTCAACCCCACGCACCGCAAGATGTTTGATTTGCTGCGTTCCCTATCGGGTACGACAGTCCTCTTTACTTGACAACGACTTTGAATTCAATCTTGGTCGGGACGGGAGTTACCGTACCCGGAATCGCCCTCGGACTGATACCCGTGCCGCGCCCAATAGCATCGACGCGCAGATAGTCGATACCTGCCGATACAATCTGCTGCTTCACTACGTTTACCCGCTTAAACGACAGGGTTTTATTAGGCAGTCCGGCAGAACCATCAGTCGCGAAGCCAATAAGCTGAATCTGCAGGGCCGGATTCGTTTTGAGTACCGTTACCAGTTCGTTGATAGCTGCCTGCGATCCTGCCGTCATAGATAACGAACCCGGCAAAAACGCTACGCCCGACAACGGGAATACGCGCCCCTTAGGCAGAGTTGGGTTAGCGAGATAGGGCGTAAGCTGCAGACTCAACCCGTTGGGTACTGGCGTGGGCGGTGCTCCCACGGCCATGCCGGTGGCGGTAGTGGCTGCAGTGGCCGGAGTGGCACGCATCTGTTTGCTGGTATCGACGGGTACCGCCAGCGAGCGGGCCACCGTGTCGGCGGTTTGTATGGAGTCGCCGAGGGTGCTGATTTCGGTGGCGGCTGGTTCTTCACCGGCATGTTCCTGTGTGTTCTGATAGACGTAATAGCCGCCGATACCAATCAGCAGGGCGATCAACGCACCAATGCCCCACTTGGCCAGCGATCCGTTATCATCCTGTTCGGCATCGGTCAGTTCATACGTAACGGGCGGACGCATCACCGCATCGGTCGTGCGAGCTGACTCGCCGTCGGGTCGGCGGGCAGGCCCGGCCACACCCGCTACTACCTGTTGCAGGCCAATTTTTTCGATGAGTGTTGGCATCAGCTCATCAGGTACGGCCGTTACGAGTGCATCCCGTTCGGCAAATAGCAGCGAGGCCACTCCGTTGGCATCTAATTTGCGTTCACGGGTATGCTTACCCAGCACATGCAGAACAATGGTCGTGGTTAAGCCCAGCAGCGAAATAGCCGACGAGTTACGGACGCCCGCATAGCCAGACACCATACTGGCAATAGAACTTTTCATGGCGGGCAGCAGATGACTGATCACATCGTTGCCCTGGGTAATGAGCGTATTGGTATGCGCCGGGTCGCGCAGGACTTCTTCCAGATTATCGGTTACGCTACCCGTGTAATTCCCTTTCTGAAGGTACTTATAGAGTTGATTAACGCCTATTTCGGTAGTCGTACGTTTCATCAGTCCACCCACAATGGTATAGATGAGAGCGTCTGTAGCCCGGCTCGTTTTTTCGGTCGGCTCGTCAATGTAGGCAGCAATCCGCGACAGGACGTCGGGGGTAAGAATGAGGGCAAATTCGTTAAATAAAGTCATAGAGAGGATATCTCGATGGGGCAAGAAGGAGTGTATGCGCACCAGTAAATTTAAACAACGGCAGCAGATGGACGGTCTGACTGATTGAATTAGTCAAAAGTAAGCAAGTGATGGCAAAGGTCACAGGCTATGGACGGATAAACTTCGGGCATTACCGCCTGGGAATTCGCTCAATCGCTTCCTGATACTCGGTTTCGACGGAACGCAGCCGGTCCTGACAAAAGGCAATCAGCTGCCCCGCCAGTTTTATTTTGGCGGGTAACTCGTCGAGCGGCACCTCGTCATTCTCAATTTCGTCAACCAGACCCGTAAGCTGGTCGTAAGCATCATGGTAAGTCATTTTCTACAACTCTATAACTTTAGTGGTGATGGTTCCATCGTGAAGCTGAACCTGTAAATTTTCGTTTAGATGGACACTCTTCGCTTTGGTAACGATACGGTCATTGCGCAGCAGTAGAGCATAGCCACGCCGGAGTATGTTGACCGGATCGAGGTGGCGAATCGTTACCGCTTTTTCGGTCAGTTCGGTGTGGCGGTCGCGCAGGAAATTCTGCGATACGAATCGAAGCCGGTCGGTGCTGATATCGAGTTGCTCGCGGGCTGTTTGCAGGGCGTTACGGGCTGCCTCCCCCAGCCGATCACGCAGACGCAGGCAACTTTCCTCAAATTGCCGATTGTGTTCAACCAGAAAAGCCGCGGCTTTGGTGGGTGTCTTTACGCTTTGGTGACACAGCAGGTCAGTAATGCTGACGTTGCGTTCGTGGCCAATACCCGCCAGAATCGGCATGGGAAAACCCGCTACGGCATGGCCCATCAGAAAGCTATCGAACGAGCCAAAATCCAGCTGCGATCCACCCCCGCGCACCAGCACCACGGCATCATATGGTACGTTGCTTCGCCGAATCGTTTCCAGCTGCCCGCAAATGGCCTGCTCGGCACCCTTGCCCTGCACCTGCGACAAAAACTCATCCACCACAAACGCATAGCCGAACGGATTTTGCGCCAGTTCATGCCGGAAGTCGCGCCAGCCGTCGGAGTTGGGTGCGGTAATGAGTGCGATCCGCTGCATAACCGCCGGGCGGGGTAGTAATTGGTTAGCCGTAATATATTGTCCACCCTCCAGCCAGACCAGATCAGGATGGTCGCGCACGAGCGTGTCCAGCACGGTTTGCCGTTCGCGCTCCAGGTTACCGAGTGTGTACGAGGGATCTATTTTGAGAATCTCAAGCCGTAACCCGTAGGTAGGGCTGAAACTAACCGACACCTGTAACAGCAGCTTCACATTTCGGCCAAAGGCAGTACCCGTTGCCTCTTCAAAATCACGTATCGTATGGTGATTTCGTCGCCAGATGCAGGCTTCGAGTTTGGCCAGATTTTCACTGCCCTCACGTTCTACCAGTGTTAGAAAACAGTACCCCCGGTCGGAGTAGTTCTTGACATCGAGTGTTTCGGCCACAACCCATACCGGCTGCCGCCCAAAAGCCTGATCCAGGACGGCTTCAATGGTAAATGCCAGATCGGAAAGGCGGATTGCGTTCATATATAAGGAGTTGTAGAGTTATAAAGTCGTACAGTTGTAGAGTTGGCTTGCGCAGGTACTATAGGTGCGGCAGCCAACTCTACAACTGTACGACTCTACAACTTTAGAACTGATTTAAAAAGCGAACATCGTTTTCGGTGTAGAGCCGAAGGTCATTGACCCTATATTTAAGCTGGGTGATGCGCTCGATACCCATCCCGAATGCAAAGCCGGTAAACGCTTCGGGGTCGATGCCGCAGTTGAGCAGCACCTGCGGATCGACCATGCCCGACCCGGCAATTTCGACCCAGCCACTGTGTTTACAGATGTTACAGCCCTTGCCGCCACAGATTTGACACGAGATATCGATCTCGGCACTTGGCTCGGTAAAGGGGAAATACGATGGGCGGAACCGGATGCGGGTACCCGGCTCGAACATCTCTTTTACAAAATGGTACAGCGTATCTTTCAGGTCTTTGAAGCCCACGTTCCGGTCAATATAAATACCCTCGACCTGATGGAACATGCAATGCGCCCGCGCCGAGATGGTTTCGTTCCGGTACACGCGCCCCGGCATAATGGCCCGGATGGGCCGGAACGTATCGGCGTTACGCTGCTGCTCCATGAGCCGAATCTGCACATTGGAGGTGTGCGTCCGTAACACCATATCATCGGGGCTGGCTTCGTTGCTGTTTTTCTGGACGAAGAACGTATCCTGCATGTCGCGGGCAGGGTGATTGAGCGGGAAGTTTAACGCGCCGAAATTGTACCAGTCCGAGTCTATTTCGGGACCATCGGCCACGGTGAAGCCAATGCGCTCAAAAATCTGGATAATCCGCTGCCGAACTATAGTGAGCGGGTGCTGCGTACCGGTCAGGCTGGGGGCGGTGGGCAAAGTCAGGTCAACGGGGGCAGGGCTGCTATCAGGCTGTTCGTCGAGCAGTTGGGTAAATTCATCGAATCGTTCCTGCGCCCGTGTTTTGAGTCCGTTCAGTTGCTGACCCACGGCCCGGCGGTCTTCGGGCGCTACGGTCTTCAAACTTTCAAACAATTCCGTTACAACGCCCTTTCGGCCAATAAACCGTTGCCGGTACTGTTCCAGCTCTTCTTTGGACGTTACGGCATACTGCTCGATCTGCCGGTGTATATCATCAACATTAGTCTGCATCTGCGTCATTCTCACGTAATTCTAAAGGGCAAAACTACGCAAAAAGGGCCATTATGAGGGCGGATAGGTTAGGTGAGGGTCTGCGGCAGCGTTTCTTTGGGGAAGGTTAAACATGTATACACCCTAAAATATCCTTACAGGCAAATAGGCCTTTATTGATTAAACGGTAAAACAGTACTGATTAATAAGAGTTTATAACAGTATAAATTCTTACCTTGGTCCCGTCGCTCAGGCGGGTCTGATTGTTGCCTGTAGTAAGTAGAAGCGCTACCTGTCCAGTGTCAAACAAAGTGCATGAACGGAGGATATAACTATCTGAACATCAGCCTCAAGCTACCAAATTTCAAACTTCGCCCAAGACAAATATGAAAACCTTTGCAACCGATTCAGTCTTCGACACCGTGTCTATACCATTCCACAAGAGTGTGGATAAAATTGCCGATTCGTCGTGCTTACAGAAACTGATGATTCCGTTCTATGACCGGAAGCGCACAATTTCTGTCGATGAGATTGTCAGACTGGAAGGCTCCGGCAATTATACGAACTTCTTTCTCAAAGACGGTACCAAAATGCTGGTGTCCCGGACACTGAAGGAGTACGAGACGCTACTCGACGGACAGGCGTTTGTGCGGGTTCACAAGTCGTGCATCGTGAATCTGGGCTTTGTGCGGAAGTTCTTTGTCAAGAAGGAAGGAGAACTGGAATTGATCGACGGTCAGCAGGTGAAGATTTCCCGTCGTCGGGCGCAAATGTTTATGGACCGCATCCGCGAGTTCAGGCCTGTGGCGGTGAGTTAATATTCGCCCCCGTATATACCATGACGTATGATACGCAGGCAAGCCTCTACAGCTATAAGTAGTTTTACGTGATAGACGGGGTAATAACCCTCTAAAATAATGGCCGCCTAAGCCATAACGCATTGATTATCAGCCGTTTTCTCAGGAAAACAAAAATCTGATAATCAATGCGTTTTTTTACGCTCTTCTGGTATTGGGTAGATTTGTCATACCAAAATCTGTATGAAATCAAACTAATCCATTCTACCATGGCAGCTCCCATCTATCCGGCCGTTCAGCCCCCGTTATCCTCTCCCCAGTTTCCGACCTCGTATCAGCGCGGCACCCATCGTATTGCTCTCCCCTACCTCAACCGCACTATCTTTATTGCTGTAGAGGACATTCTGTGTTTACAGGGCGAAGGAAATTACACCTTCCTGCATACCCGCGACCGTAAGCGGTATCTCGTCTCCAAAACCCTGAAAGAATTTGAACGGACGCTCAGTCCCGACCTCTTTCTGCGAATTCACAAATCGTACATCATCAATCTCGCCTACGTGCAACATTCACTCATGACCAGAGAGCGGTACGTCTGCCTGGCTGACGGCAGGGAGGTGGCGATCTCGCGCCGACGTATGAAAGACATTACCGTTCAACTGGCCCAATACCGCCAGCGGATGTTTAATTAAAGAGGTACAGGGGTAAAAAAAGGGTGTAGGGTGTAGTAGCTGACGCGATACTTACACCCTACACCCTTTTTTTACCCCTGTACCTTCCTTAAAATATCTTGTACGCCAGCGTAATCTGCCAGGATTTAAACCGCTGGTTGAACTGCCCGTTGGCTCCGTTAATCTGTGCTACGTCAGACAGGTTGCCCTGGTAGCGGACGTCGAGACCGAGCGAGCCAATGTCCAGCCCGCCCCCCACCTGATAACCATAGTACGCTTTAGACCACGCATCGTTGAGTGAGCCGTTGGTGTACTGGCTGAGTGCCTGCCCCAGCCGCTGATTATCGTCGATACGGAGCGACACCATCGGTCCGGCTACAACCCGGAACGGACCGCCTTTAATGCCAAGTAGTACCGGAATGTCGAAGCTGGTCGATTTGATAGTTACGCTTTCCGATATACCATTGCGGATAACGTCGAACTGACCATTGGTGGTGGTGTAGAGCAGTTCGGGTTGCAGAAACAGGCTCTTACCAAAGCGGGCGTAGATACCAAACGACGTACCGGTTCGGCTATTGAAGCTATCGCTGATGCTGTTGCGGAATGTTTGTCCATCAACGTTTACGGATGGCGATCCATTGGCATTAGCCTTTGCACTAACAAAACTACCGAACGACAATTGCGAGAGATTGACGCCCCCTTTAACGCCAATCTGAAAACCACCTTGTGCGAAGGTCAGCGCAGGTAACAGGCACAGTGTAGTGAAAAGCAGGTTCTTCTTCATAGTTGTGTTTATGGTCATGACTGGTTAAACGTATAGTCGGGCATCACGGTGTTCGGCACCAACTTATTTCGAGGAAACGGCGTTAATTTCAGTGACCAGTCAACAGTAATCAGTTATCAGTTTTTGCACTGGCCGGGGTTTGATTCGGTCAGGCAGGTTTGGTTTAACTCAGCCGCCACTAATTAAAAAGCTGACGCTAACTGCTACTAACTGATTACTGGTCACTGATAACTGCTAACTGAAAAGGATGGCCAAACTAAAGACACAATACTTCTGCCAGAGTTGCGGGCAGCAAACCGCCAAATGGATGGGTCGCTGCCCCACCTGTGGCGAATGGAATACCATTATTGAGGAGGTCGTTGCCAAAGACGAACCTGAAAAAGGCGGCTGGCGCAGCCCCTCCGCCGGACCGGGCAACGTACGCGTTGCGGCCAAACCCAAAGCCCTCCACGCCATCAACTACGAAGAACATCCCCGCATTACCACCACCGATGGCGAGCTGAACCGCGTACTGGGTGGGGGTATTGTGCCGGGGTCGCTGGTGCTGATTGGGGGCGAGCCGGGTATTGGCAAGTCAACGCTGCTGCTTCAGATTGCCATGAGTCTGGCCGGGATGCGGGTGCTGTACGTATCGGGCGAGGAGAGCGAACAGCAGATCAAGATGCGGGCCGAACGGCTGGATGCGGCCACGTCCGACTGCCACGTGATGACCGAAACGTCTACGCAGAATATATTTCGGGTAATCGAGAGTTTTGAGCCGGAAATCCTGATTATCGACTCGGTGCAGACCATGCAGTCGTCGCTGGTGGAGTCTGGCGCGGGTAGTGTTTCGCAGGTGCGCGAATGTGCCGCCGAGTTCATGAAATACGCCAAAGAAAGCGGGGTGCCGGTATTCATGATCGGCCACATCACCAAAGATGGTAGCCTGGCCGGGCCGAAAGTGCTGGAACATATGGTTGATACGGTACTGACCTTTGAGGGCGACCGCCACACGACGTATAGGATCATGCGGACAACCAAAAACCGCTTCGGCAGCACCGATGAACTGGGTATCTACGAAATGCTCGGCACGGGATTGCGGCAGGTAACGAACCCATCCGAAATCCTGATTTCTCAGCGCGACGAAGCCCTGAGTGGCGTGACCATTGGCTCGATGCTGGAAGGCAACCGGCCCCTGCTGATTGAGTCGCAGGCGTTGGTTAGTGTGGCCACGTACGGCACGCCACAACGCAGCAGCACCGGTTTCGACGCCAAACGACTGAATATGCTGCTGGCCGTACTGGAAAAACGCGGTGGTTTCCGGCTGGGTCAGCAGGACGTATTTCTGAATATTGCGGGCGGATTACGGGTGGAAGACCCCGCCATCGACCTGGCGGTGTGTGCCGCCGTAGTGTCGAGTTACGAGGACATTGCCATCCCACCCTCGGTGGCCTTTGCGGCTGAGGTTGGTTTGGGGGGCGAGGTACGGGCCGTCAGCCGGATCGAGTCGCGGATTGCGGAGGCCGAGAAGCTGGGCTTCAAGCAGATGTATATTTCGAAGTTCAATATGAAGGGACTGGAGACCAAAAATTACCAGATGCGGATTCACCCGGTATCGCGCTTAGACGAGGTATTTCAGGGCATTTTGCTGTGAGGAAACATACAGAAAATGCCTGCCGAAGTAGTTCCCGCCTAAAATCCACTTCGAACCATATCGCGTAAGCATAGTTGATTGATAGAATACTCAACACAAATCTTACTTACGTTATGAGTTACATTAAAGCCGGTACCGACGCGCAGGGGCGCGATGTCAAACTTTTTTATACTGATCTGGGTAGCGGAGACCCCGTTGTCCTGATTCACGGCTGGCCGCTGAGCCACGAAATGTGGGACTACCAACTGGCCGAACTGCCCAAACAAAACCTGCGGGTAATTGCCTACGACCGCCGGGGGTTCGGTAAATCGACCCAAACCTGGGATGGCTACGATTACGACACGCTGGCCGACGATCTGAAAGCGGTACTGGATGAACTGGACCTGCAAAACGTAACCCTCGTAGGCTTCTCGATGGGCGGGGGCGAAGTGGCCCGTTACATGAGTCGGCACGGCGGGGCGCGGGTAAGCCGCGTGGCGTTTGTCGGTTCGGTAACGCCGTTTATGCTAAAAACCGACGACAATCCTGATGGTATAGACGCCAGCGTTTTTGAGGAGATTTACGACGGGCTGAAAAAAGACCGGGCCGATTTCCTGCAAACGTTCAGCAAGCAGTTCTACGGCAACACGCTGATTAGCCACCCCGCCAGTGACGGTCAGTTGCAGGGCGATTTCAACCGGGCCTACGTGGCCTCGCAGAAAGCAACCCTCGATTGCGCCCACGCCTTTGCCGAGACGGATTTTCGCGCTGATCTGGCTACGATTACCATACCCACGTTGATTATTCACGGCGAAGACGACAAGACCGTACCCATCGAAGCATCGGGCGAACGGACGGCCAAAGCCATTCCGCACGCACACTACATCGTATATGAGGGTAATGCTCACGGGGTGTTCTATCTGAGTAAGGAGCGGCTCAATCAGGACTTAGTTGCGTTTATACAGGAGGGCGTAATAACCCGCCAGTCCGTTAGCACAACAACGTACTAAACGGAATTGTCAGAGTATAAAAAAGGTGCCGTCTCCCGGGAGACGGCACCTTTTTTGCAATTATATCTGAACAGCAACCGTATGATTACCGGTCTTTTGGTCCTCTGATTACCTCGATGGTCTTTGACGAAAACTCTGCTTCAGGCCACGCGTAGACTATTTCCCCTGCTTCCAGGGGTTCGGCGGGATTAACGAACACCCGTAGTTGCACGCGCAGACCAATATCTATATTACCCACCCGTCCGGCATGGATCAGTCCTTTCCAGGATCCACTGGGACTCGTTATTACCTCCCGCTGAACGTAGTAATCAAGCGTTTTATCAACATGCGCTACTACCCATACCTCGTGGGCGTTTACGGCGTGCCCACTGGCAAAAAACCGACGGGGAACAACAGCATGCTGAGTTGGATAGTCGATAATTAAGGATGGCGCGAAACGCAGTTGGCTGACTGCTATGTAACTGGCAAATCCTGCCAGAACCAGGAGTGCCACCAGAAAAAGTGGGCGATTCTTACTTTTCCTGATCGTTCCGGTTAGCGGCTGTGCTACGGCTGGAGTTTCTGGCTCTTTAGTAACAACACCCCGTAATTGCCCGTTGGCATACGACTGGCATGTGTCGAGAATTTTCCGGCCCGGCACGTAGGTATCGTCGCAAAAAATAGACGCAAACGTTTTTGTGCTGGGGATGTGGATGGTCGTGCTGCCCCGGGTCATGCCTCTGACCACGTAAAACTCCTCTTCAAACGATTTCACGAGGGGTTCGTAGTTGGCCCGGTTGGTATTATACGTGAATTCAGGGAAGCGGTCCCTATCAGTCAGATGGTAGGTCAGGTACTTCGCTTTTATCCCATTTCGTAATGCTTCCATTAGGCGGTGTAGAACAAAGTATCAGATATTCAGCCCACTAAAAAAAGGGAAAAGAAAAGGAAAGACAAGGGCAAACGAAAGGAAATTAAAAAAATACGCTTTGACTCTGGTCAAAGTAGTTTTGTTTTGAGGTTCATGGATCAGGTGTCACAGATGCCCTGCCCACTGAACTCTCCTACTTCTATCCGCACCACCCTATACCGGCCAGCACAGACCTTCAATTTCTGTACTGGCCGGTTTTTTTGCTCACGTCAGCGTATCCCAGAGCAGATATGCGTTCAGGGCGATGATGATGATGGCCACGACCCACGCCGTGATCCGTACCCAGGCTGGGTTGGCAAAACGGCCCATCTTGAACTTGTCATTCGTAAAAATAACCAGCGGTACAACAGCAAAACTAAGTTGCAGCGACAGAATGACCTGACTAAGTATCAGCAGTTCATTGGTTCCTTCCTCGCCGTACAGAATAGCCACAATCATGGCCGGTACGATGGCGATAAGCCGGGTAATAAGCCGCCGAAGCCAGGGTTTCAGCCGGATGTTCAGGAATCCCTCCATCACGATTTGCCCAGCCAGTGTGCCCGTCAGGGTCGAATTCTGACCCGATGCCAGTAACGCCACAGCAAAGACAATACCCGCTATTTTAGTACCTAAAACCGGATCGAGCAGTTTATAGGCATCAGCAATGTCGGCCACCTGCTTATTACCGGTTGTATGGAACGCTGCCGCCGACAGAATCAGGATGGCCGCGTTGATGAAAAACGCCAGGAACAGCGAAACGGTCGAGTCGATGGTGGCAAATTTAATGGCCGATTTACGGCCGGCGTCGTTACGATCATAGTCGCGGGTCTGGATAATGCTGGAGTGCAGGTACAGGTTGTGCGGCATGACGGTGGCGCCCAGAATACCGATACCAATGTAGAGCATAGCCGGATTGGTCACCACTTCAGCGCGGGGAATCAGCCCGCCCAGCACATCAGCTACGACCGGCTGCGAAACAAAAAGTTCGTAGCCAAAGCAGGCGGTAATCAGGAAAATCAGGCTGGCCACAATGCGCTCGATCCACTGAAACCCTTTATTCTGCAATAGCAACAGCAACAACACGTCGGCAACGGTGATTAGAATACCAACTGTGAGCGGCAATCCAAACAGCAGGTTCAGGGCAATGGCCGAGCCAATCACCTCGGCCAGGTCGCAGGCGGCAATGGCAATCTCGGCCAGAATCCAGAGCATAAACGAAACCGGGCGGCTGTAGTGATCTCGGCAGGCCTGCGCCAGATCACGCCCGCTGGCCACGCCCAGTTTAAGCGCGAGGTGCTGCAACAGCATAGCAAACAGGTTGGAGATCAGAATGACCGACAGCAGCCGATAGCCAAACTGCGCCCCACCCGCCAGATCGGTGGCCCAGTTGCCAGGGTCCATATACCCCACGGCCACCATCAGCCCCGGCCCGATGTAGGCTTTCAGGGTCCTAAAGAAACCGGCGTTTCGCGGCACCCGAACTGTACTGTACACTTCGCCCAAAGACCGGTTTACACGCTTCTGCCGCCAGCCCTTACCGGAGGTTTTACTCGTTTCTGTGTTCATCAGGTGTAAAGAACGGAGCCGACAAACGCACCACGCCGAAAGGCTCCTGAATTGCAAATATAAGCCATCCTAAGGAATACTTTAGACATATCTAAATTTTCAGAAAGTTTAACATACAAACTACCTTTGCCCGCAAACGGTTTACCATCGTTCAGGCGTTCTTACAGAAGACCCATCCGTATGCAGTCATTCACCGAAGAAAACTACCTTAAAGCAATCTATTCACTCTCGCTTCGTCACGAGGGCGACGTGAGTACCAATGCCCTGGCCGAACTGACGGCCACCAAAGCGGCATCGGTCACGGATATGCTGCGTAAACTGTCTGACAAGGAACTGATTCACTACAAAAAATACCAGGGGGTTCGGCTTACCGAAGAGGGCGAACGGCTGGCCCTTCAGGTCATTCGGCGGCACCGGCTCTGGGAGGTTTTTCTGGTTGAGAAGCTGGGATTCGGCTGGGATGCCGTTCATGACATTGCCGAGCAGCTCGAACATATCCGGTCCGACGAACTGGTCGTTCGGTTAGACGGCTACCTTGACCACCCGCAGTTTGACCCCCACGGCGACCCTATTCCAACACCGGCGGGGAAGATGCCCGAAACTGGTTACCGTAAACTAACCGAGGTGGGCGTGGGCGAGGATGTCCGGCTTATGGCCGTACTTGAACACTCGACCGAATTTTTGCAGCACCTCGACCGCTCCGGCCTGACGCTGGGCTGCATCATAACAGTAAAAACGGTCAACGATTTCGACAAATCGCTGCTGGTACGGACCGAAACGGGTAGTACGGTGTTTGCCAGTCAGGACGTAGCAAAAAATCTGCTGGTTAGTTAAACCAAAAAATGAAACTACTCGACTGGTACATTTTAAAGCGGTTTTTGCAGACCTATATCTTCGTGGTCATGGTTATTGTCCTGATCGTGGTCATGATCGACTATACCGAGAAGATCGACAACTTTCGTAGCCACAACGCGCCCGGCGAGAAGATTCTGGTGGATTATTACCTGAATTTCATTCCGTACTGGGCCAACTACATCAGCCCACTGATGGTGTTCATTGCCACCGTGTTTCTAACTTCGCGGCTGGCAGCCCGCACCGAAATCATTGCCATGCTCAGCAGTGGCATCAGCTTTATCCGGCTCCTGTACCCCTATTTACTGGGGGCTACCGTGCTGGCCGTACTGACCTATTTCATGGTCAATTACATCATTCCCCGTGCCAACAAAACCCGCATTGCGTTTGAGGTGGCCTATATCAACGATGCCTACACCTACACGGGCCGCAACGTGCACATTACCATTGCACCCAACATTATAGCGTATTTAGAAAGCTACAACAACGTGAGCAATACAGGTTATAAGTTCACGCTGGAAAAGATAGAGGGCAATCAACTAAAGCAGAAACTCTCTGCCGATCGCATCGAGTGGGACGCCAAAAAGAAAAAGTGGGGCATCCACGATTATAGCATTCGCACCATAAACGGCCTGACCGAGACGCTCACCTCCGGTACGCTCATCGACACGACACTCAACCTCAAACCCACCGATTTCAGCTCAGATTTCAACCTCTACGAAACCCTGACCCTGCCCGAACTCAACCAGCACATTGCCCTGCTTCAAAGCCGGGGTGCCGATGGAGTAGAGACGTATCTGCTCGAAAAATACAGCCGCGACACCCGCCCCTTCGCCATCCTGATTCTGACCGTAATCGGCGTCATTATGTCGGCCCGCAAGAGCCGGCGGGGCGTGGGCTGGCAGGTGGCCCTGGGTTTTCTGCTGGCGTTCACGTACCTGCTGTTTTTCGTACTCGCCAAAGGTATTGCCGAATCGGGCAATCTGGACCCGGTGTTAGCGGTCTGGCTTCCCAACATTATTTTTGCCTCCATCGGTGTCCTGCTTTACAATACAATACCTCGTTAATTGTGAATGAGTGAATGAGCGGATTAGTGAATAGCTGACGCTTACTATTATTCGCTCATTCACCCATTCACTCATTCACAATTGAAATCGCCTTCTTTTTCCGATTACTTCCAACTGCATTTTATTGTCCTGATCTGGGGCTTTACGGCCATTCTGGGTAAGCTGCTGGAACCCATGGACTCGTCGGCGCTGGTACTGTTTCGAACAGCACTGGCGGTGGGCGGCATGGGTACGCTACTGTACGTTCAGCGGCAGTCGATCCGCGTAAACTCCGGCGACCGGCGCAGACTGCTGGGTGTAGGGATCATCATTGCGCTGCACTGGACGCTGTTTTTTCTGGCCGCCCGTGTCTCTAACGTATCGGTTTGTCTGGCGGGGATGGCCACGAGTTCATTGTGGGCGAGCGTGCTGGAGCCGGTGCTGCTGCGCCGACGCGTGCGGGCATTCGAGGTATTTCTGGGCCTGGTGGTGCTGGGCGGGCTGTACCTGATTTTTCGGTTCGAGTTCGACAAGGGGCTGGGTCTGACGCTGGCGGTGCTGTCGGCCATGCTGTCGTCGCTGTTCACGATTATTAACAGCCGGTTCGCGCCGAAGTACAACGCAATGGTCATTTCTTACTACGAGATGATCGGCGCATTTATCGGTTCGGCGGGGCTGGTGCTGGGTTACGTACTGCTGGAGAACCCATTACCCGAAACGCTGTACCCAACTCGGCTGGCGCAGTGGGGCTGGCTGCTGGTGCTGTCATTGGTCTGTACGGTCTATGCCTATTCGGTCGGGATTCGGCTGTTGCGTAAGTTTTCGCCGTACTTAGCCATCCTGACCGTAAATTTGGAACCGGTTTACGGTATTGTGCTGGCCGTGCTGATTTTTGGTTCGTCGGAACGGATGACGCCGGGTTTCTACGCAGGCACACTCGTCATTCTGGCGGCTGTGCTGGCCTATCCGTTCAACGACCTCATTACCCGCTGGTTATCCCGTCCTAAGCTGGAATAATCCGGCTTTCGGTTTTCGCATGAAACAAGTATCACTGAGTCGAGTCATCACCGCCGTTGCCCTACTGCTCTTTTTGCTGGCGTACGGGCCGTTACTTTGGCTGTCGACTCATAATCACCCATCGGCCGCCGACGACTATTGCTTTGCCGATACGTCGGTACGCTACGGCTTCTGGCAGGCGCAGGTCTATTACTACAACGGCTGGACGGGCCGGTACTTTTCCAACATGCTGGTTCATGCCAACCCGCTGGTCTGGGGCTGGTACAACGGGTTTCGGCTCATTCCCACGCTGGCCGTTACCGCCCTGGTGGCAGCCTGTTACGCGCTGATCGACACCCTTTTTCCTGACCGGTCGGTGCGGGTACGGCTGGCTATGACGGGATTATTGTTTTTTACGCTCCTTGTAGGGATGCAGGGCGTAGCCGAAACGTTTTTCTGGACGGCCGCCGTGGCTTCCTACACCGTACCAACCATCCTGACCATCTATCTGCTGGCGGTACTGCTGCGCTGGTACCAACTGCCGCCGGGCGGGTTTCGGAACCTCACGAGCCTCTGGGCCGGAGTGCTGGTCTTTGCCATTGTGGGGTCGAGCGAGACCAGTCTGGTGCTGCTGCTTATCATTTTGGGCGCGGCTTTTGGAGGCCAACTTTTATTCCGGCGTCGGTTCGACGGGTTTCTGGCGGGGCTGCTGGTCGTGGGTCTGGTATCGGCCTGGCTGGTGTTTCGTGCGCCGGGCAACGCCATCCGGCTGGGAGCCAACACCGACGAAGGCAACGTATTACTCTCGCTCAAAACGACGTTGCAAACGCTGGGGCTGGCCGGTCTGAACTGGCTCTGGCGTAGTCCGCTGCTGCCGCTGTCGGTGTTCTGGTTACCCTTTGCTGCCGCGCTGTCCCGTCCGGGTGGTCGGCTGGCGGGATTGTTTCGGTTTCCGCCCCTGCTGATGGGCGCGGGTGTCCTACTGACCATTTTACTGCTGGTCTTTCCGTCGGTGTATGGGCTGGGGCTGGCTCCGGTGCGGGTTATGAATCTGGCGTGGGTCGTATTTGTATTCGGCTGGTTCTATACACTGACAACGGCAACAGGCTGGTGGTACCGGCGCAGCCATGACCAGCCCATCGGTAGTGCGCCAATATGGACAACGGGTCTGGCGGCAGTCTGGCTGATGGCTACGGCGTTTCTCAGCCCGGTGTTGCATCAGGGGTACTACGACCTGCTGAGCGGCCACGCGGCCACGTACGACCGGGAGATGACACTCCGCCATGCTCAGTTGCTGCAACCCGTCGATACACTCCGGCTCCAGCCCATCAGCGTATATCCACCCAGTCTGTTTCTCGAAGACATTAAGCCCGACAAACACCACTGGTGGAACCGCTGCCAGTCGGGCTACTACAATCACAAAGCCATTATTCTCGATACCACGCTGGTTTCACTCACCCCTGTGCCTTAACCCATGTCATCTGTCTGCGTCATTGTTCCGTGTTATAACGAAGCCAGGCGGCTGCCCGCCGATGCGTTTGTGGGGTACCTGTCCAAACGCACCGACGTGTCGTTCTGCTTCGTCAACGATGGCAGTACGGATCAGACGCAGGCCGTGCTGACTCAGCTTCAGGCGCGTTGCCCCGGCCAGATTACGGTCCTGAATCTCCCCCAGAACGCCGGAAAAGCCGGGGCCGTGCGGGCCGGGATACTACACTGCGCCCAGATCACCCCAGCCTTCGACTACCTCGGTTACTTCGACGCTGACCTGGCCACCCCACTCAACGCTATCGACGACTTATCAGCAGTGCTGGATCAGACGCCCGCGCTCGATCTGGTGATGGGGTCACGCATCAAATACCTCAGCACCGACATCCGGCGCAACACCTTCCGGCACTACGCCGGGCGCATTGTGGCCACCTTCATCAGTAATATCCTCAAACTGCCGGTGTATGATTCGCAGTGCGGGGCCAAGCTGTTCCGGCACCGGGCCGTAGTATCGCTGTTTCAGGAACCGTTCATCAGCCCGTGGCTGTTCGACGTCGAGTTGCTGGCCCGGCTCATCCGGCAGCACGGGCGCGGGCCGGTACTGACCCGCGTGGCCGAACGCCCGTTGCGGCAGTGGACGGAGGTGGACGGGTCGCGGATTCGGCCGTCATATTACTTCAAACTCTGGTACGAACTGTACCGTATCCGACAAACGTATCGGTCGTTATGACAGCCTCTTTTTCTACGCAACGCCCTTCAACAACCCGATTCCCGTGGCTGGCTCCCCTGCTGCTGGCCCTGCCGGTGGTCTGTTTCGTGCTGTTTGTTCTGGTATACGCCGTCAATGTACCCTGGCTCGACGACATCGATGCCTTTCTCGGCTTTACGCTGGCCTACCTCGACGCGCCAACGCTGGCCGGGAAAATGCACAACATTCTGGTACCCAACAACGAACATCGGATTGTATCGGCCAAACTGATTACGCTGGCCATGTACTACCTGACGGGTGAGGTCAATTTTCGCTGGCTGATTCTGATTGCTCTTTTATTCTCGCTGGCTACGTTCGGGCTTTTTTTTCGGGTGTTTCGGTCTATGCGGCAGCCGGTGCTGGCGTTTGTGCCGGTGGCGTTTCTGTTTTTCCAGCCGGAATATCACCTCACTACGCTCTGGTCCGTAACGGGCTTGCAACACCCGGTGGTTATCTGTCTGACGCTGTTTGCCCTGTATTTACTCAGCCGCACCGGCCAGGCTGACCGGGCATACAGTCGGGTAGCGGGAGCCGCTGCGCTGCAAATGCTGGCTACGCTCTCCATGAGCAATGGGCTGATGGGCTGGCTGGGGGGAGGCATTATGCTGGCCCTGAACCGGCAGTGGCGGGGGCTGGGTATCTGGGCAGCGGGCTGTGGATTAACGCTTTGGGTCTATTTTCACGATTTTCAGAGCGGCACCCGCACCGGCGAAGGTCTGGGCTATTTTCTGGAGCACCCCATTGCCACGATGAGCGCGTTTTTCACCTTCACCGGTGGTATGTTCGACCTTACGCCAACGGCATCGGGCTATGTGCGGTACATCCTGCCCACGCTGGGCGGAGCGGTGCTGACCGTGCTGGTGGCGGCACTCGTTTACCGGGCCGTTCAGCCACTGCTGACCAGCCGCTGGCAACAGGCCAACACGGGATTGCGGCAACGGCGGCTGTTTTTCATGGGCAGCTACGCCTTTCTGTTTGCCAACGCGGGCATTATTGCGGTACTGCGGCTGCGCTACGGATATGACGTCATGGTGGTGACCAACTACATGATTTACCCGGCCACACTGGCTGCCCTGTTGTACCTGAATCTGTTGAGCGAGTTTGCGAACTATGTGGCCCGGCAACGGCTGCTACGGGTCGGTCTGGTCGTGGGCGTAGGCGTTTGGTTCTTTGCCTATAGCGTTTACTGGCCGCGCATGGCGTATCGGAAGCAGCTGCTGCTCACCAATGCCATGAACCAGAAACATACGGGCATCGGTCTGGGTCCAAGCTGGGGAACGCCCTTTGCCGACATGGCCCGGCAGGTTATGCAGGAGTCGGTCCGGCGGGGGGTGTACCACTACCCCACCAGTTACCTCTCCGCCCTCGAACCCCTGATCTGGTCGCCGACGGGAGTTGCTTCGCAGGTCGTGGCCACGTCCGATTCGTGCCTGACTATGCCCATTACGGGTGGCGGATACAGCTATTTGACGGCCACCAAACCCAACGCGTTTCCCGACGGCATTGGCCCGGCGGCCGTACTGGTCAGTTCAGCAAAGCAGACGTTTTTGTTTCCTTCCGAAACACCCTATTCGCTGGGTAACTTCTGGCTCAATCAGCGCGTTACGGCCATCGATGCCGAAATTATCATTCCGATCCTGCAACCGGGCCGCTACCGGGTGGGGGTGCTGACACCCTCGACACCCACGCGCCCAATCCGGTTCGGCTGTGAACCCATTACGATTTAGAACTGGTTTGCCTTAATTTTGTCGTCTATACCACTCCTGATTTGTTGACGTCCCCCACCCCCGCCCCACCCAACCTCATTCAGATCGTTATTCCGCTGTTTAACGACTGGACCGCGCTGAGTCTGCTGCTGGATCGTTTCCGGGCAATGGTTGACCCCGCGCTGGTTCACCGACTGGCGTTCCTGATCGTGGATGACTGCTCGTCTGTCAATTATGAAACCCCACTCCCGCACACAGGGCAATCGCTGTCTATTTTGCGGCTTTACCGGAACGTAGGGCACCAGAAAGCCATTGCGCTGGGATTGTCTTATCTGGCTTCACTGCCCAACCAATACCCAACCGTTGTCATGGATGCCGACGGCGAGGATCGGCCCGAAGACCTGTCTCAACTCGTACAGAAAGGCGTTGACAGCCCCGGCAGGATCGTGTTTGCCCACCGTACCAAACGCAACGAAGGTCTGGTGTTCCGGCTGTTTTACAAAGTCTACAAAACCGCATTCCGGCTACTGACGGGTAAGGTAATTACGTTCGGCAATTTCAGTCTGATTCCAGCCGACAAACTCCGGAAACTGGTCCATGTCTCCGATATCTGGAATAACTACCCCGGTGGCGTTATCCGGTCGCGGCTACCCTATACGGCCATTCCACTCGAACGGGGCAAACGGCTGGCGGGCGAGTCGAAGATGAATTTTGTATCGCTGATCCTCCACGGACTGAGCGCCGTTTCTGTGCTGATCGACACCACGGCGGTGCGACTGGTGCTGTTCTGCGTGATTATGGCGGTGGCGGCTTCGGTGGGTATCGGGGTGTTGCTGTTCCTCAAATTCTTTACGAATACGTCCGTACCCGGCTGGACGAGCTATCTGATTTCGTCGTTTTTGATCGTGATTTTGCAGGCGTTTCTCATTTCACTAATGCTGGTGTTCATCGTATTGTCGTACCGTACCCAGCCTCAATTCATTCCCGCCCGCCAGTTTCAGGATTTTGTGGAGCGGGTAGAAGAGGTGTATTAAGCAGTGACCAGTTATCAGTAAACAGTGGCTGTCGCGAGCAATATTGATAACTGGTTACTGATAACTGATAACTGTTTACTGTAAAAATGCTCTTTAATTCCCTCCAGTTCCTGCTGTTTTTCATCGTCATTACGCTCAGCTATTTTGGGCTTAAGTGGCGCGGACGGTGGGTACTGCTGCTGCTGGCAAGCTGTTATTTTTACATGGTGCTGAAGCCAGAATACATCGTTATTCTGTTTCTGACCATCGTTATCGACTACATTGCCGGTATCTGGATCGAACGTACAACCGGCCCGGCCCGGCGGTGGCTACTGATTATCTCGCTCATCTCCAACTTGGGTATCCTGGCCTTTTTCAAGTACCTCGGCTTCTTCACCGAAAACCTGACCTGGCTCTTCGACCATATCAACATGCCCGATACCGCCGACCGGGTCATGAACCTCGGCAACCGAATCTTCGTAAAAGTCCTGCACTTATTTGGTGAGCCGGGCGTGGCGTCGTTCAAAGACAATAAGAGTATCCTGCCCGTTGGTCTGTCGTTCCACACGTTTCAGGCCATGAGTTACACCATCGAGGTATATCGGGGCAACCAGAAGGCCGAACGACATTTCGGTATTTACGCGCTCTACGTTATGTTCTATCCGCAGCTCGTGGCCGGCCCCATCGAACGCCCGCAGAACGTCCTGTGGCAGTTCCATTCCCAGTTTAAGTACGACGCCGAAAACGTAAAAGCCGGGCTGATGCAGATGGCGTTCGGCCTGTTCAAGAAAGTGGTCATTGCCGACCGGCTCACGATTCTGGTCGACCATACCTTCAACAACCCCAGCGAACACAACGGCCTGACGCTGCTGGTAGCCACGTTTTTCTTCACCTTCCAGATTTACTGCGATTTTTCGGGTTATTCCGACATTGCCATTGGGGCTGCGCGGGTTATGGGCTTCAACCTGATGGAGAACTTCCGAACGCCCTACATTGCACAGTCGGTGTCGGAATTCTGGCGACGCTGGCACATCTCGCTCTCGACTTGGTTTCGCGATTACCTGTACATTCCGCTGGGGGGCAACCGCAAAGGCCGGGCGCGGCAATACGCCAACCTGATGATTGTTTTTCTGGCCAGTGGTCTCTGGCACGGCCCCAACTGGACGTACGTAATCTGGGGCGGGCTGAATGGCCTGTATCAAATGTTGGCGATCTGGCGCGACCGGCTGCTGACCCGGACTGGATGGTCGCGCTTTGGCTATGGGTCGGTAGGCGTCAAAACCGATACGGCTTCGCCCCTGCGCGTAGTGGGCAATGCGCTGTTTACGTTCTGTTTGATTATGCTGACGTGGGTGTTTTTCCGCGCCCGCAATGTTGGCGATGCGTTTCTGATTCTGGAGCGCATCGGTACGCTCTCGTTCAGCAGCCCGCTCAATAGCCCGCTGAATGCGGTGGAGATGTGGTTCAGCCTCGGCCTGATTGCGTTTCTGATGGTGAAAGAGTATTTCTATCTCTACATTCCAACCCACAACACGGCCCGTTTTTACGCCCTGTTCGTCCTGATTACGCTGGCCACGTATTTCTTCGGCATCTTCTCCTCCAACCAGTTCATTTACTTCCAGTTTTAAACGGGTAGCCACCAAACCTTATTCAACTTTCATATTTCCGCAAACCCGTCCAGCCGCCCCCGTTGTGAACATTAGCGAAACCGGCCGATTCCAGAATGTGTTTGGCAGATGCACTGCGCATTCCCGAAGCACAACAAACGACAACAGGCTTGCTTTTATCGAGTTTAGGCAGACTACCGGGTAGCGTATCGAGGGGTGCATTGATGGCTTTTTTGAGATGACCGCCCTGAAATTCTCCCTTCGACCGAACGTCAATTATAGTAACGCCCTGAGTCATTAGCTCAGCGATGGGGTTGGGCCGTCCGCCACCTAATAGTTTCTTTATTAATTCCATCATTGCTGTGTTTGTTTTCCTATTGATATGCTAAACGTAACTGCTGCGGCTGTTGCTGTTGTCCTAACAGCTTTGTCATCGGTACCCACGTTCTTTTTTATCGCCTTTGTTTAGTTGATTACTGATGTAAAGTAACGGGGTTTACTCATCAAGGTCAGTGATAAGAGTCACATGGAGGCATTGGCTGGGCCCATACTTCTTCGGCGTCTTCTCGTCCAGCCAGTTCATCTACTTCCAGTTTTAAGCAGCCTGAAATAGAAGGCGGCTCCGTCGGTAATGGTCGTGTCCAGCCCGATTTCGCCCTGCATACTGTGGATGAACTCGCTCGAAATAGCCAAACCCAGCCCCGTACCACTCGACTGCCCACCCTGCCCGGTGGCTTTGAAATACCGGTCAAATACGCGACTCCGGTGTTCGGTACGAATACCGGGGCCGTAGTCGCGCACCCGAAACTCCACCATCTGCCCATCGGGCGTTAGTGCGGCACCTACTTCAATACTGCTTTCGTCGGGACTGTGCCGGATGGCATTGGAGAGGAAGTTTATCAGCACCCACGAGACTTTGTCAGAGTCCGCGATGACAAACGGCAGCGTTTCCGGCACATTGATGTGCAGCGTAATACTCTTTTGTTCGGCCTGTACCCGTAGCGCATCGACGGCGTACCGGACAATGTCGGTGGGGGCAACGGGCTGGAGTTTTAGCTGAATCTGCCCCGACTCCACCTGTGCCATGTTAAGGAGTTCGCCAGTGAGGTTAAGAAGCCGGTCGGCATCGGCGCGGATGTTGCCCAGCAAACTCCGCTGCTCGTCATTAAGGGTACCCACGCGGCTGTCGTCCAGTAGTTTCAGGCTCATTTTCACGCTCGACAAGGGCGTTTTCAGTTCGTGCGAGACCGTAGCGATGAAGTTAGTTTTGGCCAGGTCCAGTTCTTTGAAGACGGTGATATTTTCGAGGACAATCACGTAGCCCGCCTGCTGCGGTTCGACCTCACCGGTACGTGTAAACGATACGGTATGTGTTCGCCGGTTGAAGAAGTTTTCTTTGCCATCGTCAAAAATTTTTAGCAGGCTGCTCCGGTCGGTATCGGGCTTATCAAAATCCATTAAGTCCTGAATCAGCGTCCGCATCAAATCATTGGTAGTAGCCACGTCGGGCGCGTAGCGTCCTTTTATCTGGCGCTCGTCCACGCCCAATAACCGGCAGATGACAGGGTTGGCAAATAACACCCGGCGGTTTTCATCCAGCCCCAGAATTCCCTCGTTCATAGTCTGAATCAGCGTGTCGATACGCTGTTTCTCGAAGAGTACTTTTGCCAGACTGGAATGCTCATACTCGTCTAACTTCTGCGCCATCGCGTTGAACGAACGGGCCAGTTGTCCAAACTCATCGCCCGAAGAGAAGTGCAGCCGTTCCTCAAACTTCCGGTTGGCAATCTGCTGAATTCCACGCGTCAGTTCGCGCAGGGGATTGGCCACGTAGCCCGGAAAACTGATGAGGAACGAGAACAGTATTAATCCACAGATAGTACCTGCAAAGGCCAGCCATCTCTGGGCATCTTTGGCGGTCTGGCGGGCGGTTTCGTTCTTCCGCATAATGGCCCGCCGGTTGAGGTCGTCCAGTTGAAACAGGGCCTGCCGAACCCGATACACCGTAGCCGAATCGCGCACGCCCTGCTGCAGCCGGGCAAATTCCCGGCTCAACTCATCCGTAGCTTCCTGTTCACCCGCTTCGGTAACGTTGGTCTGCTGTTTTTTCAGACTGGCCGCAAACCTCGGCAGCGCATCAGGATTACCCGGGTCGGCCAGTGACTTCTGCATAGCCACGGCGTATTCGAGCGAGATGTAATTATCCTGCAAAATCGCTTCCGAATCATCGGAAAGCCGGTTTATAGCGTACATGCCCAGTCCACCAATGAGCAGCACAACGGCAAACAGGAACAACAGCGCGGCAGCAATTTTGGCTTTTATGGTCATGGTTTCAAAGGATTTCATCCCACCGCATCGGCGGTGGGGTATTTAGGAGAGGATGATCAAATCCGTGTCCGATTCGGCGAGTTTGTTGAGCAGTTTGTTGAACGCAAATGTGCGCAGGATAATCTGCACGAGATTGACGTGCGGTTTTCCGATGCAGACCGTCGTGACTTTTCGTTTCTCCACTTCCTCCAGAATACAGTTGACCACCTGGTCGCCCTTTGCCTGAATCACGACCGCGCCCAGCTCGGTGGCTAATTTAAGGTTGTTGATGAGGTGCCGCTGGAGGTCGAGCCGGATGCGGTCGGGAGCTTCGGCGGGGGTTTGCACGTACAGCACAAACCAGCGCGACTGGTAGTAACTGGCCAGCCGCGCCGTTTTGCGAATCACGCGCCGGGCGGTGTCGGGGTTGCTGCTGATGCTGGCCATAAACCGCTCGCTGCGCCCCGGCGTACCCACCGGCCTGCTCACCTCAATCTTACGCTCTACCGCCGAAGCCACTTCGCGTAGGGCCAGTTCGCGCAGGTGCAGGATTTTATCGGCCTGAAAAAAGTTGGCCAGTGCCATCTGGACTTTGGCTGGGTCGTAAATTTTACCCTCCCGGAGTCGGGCAATCAGTTCATCGGCGGTAAGGTCGATGTTGACGACCTCGTCGGCGCGTTGCAGCACCCGGTCCGGCACGCGCTCCGCTACGTCGATGCCCGTTACGGTCCGTACTTCGTCGTATAGGCTTTCGATGTGCTGGATATTGATCGCGCTGATAACGTTGATGCCTGCGTCGAGAATATCGAACACGTCCTGCCAGCGTTTTTCGTTTTTGGAGCCGGGGATGTTGGTATGCGCCAGTTCATCGACAATGACCAGCTCGGGATGCAGGTTAAGAATGGCCTGCACGTCCATTTCGTCCAGCTCGCGGCCTTTGTAAAACAGTTTCCGGCGAGGTATCAGGGGTAGCCCGGCCACAAGCGCGACGGTTTCGGCCCGGTTGTGGGTTTCGACGAACCCGATTTTCACGTCGATGCCGCTCCGCAGCAGCGCGTGGGCTTCCTGCAACATCCGGTAGGATTTCCCTACGCCCGCGCTCATACCGATATAAACCTTGAACTTGCCGCGACGGGACTCGCGAATCAGGGTCAGGAATCGGTCAGCATTCTGGTCGTTGGGGTTCATGAGCTTAAAATGACACGGCTAAGCTGGTGGTCAGACTCGTATTTTGGCGACCAAAACCGCTGGTGGTTTCAAAAACAGGGGTTTTGCTGTCGTATAGTTTTCCTTCAATGCGGAAGAGAGCCTGCGGTACAATCGCGTAATCGTACCCCAGTGAGTAGCCCATCGTCTGGAAACCGGGAATGCCGGTGATCACCGCGTTTTTATCATCGTAGTACTCAATGCGCCCGTTCAGGTAGCTTCTGTCCGATGTTTTGTACCGCACAATCACAACGGGCGAATACCAGACGTAGCTGCCCCCGCCGTCAACCCGGTCCGCGCTGCCGGTGCTTACCACTGGCTTGCGGTCGGTGCCAATATCGAAGCCGAGAATTACGCTAAACCGCCCGGTGGGATTGATGATGGCGTAGAAGTTATTGAAGAAGCGGCCCTGTTTGAGCGAGTCAGGCCGGTCGCTGCCGAGGAACGAACTCCAGTTCAGCGTCAGCTTATCGGAAGGTCGAAACTGCACCTGCGTACTAATGGACGGTCCGCTGTAGCCCGGTACTTTGGCAATGCGCTGCCAGCCGTTGGTCACCATGCCCAGCACCGTCCATTTTCCGTTTGTGGTAGTATAGGTCAGCTTGGCCCCCGACAGGTAGTAGGGCGAATTTTCGGCCAGGATACTCCGCGTCAGCGTCCAGCAATCTTTGGAAATGGCACTCTCAAAACCGATGTGCGACGAAAAAACGCCCGCATCGAGCCACAATTCGCGGGTTTTGCTCAGCTTCACGCCGACGTTGGCTTCAAACACATTTTTCAGCAGGGGCTGCTCGGCGGCATAGTTGTACTGCGCGTAGGTGCCGATTTGAAGGGCCAGATTTCCGCGTACCCGGTCGGTAGCGTAGGCTACTTTAGCATAGGCCAGGTTAATGTTCAGCTCCCGGTTTCGCTTGTGATTGTACAAAAAAGTGGGCCGCTCCCGGGCCGTTTTAGAAGTCGTAAAATCATGCGTATAGTAGGCCTCTACGTAGCCTGTCAGCGTCAACGCCGGGGCTGTGGGTGCCGTAGCCGTGCTGTCAGCAGACTGGGCAACGGCCACGGCTGAAACGACACAGAGGGCCGTGGCGAAAAACAAGTGGGTATTCATGTTCGTGATGCGTAAACCCCGGCCCAGATAAAGCCGGAGTCACTGACTATTTTAAGGCGTCGAGCGCAACATTTAACTTGAGTACATTGACGGTTGATGGACCAAACAGTCCCAGCAGCGGGCCTTCGGTCTGTTCGTCAACCAGCTGCCGGAGCCGTGCAACCGGAATATTCCGAACGCGGGCGATGCGGGCAATCTGAATGCTGGCCCCGGCGAGCGACAAATGCGGGTCTAACCCCGACCCCGACGCAGTCACCAACTCTGCCGGAATATCGGCCTTTTTTATGTCTGGATTATGCACCAGAAACGTGTCGATACGAGCCTGCACTACGCCGAGGTATTCGGTATTGGACGGTCCCTTATTCGAGCCACCTGATCCGGCAGCGTTGTAATCTACCGCCGACGGGCGGCTATTGAAATATCGGTCTTCAGTAAATTTCTGACCAACGTTAGCGTAGCCCACCACCCTGCCATTGGCCATGATAGTAACGCCGTTACCCCCGCCAAGAGCCAATCGGGAAACAGCCGCTACGAATAACGGATACAGAACGGACAGGATAACCAGTAGCCCAATCGTAAGGCGGATGGCTGGTGAGATGTGATTTTTCATGATTTTTTTGTCATGCTGACGGAGGAAGCATCTCGCGTCTGCCCGATAAAGTGAAATAGCCACTGACAAAGATGCTTCCTCCGTCAGCATGACAGAGAAAATCACACAAACAACCCCACCACTAAATCGAGCAGTTTAATCCCAATGAAGGGAGCCACCAGACCGCCAAAGCCGTAAATGAACAGGTTCCGGCGCAGCAGCGCACTGGCCCCGATGGGTTTGTAGGCCACGCCCCGAAGAGCCAGCGGAATCAGCATCGGGATAATGATGGCGTTGAAAATTACCGCCGACAAAATAGCCGACTCAGGCGAGTGAAGGCGCATCAGGTTCATCTGTTGCAGAGCCGGAATACTGGCAACGAACAGGGCCGGAACAATGGCGAAATACTTGGCCACGTCGTTGGCGATGCTGAACGTAGTGAGCGTACCACGCGTAATAAGCAACTGCTTGCCAATTTCAACGATTTCAATCAGTTTGGTCGGGTCGTTGTCCAAATCGACCATGTTACCCGCTTCTTTGGCCGCCTGCGTACCCGAGTTCATTGCCACCCCTACGTCGGCCTGCGCCAGGGCGGGTGCGTCGTTGGTACCGTCGCCCATCATGGCCACGAGCTTACCGCCCGTTTGCTCATGCCGGATGTAGTTCATTTTATCTTCGGGCGTAGCCTGCGCAATGAAGTCATCGACGCCCGCTTTTTCAGCAATGAACTTCGCCGTTAAGGGGTTATCACCCGTGACCATCACCGTCTTAACGCCCATTTTACGGAGCCGCTCGAAGCGTTCGGCGATGCCGGGCTTGATGATGTCCTGCAACTCCACCACGCCCATGACCCGTTCGTTTTCGATCACGACTAAGGGCGTTCCGCCTTTGGCTGCAATCTCGTTGGCCTGCGCGTCGGTTTCGGTTGGGAACGGATTCCCGGCCTTCTCAACGAGCTTCCGAATGGAATCCGTCGCGCCTTTGCGGATACGCTGACTTCCCCCGGCCATGTCAATGCCCGACGAGCGGGTTTCGGCGGTAAACTTGATCAGTGTCGCGCCAGTTGTACTCAGGTTGCGCGTTACGTCATTCCCGGCCAGTTCGACTATCGACTTGCCTTCGGGGGTTTCGTCGGCCAGCGAACTGAGCGCACTTGCCCGGACCATGTCGGATTCCGAAACGCGCGGTGCGGGGTAGAAACGGGTAGCTTTCCGATTACCGATGGTGATGGTACCGGTTTTATCCAGCAGCAGCGTGTCGATGTCACCCGCTGTTTCAACCGCCCGGCCCGACTTGGCAATGACGTTGGCCCGCAACGCCCGGTCCATGCCCGCAATACCAATGGCCGACAGCAGCCCGCCGATCGTAGTCGGAATCAGGCAGACGAACAGCGAAATCAGCGCGGCAATGGTGATGGGCGTGTTGGCATACACCGCGAAAGGTTGCAGCGTAACGCAGACAATGATAAACACCAGCGTAAAACCCGCCAGTAGGATAGTCAGGGCAATTTCATTCGGCGTTTTCTGCCGCGATGCGCCTTCAACCAGTGCAATCATCTTATCCAGGAACGACTCGCCCGGCTGGGTAGTCACCCGCACCACGATACGGTCAGAGAGCACTTTGGTACCACCCGTCACGGATGATTTGTCACCCCCCGCTTCGCGAATGACCGGTGCTGACTCGCCCGTAATGGCCGATTCGTCGATAGTGGCCAGTCCTTCGATGATTTCACCGTCGGAAGGGATGATGTCGCCCGTTTCACAGACAAACATGTCGCCTTTTTCGAGCAGGGCCGACGAGATGATCTGCACCGAAGCGTCGGACCGCTCATTGATGGTCCACTCTACCACGGGCGGAGGGCCGCCCCGCCGAATGACCTTGGCGGGCGTTTCCTGCCGGGTTTTACGGAGCGATTCGGCCTGCGCTTTGCCCCGCGCTTCGGCAATGGCCTCGGCGAAATTGGCAAACAACAGCGTGAGCAGCAGCACCACCGTAATCACGCTGTTATACACCACGCTCCCCTGCGACGTATCGCCCGACAGGGCAATATAGACCGTTACCAGCAACATGATAGCCGTGCCGATTTCGACCGTAAACATGATAGGATTTTTGATAAGTTCAGCCGGATTCAGCTTGCTGAACGAAGCCCGAATAGCCGGTCCAGCCAAGTCAGGCTGGAATAGCGCGGGCGATTTTTGTGTTGCCATTTTATGTAACTTTGAAAAAAGACTTGAGTATGACCGTTGACCACTTATTTCTGGAAGAAGTTGTTCAAAAAGATCTTGGCTTCAATTCGGTTGATGACTTCATCAGGCAACAGGCTTTGGCTATTTTTCGTCAGAAACTTGACAAAACAGCATTAGCTGTGCGTCGATATGAGACGAAGTATGGTATGAACCTGAGCGAATTTCAGCAACGGGTTATCAACCAGCAGGACGAAGCTCTTAAGCATTTTGGTATATTTGAAAAAGAAGACGATTTGTTTGACTGGGAAGTTGAAGACCATGCTTTGCCGTATTATGAGCAGCGCGTCGAACAGCTTTCAGCATGAGAGATGTACTCAAGCAGTTTAACAATCTCATTATCCAGACTGATTTTAGGGAATTAATTTTACCCGATGAATACGTAATTCGTGCGCGTATTCGGCTGCGGAATAACTCACAATTGATTGCTCAGGAGTACATTTTTGCCGATACTGGCCGAACTAAATACAGCTATCATTGGATGACCGAATCAGACCAGTTACTGATTCGCTGGGATGATTCTCATCACTATATTTTTACCCCTACCTCGCCCCACCACAAACACGTCGGTTCCGAAGGAAACGTGCAGCCATCCGAGCCAATGACGCTGGAAAAGGTACTCGCCTTTATCGCCCGCCAACTCGCTACTTCAGACTAAAAAATTCGGCCAGTGGCCCCAGCGTTAAGGCCGGAAAAAACGCCAGGGCTGCAATCACGACAATCACCGCCAGCGTTATCAGGCCGAACGTACCCGTATCGGTGGGCAGCGTTCCGGCACTCTCCGGCACGTACTTCTTCTGCGCCAACAGACCCGCAATGGCCAGCGGCCCGATAATGGGCAGGAACCGGCCAAACAGCAGCACGAAGCCCGTCGAAACGTTCCAGAATACATTGTTATCGCCCAGTCCCTCGAAGCCCGATCCGTTGTTGGCCGATGCCGACGTGAACTCATAGAGCATTTCGGAGAAGCCGTGGAAACCGGGATTATTGAGCCAATTGGCGGGCTTCACGGCCCAGTCGGCATCAGGCATCGTTACGATGAAGTACGAAGCCAGCGACGTACCGACCAGTATCAGGAACGGGTGCAGGATGGCAATCAGGGCGGCAATCTTCATCTCGCGGGCTTCTACTTTACGCCCAAAAAACTCCGGTGTCCGGCCCACCATCAGCCCCGAAATAAAGACCGCCACAATCAGGAAGATGTAGTAGTTCAGAATGCCGACACCGCAGCCTCCGTAGAACGCATTGGTCATCATACCCAGCAACTGCATGGCTCCCGACAGCGGCATCGACGAGTCGTGCATGCTGTTGACCGACCCCGTGGAGATAATCGTCGTAACGATGCTCCAATAGGCCGATGCCGCTGCCCCGAAGCGAACCTCTTTGCCTTCCGTAGCGCCCCCAGCCTGATTGACACCCAGTTGCGCAATGGCGGAACTGCCGTTCAGTTCGCTCCAAATAGTTGGCACCAGCAACATCAGCATTCCCACCGTCATGACCCCGTAGATAATCCAGGCAAATTTCCGCCGACGGATATAGAATCCCAGAGCGAAAATCAGGGCAATCGGAACGAGAACCTGCACCACCAGCTCGACCATGTTCGTGAAGTAGTTGGGGTTTTCTAATGGGTGCGCAGAGTTGACGCCAAACCAGCCGCCCCCGTTGGTACCGAGGTGTTTGATGGCAATCATACCCGCAGCCGGTCCGCGCGACACGCCCACGGTGTCGCCCTGCAACGTAACGATGCTGTCCTTCCCGGCAAAACTCGCCGGTGTGCCGTTGAAGGCCAGTATGATCGCAATCACCAGCGACAGCGGCAGCAACAGGCGCGTAATGGATAGCACGAAAAACGAATAAAAGTTGCCGGACCGGTCGGTTGCGTCGGGCAAAAAGTGCCGGAACATCAGCACCAGTGCGGCTATTCCCGTGGCTGCCGACACGAATTGCAGAAAGGTGATTACGCCCAGCTGCGTCAGGTACGTCAGCCCGGTCTCGCCCGAATAGTGCTGCAAATTGCAGTTGACCAGAAAACTGATAGCCGTATTGAATGCCAGATCGGGCGACATCGACGGGTTACCATCCGGGTTAAGGGGCAGGCTACCCTGCGTCAACAGCAACACGAACCCCAGCACCAGCCAGACGGCGTTAATGGTCAGCAGGGCCACAATGTTTTCTTTCCAGTGCATGTCCCGGTTGGGGTCGATACCTGAAATCCGGTAGATAAACCGTTCAATCGGGACCATGAAATCAAGAGCCGTGCCGCCGTTGCGGTTAGGCTTCCCGGCGAAGACCTTCGCCAGATACCGCCCCAGCGGGATGGCCAGCAGCACGGTTAGTCCGTAGGTGACCAGAATCCCAAGTAAGTCAGTTGTCATCATTTAGAAGCGTTCGGGCCGGATGAGTACGTACAGCATGTAGGCAAATACCAGCAGGGAGACAACAAACAGGAGTGTGAGCATGAGTTGGGGGTCAGATTCGTTCAAACCATTCGATGGTTTTGTAGAATACGGCGAAGCAAAGCAGGGCCGACACGAGGAGCAATAGGGCATCAAGCATGGGTTGTGTTGGTTAATTGATTGACGAAACGGGTTATGCCAAAAAGAGTCCAATCGAATGGCTTCGCAGCAGACAGCACCTTAACCAACTGATTTACTGATACTTGCATTTTTTTTCATTATTAATTGGCTTTGAGGTTAGTGGGGTTAATTTCCAAAATGGAAAGGAGTTTTTTCCATTTTGGAAATCATTAGTGCCTAATTTGCCCTAAATCGGATTGATTTCCTGTTGGCACGGCTTTCGCTACTACCTCTCTGACTTTGTTTTTTTATGGATAAACACGCGCATTCAAGTCTCGACAAAATGTCGGCGGCTGGCCTTTTAGTCGCTATTGGTATCGTTTTCGGGGATATTGGCACCTCGCCCCTCTACACCTACCGGGCCATTATCGAAGAGCGAACCGTTACTGAAACACTGGCCCTCGGCGGGGTCTCGGCTATCTTCTGGACGCTTACCTTTCAGACCACTCTTAAATACGTTTTAATTACCCTACGAGCCGATAACAACGGCGAGGGGGGTATTTTTTCGCTCTACGCGCTGATTCGGCGATACGCCAAATGGTTACTTTTTCCGGCTATTGCCGGCGGAGCGTTCCTAATTGCCGACAGCATTATCACCCCGCCCATCTCGGTTTCGTCGGCTATTGAGGGCCTGTTGCCGCTCTATCCGAACCTGCCCACCATACCGATTGTACTGGCTATTCTGTTTGTGCTGTTTGCAGCCCAACAAGCTGGTACTGACAAGCTCGGTAAAGCTTTTGGGCCAATTATGGGCGTTTGGTTTTCGATGATTGGGATTCTGGGTGCGGCACAGGTTATACAAAATCCGGGAGTTATCCGCGCCTTAAACCCATACTATGCCTACGACATGATCGTAAATTACCCGGAAGGCTTCTGGCTGCTGGGGGGCGTTTTTCTGTGTTCGACCGGGGCCGAGGCTCTGTATTCCGACATGGGCCACGTGGGTCGCCGAAATGTGCAGGTATCGTGGATTTTTGTGAAAATATGCCTGATTCTCTGTTATTTGGGGCAGGCCGCCTGGTTACTCAACCACGTTGGCAAGCCGCTCGGCACCGAGAACTCGTTTTTCGGTATTGTGCCAAAGTGGTTTCTGTTACCAAGCATTGGCATTGCTACGCTGGCCACCATCATTGCGAGTCAGGCACTCATCAGCGGCACCTTTACGCTGGTTTCCGAAGCATTTCGGCTCACGCTGTTGCCCAAAATGCGAATTGTTTTCCCTTCCGATGCACGGGGCCAAACGTATATTCCGGCTTTCAACTGGTTGCTGATGGCAGGTTGTTTTGGGGTCGTTTTGTATTTCCGTGAATCGAAAAACATGGAAGCTGCTTTTGGCTTATCGGTCAACCTGACTATGCTGATGACCACTATTTTATTGGCCATGTATCTGTATGCCAAAAAACACGTCAATATCCTGATTATCGGGGGATTATTGGTCGTTTACCTGTTCATCGAAGGGAGTTTCCTGATCGCCAATCTCCGCAAATTCACGCATGGCGGTTGGGTGTCGCTGTTGCTTGGCGCAATCATGATTGTGGTGATGCTGGTATGGTATTATGGCAGTCGCATCAAACGGCGACTCACCAATTATGTCAGTCTCCGCGATCATTTACCCCTTCTGAAGCAACTTAGCAACGACGAGAGTATTCCCAAATACGCCACGAACTTGGTGTATCTGACAGCCTCCGACCAACCGCAACAAGTTGAGGAGCAGATTATGGATTCAATTTTGGAAGGCCAACCCAAACGCGCAGATGTCTATTGGCTGATTCACGTTGACCTGATGGACGACCCTTATACGACAGAGTATTCGGTCGATATTCTGGAACCCGAAGAAGTTATCCGAATTACGTTCCGGCTGGGTTTCCGGGTGCAGCCGCGCATCAACCTGTTGTTCCGCAAGGTGGTTGAAGAAATGGTGCGCTGTGGCGAAGTAACATTAAACCCCAAATACCAGCCTTTACGGGCGCAGGCCAATTCTATCGGCGATTTCCGGTTTATTGTCATTAACCGGTTCCTGTCCTACGAAAACGAACTGGACATCACCGATACGTTTGTTATGAACGGGTATTTTGCCCTCAAGAATGTTAGCCTTGCCGACGAACGCGCCTATGGCCTTGATACGCAAAATGTGCAAACCGAAAAGATGCCCCTCATCGTGAGTCCCGCCGAATATGTTCGCCTTCGGCGGAGTATGTAGAGACGCAGGTATGCGTCTCTACAAATCAATTCCATACTCCTGAATCTTTCGGTACAGCGTCGTCAGACCGATACCCAACAGCCGGGCGGCTTCTGGTTTCTGACCATTGGTATGGGTCAATATCCGCCGGATGTGCAGTTTTTCGATAGTGGCTAAGTCCATAATTTCGTTGCCAGAATCAATAGAAATTCGGCTACCTATCTGTAAATCAAGCGGTAATGTGTCGGTCGTGAGTTCAACGGAACCACTCACCGAAGAATCGGCCAGGATTACGGCACGTTCGATCACGTTTTTGAGTTCGCGGATATTGCCTTTCCAAGTGTGTTGCTGAAGTTTTTGTACAAAGTCAGGAGTCAGCCGAATGGCACGTTTGCCCAATTTGGCGGCAGTTTGTTGAGCAAAAATCAGGGCTAAAGCCAGAATATCGGCGGGGCGGTCGCGAAGGGGAGGCAACTCAATACTAAATACGGAAAGCCGATAGTATAAATCGAGCCTAAAGTGACCGACGTTGGCTTCCTGTTCCAACCCCCTGTTCGTAGCGGCCACTACCCGCACATCAACTTTGGTTGGTTTGGTGTCGCCCACCCGCAGGAACTCGTGGGTTTCCAGTACGCGCAGTAGTTTTGCCTGCAAATCGAGTGGCATTTCGCCGATTTCGTCCAGGAAAATTGTGCCTTTGTTAGCTTCTGAAAACAACCCTTTCTGGTCGCGGCTGGCACCCGTGAAGGCTCCCGCCCGGTGACCAAACAGTTCGCTTTCTAAAATTTCTTTGCTCAGGGCCCCGCAGTTGATGGCCACAAACGGCCCCTGCTTTCGAGGGCTTCCATAGTGAATGGCCTGGGCAAAAACCTCCTTGCCCGTACCCGTTTCGCCAGTCAACAACACCGTTGTATCAGTCACGGCCACCCGCCGGGCCAGGTCGATAGCCTGCATAATGGGGTTGGAGCGGCCAATAATACTGTCGAAGCCGTGCCGTTGCCTCATCTGGTTTTCGAGTTGCTGAATACGAAACTGTAACTGCGCTTTCTCCACAGCCCGGCTCACGAGCGGAATGATGCGGTCATTATCGTCGCCTTTGGTGATGTAGTCGAAGGCTCCGTTTTTTATGGCCGTTACGCCGTCCTGAATGGTGCCATAAGCCGTCAGCACGATAATTTCGGTGGCTGGGTATGCCTGTTTGAGTTGTGCTGTGAGGTCAATACCGTTTTTGTCGGGTAGTTTCACATCACTGATAATGACATGTACAGCTTCGTTCTCCAGCGTTTTCAGACCGGCGCGGGCGGTTTCAGCTTCCAGCACGGTATATCCTTCCAGTTGCAGGATTCGGGCCAGCAACTGGCGGGGCCGGGGTTCATCGTCAATAATCAGAATGGTATCAGCCACAGCAGTAGCAGAGCAATAAAGTCTCCAATACGTTTTGTCAAAGGTAAGCATCCTCATGCCGCCTTACATAAGCCTGATTGATAACGGGATGCCAGCTTTTCATCCACTGCCGTCGGCATTTGGGGAAATGATCTCCGCAAAACCTACCGACTTATTTTGACTTCACAGGCAGCGGAAGATCAGCTATCAGGCATCCCGTTGCTCCGGCTCTGGCTGGCGTCAATGATTTATCAACTCTGAACGCTTTGTTGTAGATTGGGCTGCATTTCTTAACCTCAGCTGCTTCATGCACCACCGTCACCTGATTCTTCCCCTACTGACTGCCACGTTCCTCAGCCCACCAGCTACGGCCCAGTCGCCAACACCCTCAACACCGCTGCTGGGTTTCGGCCCGGCGCAGGCCACTGCCGAATACAAACGCGAAGGCCAGTTCGACAGCTACCTCAAGCCCGCCAACCTCCGCGACTGGATGAAGCGGCTGTCTGCCCGCCCGCACCACGTTGGCTCGCCATATGACCACGAGAACGCGCAGTTTATGGTATCACTGTTCAAATCCTGGGGCTACGATACCCGCATCGACACCTCGTTTGTGCTGTTTCCGACGCCCAAACTGCGGCTGCTCGAACTCGTGGCGCCAACCAAATTCAAAGCGGGCCTAACCGAAGCCCCCGTGAAGGGTGATCCCGTTTCGGCACAGACCGGTGAGCAACTGCCGCCTTACAACGCTTTCTCCGGCGATGGCGACGTAACGGCAGAACTGGTTTTTGTCAACTACGGCATTCCCGCCGATTACGAGGAACTGGAACGGCACGGCATTGACGTAAAAGGCAAAATCGTGATTGCCAAATATGGCGGTTCGTGGCGGGGTATCAAGCCGAAGGTAGCCGCCGAACACGGGGCTATCGGTTGCCTGATTTATTCCGACCCTAAAGACGATGGCTACGCACAGGGCGATGCCTACCCCAAAGGCGCGTTCAAGAACGAAACGATGGTGCAGCGCGGCTCGGTACTGGACATGCCCGTTTATCCCGGCGACCCGCTCACGCCCGGCTACGGAGCTACTAAAGATGCCAAACGGCTCGACTACAAAGCGGCCCCAACCGTGATGAAAATTCCGGTACAGCCCATTTCCTATTCCGATGCCCTGCCGTTGCTGAGCGCACTGGGCGGTCCGATGGCGCCGGCAACCTGGCGGGGTGGGTTGCCTATCTCCTACCGGCTCGGGCCCGGCCCGGCAAAAGTACATCTGAAATTAGCGTTTAACTGGACCGTTGAGCCAGTGTATAACGTCATTGCCGTGATGAAGGGCAGCGAGTATCCCGACCAATGGATTGTGCGTGGTAATCACCACGATGCCTGGGTGAACGGAGCCAACGATCCCGTCAGCGGCATGGTAGCCGTACTGGAAGAAGCCCGCGCCCTGTCAGAACTGGCCAAAACGGGCTGGAAACCCAAACGTACCATTGTTTTTGCGGGCTGGGATGGCGAAGAACCGGGTCTGCTCGGCTCCACCGAATGGGTCGAAACCAACGAAACACTCCTCAAAAAGAACGTCGTGGCCTACCTCAATACCGATAGTAACGCGCGGGGTTTTCTGGGTGCGGGCGGGTCGCACACGCTGGAGAAGTTTTTCAACGAAGTGTCGCGCGATGTAAAAGACCCCGAAACGGGCGTGTCGGTGCAGGAACGGCGACGGGCCTTGCAACTGGTAAGTGGCCCGCCCGACGTGCAGGCCGAAGCCCGCGACCGCGCCGACCTCCGTATCGAACCACTGGGGTCCGGCTCCGACTATACCAGCTTTTTGCAGCACGCCGGTATTGCAGCCATGAACATAGGCTTTGGGGGTGAAGGCAGCGGGGGCGAATACCACTCAGTCTACGACTCTTACGACCATTACATTCGCTTCAAAGACCCCGATTTTGCCTATGGCATTGCGCTGGCGCAGGTGATGGGCCGATGCGTGATGCGCTTAGCCGATGCCGACGTGCTGCCGTTTTCGTTCCAGAGTTTCGCGAATACCGTGACGAAATACGCGGGTGAAGTAAAGAAACTGGCCGAAACGATGCGCACCGAAACCGACCGGCAAAACAAGCTCATCCAGGACAAACGCTACGTCCTGGTGGCCGACCCGACCGAAACCATGCTGCCGCCCAAAGTCCAGCCCGCCGTACCACACCTGAACTTCGCCCCGCTCGAAAACGCCCTGACCACGCTCGACAAAAGCGTCCGGGCCTACGACGGGGTCAGCAACCGGCTGGCGTCGCTATCGTCTTCACAGCTTGAGGAGTTAAACCGGACAATCTACCAGACCGAGCGATACCTGCTCAACGACGAGGGACTGCCGCGCCGGTCGTGGTTCAGGCACCAGATTTATGCGCCGGGCTTCTATACCGGCTACGGCGTAAAAACGCTGCCCGGCATCCGCGAAGCCATCGAAGAACGCAAATGGGACGAAGCCAGCGAGCAGATTCAGCGCGTAGCCAAAACGCTTGATGGTTTCTCAGCCCAAATCGACAAAGCATCGGCCATGGTTCCGGCAGTATCGGCGAAGTAAGGTGTTTTTTGTCATGCTGTTTTCTGTCATGCTCAGGAACGAAGCATCTCTATGTAGCCGGTGAATGTTCCTATTCATAGAGATGCTTTGTTCCTGAGCATGACAGAAAAAAACTCATCCAATCCATGAAAACCCCATACCTCCCCTACCTTACCCTCTGGCTCATTTTAGCCGTCGCCGTTCCGGTAATTGCCCAGCCCCAGCCGCTTACTTCAACCCAGATTGACGCGCTGGTGCAACGTACACTGACTACCTTCGACGTCCCGGGTATTGCGGTGGCGGTGGTAAAAGACGGTCAGGTTGTGCATAGCAAAGGATATGGTGTCCGATCACTTCGGAACGGTGGAAAGGTCGATGAGAACACGCTCTTCGGCATTGCATCCAACAGCAAAGCCTTCACGGCGGCTGCCCTCGGTATGCTTATGGACGAAGGCAAACTGCGCTGGGACGATAAGGTCATCGACTACGTGCCGGAGTTTCGGATGTACGCGCCCTACGTGACCGATGCCTTCACCCTTCGTGATTTACTGACCCACCGCAGCGGCCTCGGCCTCGGCGCGGGTGATCTAATGTTCTGGCCCGACTCCAGCAATTTCACGATGCCTGATCTGTTGCATAACCTTCACTACCTGAAACCAATCTCGGGCTTTCGCACCAAATATGATTACGATAATCTGCTGTACATGGTGGCGGGCGAGGTGATTGAGCGGGTCAGCGGTAAAAGCTGGGAAGAATTCGTAGAAAACCGGATGATGCAACCCCTGAACATGAC
>Ga0123337_10001061_pt1 | contig 38284 bp, 36 predicted proteins | sample frozenSSSSmetaG_FD_89792 | JGI IMG/M metagenome (GOLD analysis project Ga0123337, IMG submission 89792) | Glacier valley bacterial and archeal communities from Borup Fiord, Nunavut, Canada, to study Microbial Dark Matter (Phase II) -... | ecosystem: Environmental > Aquatic > Freshwater > Ice >...
ACCAATCATTCCGAATGCTTTTCCGTGATGCACCGTTCCATCCTCCAATAATAAAATCGCGGGTAATTGTTTATCAGACATAGTTAATACAAATGTTTTGCAAAGAAAGCCATAAATTTTTAACGGCCATTATTAATGATGCCAGCAGACTATATACATTTTACACATCGCAATTTTAAAAACTATTCACATTATTCACAAAAAAAGCAGGACTTATTAGAGTCCTGCTGTAGAATATAAATTAAAAAAACATCAATTACTCAGCAGGTTTTTCTTCCGGTTTTGTTTCTTCCGTACTAGTCTCACCAGGTGCTATCTCATCTGTAGCAACAACCGGCGCGGCATTTTCACTTACTGGGGTGTCGGTAGCTTTTTTACGGCTCCCGGCACGGCGTGTTCTCTTGCCGCTTTCTACTTTTGTATCAATTGCTTTACCATAAATTTCATTAAAATCAACCAGTTCAATTAAAGCGGTTTCTGCATTGTCACCTACCCTTGCACCTAACTTTATAATGCGCGTATAACCACCGGGACGGCCACCTACTTTTTGAGCAACAGTACTAAAAAGTTCTTTAATAGCTTCCTTGTCCTTCAGATAGCTAAACACCACCCGGTGTTGATGCGTGGTATTTTCTTTCGCTTTGGTTATCAGCGGTTCGATATAAACCCTAAGAGATTTGGCTTTTGCTACCGTAGTAACAATTCTCTTATATTGAATTAACTGGCAGGCGAGGTTGCTTAACAAAGCTTTCCTGTGAGAAGCTGTTCTGCCTAAATTATTTATTTTATCTCCGTGGCGCATGACATTTAAATTTTGAAATCCTGTACCGTGTCAGGAATTACAGGATTATATCAGTAAAATTATTTATTATTCATCATCAAGTTTAAGCTTACTCAGGTCCATACCGAAATGTAAACCTCTTTCTGTAAGCACCTGCTCAATTTCAGCCAGGCTCTTCTGACCAAAATTCCTGAACTTCATTAGATCTTCCTGTTCGTATTGAACCAGTTCACTTAATGAATTAATTTTAGCGGCTTTCAGGCAATTAAACGCCCGGACGGAAAGATCAAGATCTTCCAGTGGTGTTTTTAAAACCTTTCTAAGTTGTAGAGTTTGTTCGTCAACAAGATCTTCTTTCTTTTCTTCCTTATTATCAAAGGTGATATTTTCATCCGTAATAATCATAAGGTGCTGGATCAATATCCGGCTGGCCTGTTTTACTGCTTCTTCCGGATGAATAGTACCATCTGTATTAACCTCTATGATTAACTTTTCGTAATCGGTTCTCTGTTCAACGCGGGTATTCTCGATGCTGTACTTGACATTTTTAATAGGTGTAAAAATAGAATCAATAGGAATGTATCCGAATGGAGCATCTTTCACTTTATTATCTTCTGCTGGAACATAACCTCTTCCTTTTCCGATTGTTAGTTCAATATCAAACTTACCGGAAGGATCCATGGTACAAATAAGTAATTCAGGATTCATCACCTGGAAAGACTGAGTGCCTTCCTGGATAGTACTGGCAGTAAATTCACTTTTTCCTTTAATATGCAAAGTGATTTTTTCATTTCCTACTTCGTGGTCAACGGTCTTTTTAAAGCGAACCTGCTTGAGGTTTAAAATAATTTCTGTAATATCTTCTGTTACTCCTTTAATAGTAGCGAACTCATGATCTGCTCCTTCAACCCTGATGCCTACTATAGCATAACCTTCCAGCGAGCTTAGCAATACCCTGCGCAAAGTGTTACCAACGGTTACACCAAATCCGGGTTCTAATGGGCGGAATTCAAATTGCGCTTCAAAATCCGTAGCTTTCTGAAGAACAATTTTGTCAGGTTTCTGGAAATTTAAAATGGCCATATTATCTATTTCAGATTTATTTGTGATAAGCGATACCTAAAAATGAATACAGTTTTACTTACTGTACAATTCAACTATTAGCTGCTCTTTAATATTTTCAGGAACATTTTCTCTTTCAGGATAGCCAAGAAATACTCCTTTCTTTTCAGCTTCATTCCAGTCGAGCCAGCTAAATCTTGGGTTCTTAACTCCCATTTGACTGGTGATACCAACGTTTTCCACAGCGGAATGTTTAAGGCTTATAACATCTCCTGGCTTCAATTGAAAAGAAGGAACATTCGTTACTTCACCATTCACTACAATATGTTTATGAGAAACAAGCTGGCGTGCTCCGCCACGGGAAGGAGAAATACCTAAGCGGTAAACTGCATTATCAAGACGTGCTTCCAGTAATTTAATGAGGTTCTCACCCGTAACACCACGACGGCGTGATGCCTCTTCAAAAGTCTTACGGAACTGGCGTTCCAGCACACCGTAGGTATATTTAGCTTTTTGCTTTTCACGCAATTGAAGCGCATACTCACCAAGGCTCTTGCGCTTACGGGAAGCGCCATGCTGACCTGGGGGATTGCTGTTTTTGCTTAACCATTTACCATTACCCAGAATGGGCTCACCAAAAATTCTCGAAATTTTGGTCTTAGGACCAGTGTAACGTGCCATATTTAATTAAGTGATTTTTTAGTTATGATGTACGATCCTTAAAAATCTTAAAAATTAATCATACATCCAGTTATTAATATAGAATGAAACAGGGATATAATCTACCAGATATAGGCCTTATCCCAAGTTCATAAAAAACTTAAACCCTTCTCTTTTTAGGAGGACGACAGCCATTATGCGGAAGTGGCGTAACATCTTTTATTTGTGTTATCTCGATACCTGAATTGCTAAGCGCACGGATAGCGCTTTCTCGTCCTGAACCAGGACCTTTAACATATACATCAACTCTTTTCAAACCTGCATCGAAAGCTACCTTTGCAGCATCTGATGAAGCCATCTGTGCAGCATAAGGAGTATTTTTTTTAGACCCTTTGAAACCCATCTTACCAGCGCTGCTCCAGGAAATTACCTGTCCCTGCTTGTTAGTTAAACTAATAATGATGTTATTAAAACTCGCCGTGATATGAGCATCACCATAAGTCTCAACTTTCACGATCCTTTTTTTAGAGGCTACTTTAGCGCTGCCTGCCTGTGCTTTCACCTGTGCTTTTGCCATAATTTAATTAATAGAGGTAATCTTTTAAAATTCAAAATATCCCAACAAGTGATGGAATCAATCAATCCTCCCCCGTTAAATAGGATCTGGTATCGATTATATATTCAAAATTGCAGGAGTAACCGTGGCTACGCTGCAATTAAAAAAAATTATTAGTTATTTCTTCGGAGCTTTCTTCTTTCCGGCTACTGTTTTACGCTTGCCTTTACGGGTACGGCTGTTAGTACGTGTACGTTGTCCACGAACCGGTAAACCCCTTCGGTGACGAAGGCCACGGTAACATGCAATATCCAATAAACGCTTGATACTCATCTGCACTTCAGAGCGTAGCTGACCTTCGACTTTGAATTCGTTGGTTATCAGCGAACGGATAGCATTTAACTCATCATCGTTCCACTGGTTCACCTTTTTGTTAACATCAATCCCTGATGTATTAAGAATATACTGAGCTGTAGAAAGACCTATACCATATATGTAGGTTAAACCTATTTCGCCTCTCTTATTTTTTGGTAAATCTACACCGGCAATACGAGCCATATTTTAAATTTATAGTTTTGTGAGAATAGTTAAAAAGCAATCATCCTGATATACCTTTAACCAGAACTAATTTTATCCCTGGCGTTGCTTAAACCGGGGATTTTTTTTATTGATGATGTACAACTTGCCCTTTCTTCTAACAATCTTGCAATCAACACTACGTTTCTTAATGGATGCGCGAACTTTCATGTTCTTACTTTTTTCTCTGGCTGCAACTGCAGGTTAAAAAATATATTTCTATTTATTCAGCTTTCAAAGACAAAAATCTTATCCTTATCCCTTTACTTATAACGAAAAATGATCCTCCCTCTGGTAAGATCGTAAGGACTCATCTCAACTCCCACCTTGTCACCAGGTAAAATACGGATATAATGCATCCTCATTTTACCCGAAATAGTCGCTAGTATTTCATGACCATTTTCTAACTTCACTCTGAACATAGCATTTGAAAGTGCCTCTATAATTGTACCATCTTGTTTAATGAGTGCTTGCTTCGCCATAGTTTTTGGGAGCGCAAAGATAGGAGAATCTAATTATAAACATAAAATAATGAAAATAATTTTCAATCACCAATAAGAAATATTTATATAGTTTAACAAAACTGGCTTAAAAAAATTCAAGAATTAATTCCTGGTCAGGTTTACCTTGGTCATTTGCTGATAGTGATTTTGTAATTCATGTACATTTAAGGGATGAGTGAGGTGACGGCGATCTTCGCGATACCAAATTTCAATATTTGAAAAATCATTTTTGTCCTGGAGAAATAAACGAAACGGGCCTTTGCCATACTTTGCGGAACCATCTTCATTTTCCTGCTTTACAAAATTAAGTTTCTGCAGTTGATTATCGTTAAGTGGAATCGGACTTAAAGACTCTGGCTTAAACCAGAAATCCTGTACGTCTGTTTTAAGACAAACTTCTTTTTCGTCGAAATTGAAATCCTTAACCAGTCCTTCCCAGTTCTCTCCTTCATAGTCCGCCAAAACATAATCACCAATTTTTAGTTCCTGCATTTTAATCATAGTGAAATAAATTTTATGTTTTCCAATTTACGGAAGGTTATTAAATAATAAAGAAAATACTTTGCATGATAAAAACATCCTTAAAGTATTGACTGAATGTATAAGGATGATTAATCCGGTTTAATTTTGTTCTAAGCCTGCGATCAGGCGTTCTTACTAAAGCAATTACCTTGATGAGCATTGGTTTACTCTCAGACACGCATCATTTTTTGGACGAGCAGGTTTTTACTTACTTTAAATATTGCGACGAAATATGGCATGCTGGTGATATTGGTACTATCGAAATCGCAAAGAGACTGGAATCGTTTAAACCGTTACGTGCTGTTTATGGTAATATCGATGGGCCGGATGTTCAGCAGTTCTATCCGGAAAAACTAAGATGGCATTGTGAAGGGGTGGAAATTTTTATGACACATATCGGCGGTTACCCTGGAAGATATGTCCCATGGGTTAAGAAAGAACTGACCGAACATCCGGCGCAATTGTTTATCAGCGGACACTCACATATTTTGAAAGTATTATTCGATCAGAGATTGAATTGCCTTCACATGAATCCAGGCGCCGCCGGAAAACAAGGCTGGCACAACATCCGAACGATCATCCGTTTTGTTATTGATGGAGTAACGATAAAAAACTGCGAGGCAATTGAGCTCGGGAAGAGATAATCAATCTTTATTTTTATTGAGTCATTCACGGAAGTAGCGGCCTTGCGATTCCTTCCCTGAAAGGCCATGGTGAGGTAACCAGTATAATCAGTACTGCAGTTAGATAATACCAAAAAGTCCTTCTATACTTTATTTTGTCGGCGATACTCTTTTTGCCAACGCCTCGTCCGATTGTAATCAGCACAATCGCTATCAACATAGCAGTAATATGTTCAACGGCCCAATATCTTGATGCCCTGTCTTTCATTACTGCTCCCATACCGGAGTTAAGAATATTTTGTAATCCCAATGGGCCGGCGATCCATTGATACAATCCTATAAGTAAAGTGATATGTGCAGAAATCATTAAAAATAATCCTACCTGCCTATCAGATTTACTGAAGGGTTTATTATTTACCATTCCATTGTAAGCTTTTATTATAGCGATTACTGCAAGTAACAGAATGATCCATCTTAGTAAACTATGCAAATAAATAAGTACCTGGTACATGTAATAACATTTTTTAATTCAAAATATGAAGCACAAACACTAACCTGCGTTTCTGATATCTTTCAAAAATAATGATCAATCGTTAATAAAGACAAATCAATTATTTATTTCTGCAGGTAACAAGTCAGGGTATTGGGAATCTAATGTTAAATAGTTATCATAAATTATTACTCAACATGCTTAATTTATTAGTTTTGAGTTATGAAGAGTTGGCTTGCAGCTATGTATATATTATTAGTGTCAGCTTCAATTACCGGATGTAATTTCTTTGATGATGGTAATACTGATAAGACCACTAAAATATTGAATAGTCCCCCCTTCAATATTCTTACAGACAGTATTGGCAGATTTCCGGCTGATGCATCTTTATATGTAAAACGCGCAGCCCTGTTATCACAGAAAGACCTTCCTGACTTAGCGTATCCTGATTTTAAAAAGGCGTGGGGTTTATATCCGGATGAATTTACTGCTATTTCATATACGGCAAACTTATTTATGACAGGGAGGGAAGCAGACGCCATCAAGCTTTTAAAAGAATGCCTTAATAAATTCCCTGCAAACAAAGAATTCCCCCGGAGGTTAAGCGAAGCTTACATGCAAAGCGGTAAAAGCCAGGAAGCACTCTCTCAGTTCAATAAATTAATTGAAGGTGATTCCACAGATTTCGAAGCCTTATACGAAAAAGGAGTATTGCTTGCCAAATTAAAAGATACCGGTTCAGCCATCCAATCGCTGGAAACGGCTTATACCTTGCAACCGTTGCAGCACGTTGGAATTTACCTTGCTAATTTATACGCAGAAACAAAAAATAAAAGAGTGTTGGCATTGTGTGATGAACTGATCAGCAAAGATTCAGCCCATGAACTCACTGACGCTGTATTTATCAAAGGCATTTATTTTGCTAACATCCATCAAAGCAACCAGGCGCTGGAACAGTTTGATGATTGTATCAATCGTGACTGGAAATTTACGGAGGCTTATATAGAAAAAGGTATTCTTCTTTTTAAAGATAATAATTTCGATGAGGCTTTAAAAACTTTTGCACTTGCAGCAAGGGTTTCCAACACTTACCCCGACGCTTATTACTGGATGGGCCGTTGTTATGAAAGCATTGGTAAAATGAAGGAAGCACGTGATAACTATTTGCGCGCAGTAGCGCTTGACAAAAATTTCGCGGAAGCAAAACATGCTCTCCGACGTATTAATAATGATTAATGTTAATGGTTAATTATTTATTGATAGTCGATAAAAGATAATTACAGATCATCAAACCTTTCGTCAATCATTAATACTTTACCACTATGCCCCTCATCGCTCCTTCTTTGCTGGCTTCCAACTTTCTTAGACTAGAAGATGAGTGCAAAATGCTTAATGACAGCGAGGCGGACTGGTTTCACCTGGATGTGATGGACGGAAGATTCGTGCCTAATATAAGTTTTGGCTTACCTGTTATTGAACAGATCCGAACCAGTACCAATAAAATTTGCGATGTGCACTTGATGATTGAACAGCCGGAAAACTTTACGGAAGCCTTTAAAAAAGCCGGCGCTGATATGCTTACCGTTCACCTGGAAGCATGCCGCCACCTTCACCGTAACATCCAGCAGATAAAAGAATTGGGAATGATGGCCGGGGTTGCTATAAACCCGCATACACCGGTTGAAATGCTGCAGGATATACTAGGTGATATTGACATGGTGCTTATAATGAGTGTTAACCCTGGCTTCGGCGGCCAAAAATTTATCCCGCATGCGCTTGTTAAAATAAAACAACTGAAGCAAATAATCGATCAGAAAGCATTAAAGGTAAAGATAGAAGTTGATGGAGGTATTACACTGGAGAATGCGAAAATGGTAGTTGAAGCCGGCGCTGATGTACTCGTTACAGGAAGCACTGTGTTTAAGTCGAAGGATCCTAAAGAAACAATAAGGTTACTAAAGGCTATGTAAAAGGTAAGCATGAAGAATTTAATTGGCTTAACAAATAACCTTACCTATTTGCTATCAGCAATCAGCCGTCAGCTTTCACCAAGAACGATAACAAAGTGTTGGTTTTCGGCATCGCTAACAGGTGACCGCTGACAAAACATTTGTAAGATGGTTTATAACTGACATGTCGCCAGTTTACTTATTCATCCGGAACTTCACACCATAATTTACCCGAAAAGGTTATCATCTCAATTCTATTTATCTTCGGGTCAACTATAAAAGTGCTAACTGGTGAGATCTTTCAAAAGCTTCTTCTTATTAATATTTGTATTAGCTTACTTATCTTCTATTGCGCAAAAAAGAATTGCTTATGTTTCCGGAAAAGTGCTGGATGAAAATGAGCATCCCATCGGTAAAGTTTCTGTAACAATATTAGGCAGGACTTCTTCTATCATCTCAAATGATTCTGGCGGCTTCAGGATAAGGGTTTCTCCCGAAAAAGCTTTTGCACTAGTATTCAGTTATACCGGTTACAAGACAGAACAACGAAATTTTTTATTAAACGCCAACGAAGAAGAAAATATAGTAGTGAGGTTGGAACGGGGCTCGCAGGAATTGGAGACCTTAATAGTAACGGATCAACGCCAGCGGCGGGAAGCCGGATTGGTTATCATCAACCCAAAAAATGCTATTAATATCCCCACTCCTACAGGCGGTATAGAGAGCCTGATTAAAATTTTTGTAGGTACCAATAACGAACTGACTTCACAATATTCCGTGAGGGGTGGCAATTATGATGAGAACCTGGTGTATGTTAACGACTTTGAAATTTTTCGCCCGTACCTGGTTAATAGCGGACAGCAGGAAGGACTTAGTTTTATCAATCCTGAAATGACCCGGGGTGTAAACTTTTATAACGGTGGTTTCCAATCCAGGTACGGAGATAAAATGTCGTCGGTTCTGGATATTCAATATAAAAAACCTACACAGTTTGGAGGCTCCGCTTACATTGGTTTGCTTGAGCAAGGCATGCACCTGGAAGGCATTAGCAATGATAATAAATTTACCTACCTGGTAGGCACACGAAACCGGAACAACCGGAACCTACTGGGAAGTCAGGAAACCAAAGGAAATTATATTCCTTCTTCTGCGGATTTGCAAGGCCTGCTCACTTACCGGTTTAATAATAAATGGTCAGTTGAATTGTTTGCTAACGTCTCCCGGACAAAATTTACGCTTATCCCTCAATTTAGTCAGCAGACCTCGTCGGTCTTTTCACCTGTCTTTAGTGCCAATTTAGGACTGGATATTTTTTTTGATGGAAAAGAACAAGACAGGTACCAGACAAGTATGATAGGATTATCAGTAATTCAGCAGGTGAAAAAACAACTACGGTTAAAATGGATGATATCAAGGTTTGAAAATAACGAAAAAGAAAATGTTGACATAACAGGCGCCTACCTTTTTGGGGAAAGAGATTTTGATAAAAGCAATTCCACTTTCGGTCTGATAGTAAACCCTCTGGGAGCGGGTGTTTTTCAAAATTTTTCAAGAAACAGGTTAAATATATCCGTTCTCAATGTGAGCCATAAGGGATACCTTAATAAAGGCATGCATTATATTCAATGGGGTGTTACAGCTGAACAGCAAAGGGTACAGGACAGGCTGAATGAATGGCAATACCAGGATTCCGCCGGTTATTCGCTACCGCATAATTCATCACAACTTTCATTGTTTTCCGTATTAAAATCTAGAGCTGATCTTGACATTACCCGTCTTTCCGGTTTTATACAAGACAATGCTGTATTTAGAGACTCTACGGGTTTTAGTTTGCAGGCAGGATTGCGGTACAATTATAACTCACTGAATAATGAATTTTTACTTTCTCCGCGCGCAGGCATCTCTTGGAAAGCTTCAGCATGGAAGCGGGATGTAATTTTCAGAGGCGCCGCAGGCATATATGATCAGCCTGCATTTTACAGAGAATACCGCCGCTACAACGGAACCATCAATAAAACTTTGCAGGCACAAAAGAGCTGGCAGATCTCCGGCGGGTTTGATTACAATTTCAGCTCCAATAATCGCCCGTTCCGGCTCACCACTGAAGCTTATTACAAAAACATGCGGGAGGTAGTTCCTTATGATATTGATAATGTGCGCATCCGCTATTCAGGAGAGAACAATGCCAAAGCTTATGCAACCGGAATAGAAATGCGTTTATTTGGAGAGATAGTAAAGGACGCGGAAAGCTGGGTTAGTCTGGGGTTAATGCGTACACGGGAAAATCTTGATGATGATTCTTATTATAACTACAAATTGGATTCGCTCAATCGCCCGATCGATAGTTCACTTCAACAAGGCGGCTGGTTGAGAAGGCCCAGCGACCGGCTGATTACATTCGGCTTATTCTTCCAGGATTATTTGTCTACCAATAAAAATTTTAAGGTTTTTCTTAATACAATTTATGGAAGCAACCTGCCATATAATATTCCCAACAGCGTAAAATACCGCAATGCTTTAATCATAGATCCGTATATCCGTATTGACATTGGTTTTAGTGCGTTACTGCTTGATAGTGATAAAAGCAAACGCCGCAGTCATAGTCCGTTCCGCAACTTTGAGAATATTTGGATAACGGCTGAGGTCTTCAATATCATTGATCGTCTTAACACCATTTCTTACCTGCTTATCAAAGATTTTTCCAACACAATATTTACTGTCCCAAACAGACTTACTCCCAGGTTATTGAATCTTAAACTTATCACCCGCTTTTAAGCTGATGATTTGTCAGGAACTAATTGACTTCACACTTGCTGTCAAATATTATCCGACGCTATAGCCTTAGGCTGATCGCTTATAGCAACACCATCAAAATAGGTTGACATACACCAATGACATGTCATCGACCCTTTGTTAATTAAATTGCGGAAAACCACATTTATATTGTACTTTCCCTATGCAGTTTTGCATTTTCCCGCGAATGGAAAAATTTAGTAAGCTATTTTAATACTATCATGTTGATTGTAAACAAATTGTAAAATTGGAACGGTATTAGCGTCTTGTGCAGCTGTCTTTAACCCTATCTTAAAATTCTTATTGTTATGCAATATATGAGCACCCAGGTAAGTATTTTTCCTAATCCTTTTCTTTCTACGCTTTCATTTGAAGTAATCGTTGAAAACAATGCCTGTACAATAGTTCAGATGCTTGACAAAAAATTAAAAATAATTAAGATGCTTAAGTGGAATCTTAAGAAAGGCACGAACAAAACTTCTATTGATGATTTGGATACATTACCCGCAGGTGATTACTTTGTAGATATTAAGAATATGGATGGTAAAAATTTATTCGCTACTAAAATTGTTAAGATAGCAGAAATTCATTCCTAAATTAATGCTGCTATGCATGCGGCATACCCGAATCAAATCTCTTATAATTATACTTTTGTAATCCTCACTTACTCGCATATTTATTTTGCGACAAAGATCAACTCTCAGAAATATATCGGTGGTCAATTTATATGTTAATCATATTTAGAATCATCACTCGCATTAGCCATTAACACATCCACCCTAACTTGTTTCTTTCACAGCCGGCAGCCAAATGCAAAAACGGTTTGTCAAGCCATCCTAAACACTCGAATTTTAATACATCAAAGGTTTGAAATAACTTTACGTATGACAAGGTTAAGTGTTAATATAAATAAGTTTGCAACAATACGTAATAGCAGAGGCGGTAATAATCCTGATGTAGTGAAGGCAGCGAATGACGCACAGCTATTTGGTGCAGATGGTGTTACAGTTCACCCCCGTCCCGATGAGCGGCATATAAGATACCAGGATGTGCGCGATATAAAAAAGATCATTACCACAGAATTTAATATAGAAGGCAATTGCCGGGAAAAAAAATTTGTTTCCCTTGTGCTGGAAGTATTACCCGACCAGGTGACCCTGGTACCGGATGCTGAAGGACAACTGACCTCGGATCATGGATGGGATACCGTGAGACACAAAGATTACCTCGTAGAAATAATAAAAAATTTTAAGGCTCAGGGCATCCGAGTTTCTCTGTTTGTAGATCCTGTTATTGAAATGATTGAAGGAGCGGCTGATGCAGGTGCCGATCGGATTGAATTATATACGGAAAGTTATGCAAGCTATTTCCCTTCCAATCCGCAAGAAGCTATCAAACCTTATCTGTTAGCTGCCGAAAAAGCCAGTGATCTTGGATTAGGTATAAATGCCGGTCACGACCTTAACCTTGAAAATCTCCGGTTCTTTTCACGGCATTTACCAGGGCTTGCGGAAGTATCAATAGGCCATGCATTGATTTCAGATTCCTTATATCTCGGTTACGAAAATGCAATACAGCTTTATAAAAGACAGCTCATGTAAATTATAAATGTAAGATCCGGAAAGCAATGAACACATCCACTTCAAGCCTTCTTTCCCATAGTCTCTTCTTACAACTAAATAACTACTTTATTGTTATCATTAAATTAAGGGAATTTGCGATAAGTATAAAAATTGTACATTGAGTAAAACAGCTGACCGACAGCAATAATATCTTCCTGAATATTATCCTTTTATTGTTCATGATAAAACCTGTTGCCGATACGCAATTTTAATTAGTAATCTTGCAGCGAAAAATACAGCAAAAGTTTCAGGGACGAGATCACAAAAAATATTAATATGAAAGGCCATTATTTTTCGAAATTCGATCCTAATAAAGATGGTAAGACACAATTTGAGAAGCTCATGGATTTATTTCTTCAAATTCTTACTTACACGAGCGGAGATATGGGCGAAGCACTCAAATGGTTGAACGAGTTGGATAAAGAATATAAATTCACCGATGACGAATATGGTATGGGCGATTTTATTGATGACCTTAAAGACAAGGGATACATTGATGAAAACAAACAAACCGGTGAAATAAAAATTACGCCTAAAACGGAACAAGGCATTAGAAAACGTTCACTCGAAGAAATTTTTGGAAAACTTAAAAAAACTAAGTCCGGTGATCATAATACGTTTAAGCCGGGGTTGGGTGACGAGACAAATCCCGAGACAAGGCCTTTTCAGTTTGGTGATATGCTGGAACAGATCGATTTTACCGAGTCTATCCGTAACTCACAAATTAACAACGGACTGGATGGATTAATGCAGGAAGACGATCTCCAGATAAGAGAAACCGATTTTAAATCCCAGACGTCTACTGTGCTGATGATAGATATCTCCCATTCCATGATTTTGTATGGCGAAGACAGGATCACTCCGGCCAAGAAAGTGGCTATGGCTTTGAGTGAGTTGATCACTACCAAATATCCAAAAGATACGCTCGATATAGTTGTGTTTGGCAACGATGCCTGGCCGGTTGAAATAAAGGATCTTCCATACCTGCAGGTGGGGCCCTACCACACTAATACGGTCGCCGGATTAGAAATGGGAATGGACATCCTGCGCAGAAGGAGAAATCCAAATAAACAAATCTTTGTAATAACAGATGGTAAGCCTACCTGTCTCAAGATAGGCAAGCGTTATTATAAAAATAGTTTTGGTTTAGATAGAAAAATTACAAGCCGTTGTTTGAATCTTGCGGCACAATGCAAAAAGCTCAAAATTCCGATCACTACTTTCATGATCGCCTCAGACCCTTACCTGCAGCGCTTTGTGCAGGAATTTACTGAAACGAATAATGGTAAGGCTTTTTTTGCCTCTCTCGATAAACTTGGATCTTTCATCTTCAAAGATTTTGAAAGTGGAAAACGAAAAACTTTATATTAGCTGTCAGCCTTCGCAATATCAGTATGCATTTCATTTTAAATGTTAATAAGGCACCTTTAATTTAAAATATAAAACAGAACAAATAAAAACAACAATGGATATCAAAAATATTAACACGCTGGGAGAATTAAAAAAATCCGGATATCAGTCGATAAGCGTTAAGGAAGAAATTCGCCGTAACCTGGTTAAAAAACTTCAAAATAAAGAGCTGACTTTTCCTGGTGTGCTGGGATATGAAGATTCTGTTATCCCCGATACCGAGAGAGCTTTGTTGAGCAAGCATAATATTTTATTTTTGGGCTTGCGCGGGCAGGCGAAGACAAGGATGGCAAGGCAGATGATAAAATTACTTAATGAATATATTCCTGTACTGGAAGGAAGTGAAATCAATGATGATCCGCTTAAGCCTATTTCAAAATATGCAAAGGATATTATTAAAGAAAAAGGTGATGCTACACCAATAGCGTGGTTGCATCGCAGCGAGCGGTATGGCGAAAAGCTTGCAACGCCGGATGTTAGCGTTGCTGACCTCATTGGTGACATCGATCCTATAAAGGCGGCTAACCTGCGGTTAAGTTTTGCAGATGAACGTGTGATTCATTATGGTATTATTCCAAAAAGTAACAGAGGAATTTTTGTTATCAATGAAATCCCTGACTTGCAGGCCAGGATACAGGTTGCTTTATTCAATATCCTGGAAGAAGGTGACATCCAGATAAGAGGGTTTAAACTAAGGCTGCCACTGGATATTCTTTTTGTGTTTACAGCAAACCCGGAAGATTATACAAACCGTGGCTCTATCGTTACTCCGTTGAAAGACAGGATTGAAAGCCAGATACTTACTCATTACCCAAAAAGTATAGAAACATCTTTAGCCATTACAGAGCAGGAAGCTGATATCCATGCAGATCAAAAAGATAAGATAAAAGTCAGTGACTTGGTTAAGCGACTGATAGAACAGGTTTCATTTGAAGCCAGGAACAACGAATATGTAGATAAAAAAAGTGGTGTATCGGCGAGGCTGACAATTGCCGCTTATGAAAATGCGGTAAGCTCTGCAGAAAGAAGACTGATCCTTAACAATGAAAAGAATACCCAGGTATGGATCAATGACCTTGTAGGAATTATTCCCTCTATAACCGGTAAAATTGAACTGGTGTATGAAGGGGAGCAGGAAGGTCCGTTCCAGGTTTCTATGAATTTGCTGGATAAATCAATCCGCTCTTTATTCATTCAGTACTTTCCTAATCCCGAAACGATTAAAAAAAGAAGAAATCCGGGTAAGGAAGTTAATAAAGAAGACGAGAATCCTTATAAAGCTATTATCAGGTGGTTCGACAGCGGCAATGCCATAGACATTTTTTTAAATGCTACTGATAAGAACAAGGTTTTACAATTATACAAAATCGATGGGCTCAACGCGCTGGTAAAGAAATTTTTTCCGGTAGCTAACGACACCGAGAATGCATTGCTGATGGAATTTGTATTGCATGGCTTAGCAGCTTATTCGATGATCAGTAAAAAAATTATCGAAAATAAAATTGAATTTAAAGATCTGATGGGGTCTATGGTAAATTTAGGGACAGCATCATTTACTAGTGAAGATGATTTTGATGCTTAAATATTATCTGAACCATGATTAAAAATTCTTTTAATCATGGTTCAGATAATATTTACTTCTCTTTCTAAAGTAACCCCGAATTTATTTTTTACGCTTTCCAGTATTTCTTCACTCAGGTCATAAATTTCTCTTCCACTTGCTGAACCGTAATTGACAAGAACAAGCGCCTGTGTTGCATGACATCCTGCATCCCTTCTCCGGTACCCCTTCCATCCGCATTGTTCAATCATCCAACCTGCCGCAAGTTTTACCTGTGTGTTTGTCAAAGCATACCCGATAATATCCTTGAATTTTTCTTTTAACGCTAAAAATATTGAAGCAGGCACTTCGGGGTTTTTAAAAAAACTTCCTGCATTACCTACCTGCGCCGGATCAGGTAATTTACTGCTACGAATATTTACCACCGCCTGGCTGATAGCGTTAATATTTAATTCAGTGACATTCATTCTTTGCAGCTCCTGCTGAATAGCACCATAGCCTGTATTGAAGCGCGGTTGTTTCAATAGTCTGAATGTTACATTTAGAATCGCAAATTGATTTTTATAAATCGTCTTGAAAACACTTTCGCGGTAGCCGAAGGAACATTCTTTTACATTAAATGTTACCAATTTTTTTTCCTGTAGATGAAAGGCAGTCAACTCATAAAACACATCGCTAAGTTCCACGCCATAGGCGCCAATATTTTGCATTGGACAAGCGCCAATGTTTCCTGGTATCAATGAAAGATTTTCCACGCCCGCCATATTATTAGCGATACAGTATAATACAAACCGATGCCAGTTTTCACCAGCTCCTGCATTTATATAATAATAGGTATCATCTTCTCTTTGCAAATGCTTTCCAGGTATTTCATTTTTCAAAACAAGTCCTTCTACATCTTTAGTGAGCAGCAGGTTACTGCCGCCGCCAAGAATAAGTAAAGGCTCATGCAGTTGGTCGTTATACTCCAGTAGCTCATGCAGTTGTGCCATTGAGTTGAAGGCACTGAAATATTTTGCACTGGCATCTATCCCGAATGTATTATATTTTAGTAACGAAAAGTTTTTAAGTATCTCCATACAAATATTTCATCAACAATAATACGTTATTCCCAGGTACAGCAAAAAAGCAAGGATGTGACGGGTGTTAAGTTGACCGTCAATTGATGTATTTGCTTTCAGCCGTCAGCCATCAGATCAGGAGGAACCTGGCAGACTGTGATTGCTGATTGGAACTTATTATGTGATTCCATACTTAACATAACACGAGCACAATTTGGAGTGATTATTTATTTTAGCGGCAACATCTGTGATCGGCCGGCGCACTCAGGTTCAGAATTTATTTTGTAAAAAAGAATTGATCAAAGCATCCATGTTTTTTCGATGATAACAGCATGCAAGCGGTTTAGGAATTATGACAACTATCCGGCAAACAAAAAGCTCACCCGTTTTCACTACCTTGCAATAAACCATCTACCATTTCAGTTAATACTTCCATACTATTTTTCCTTGCACAAAATTTAGATTTTCTGGATCATCCCCGCATTTGAGTACAAGCTCATGGTCAACTTCTGTCTTTTAACGGAAATCTTTTACACTCTTTAATTTATTTTATGTCAATTACCGGAACTGCTTCAGCTGCTACTGAATATTTTATTAATCTTGAAAATGAATTTGGCGCACATAATTATCATCCGCTTGCAGTTGTACTCAACAAAGGAGAAGGCGTTTTTTTATGGGATGTCGATGGTAAACGTTATTATGATTTTCTCAGTGGTTACTCAGCTGTTAACCAGGGACATTGTCATCCTAAAATTATCGCCGCATTAATTGAGCAGGCTCAACGACTCACTCTCACTTCCCGCGCCTTTTACAATGATCAACTCGGAGAGTACGAAAAATATATAACACACTGTTTCGGTTATGATAAAGTATTGCCTATGAACACCGGCGTTGAAGCCGGAGAAACCGCTATCAAGCTGGCTCGCAGGTGGGCGTATGACAGAAAAAATGTACCTGGCAATATGGCCAAAATTATTTTCGCTGAAAATAATTTTTGGGGAAGAACACTTGCTGCTATCTCTTCTTCGACTGACCCTTCGAGTTATAAAGGTTTTGGACCATATATGCCGGGCTTTGAAATGATCCCTTATAACAATTTACCTGCCCTCGAAAAAGCCCTGCAGGATAATAATGTTGCAGCCTTTATGGTAGAGCCTATCCAGGGAGAAGCAGGTGTTGTGGTTCCTGACGACGGATACCTTAAAGGTGTCAGAGAACTTTGCAGGCAGTACAACGTATTATTTATCGCTGACGAAATACAAACCGGACTTGGTCGTACCGGAAAACTGCTGGCCTGCGATCATGAAAACGTGAGACCGGATATTCTTATTCTTGGTAAAGCTTTAAGCGGTGGCACCATTCCTGTAAGCGCTGTGCTTTGTGATGATGATATAATGTTAAACATCAGACCGGGTGAACATGGAAGCACCTATGGTGGAAACCCCCTGGCTTGTAAAGTAGCCATCGCAGCATTAAAGGTATTGTTAGAAGAACACATGATAGAAAACGCAGCACTGATGGGTGAATTATTAAGAAAAGAATTGATAAAACTTGATTCACCTTACATCGCATCTGTACGAGGGAAAGGACTATTGAATGCTATCATTATCCGGCATGAAGATCCGGGTGCAGCATTAAGACTTTGTCTTGAACTGAAAGAGAACGGTGTACTCGCTAAACCAACTCATGGTGATAAAATCAGGTTAGCACCACCATTGTTAATCAACAAAGAGCAAATTTCAGAGTGCATCAAAATTATAAAGCAAAGCCTGAAGATATTGGCACCAGGTAAATTATGAGCTATCTTATCAGGCAATCAACCGATAGCTAACCCGATACCGGTGCTTAAAAAACTTTATTTTACAGCTGATAAAAATATTTATATTATTAAATGATCAACATAGCCGGGTAACAACCCGCTATGGAAATGTTAATGCGGTTATTGGCTTGGTGACTATCTTTAAATTTGTATTTCCAAACAGAAAATCTTTGTTAATGATAGACTTAAATTAAGATTATACTTTTGCTATTAGCGGTTAGCTGTCAGCTATCAGATGAAAACTAAGCAGGCAATTTTTGGCTTGAAAATAAAATGTCCTGTTTTTCGCCTTCAGTAAAGCGGCTTAGGGTTTTTTAAAACGCTTTTAAATAAACATAACACTTGCTTTACGTTATGGCTTATAGCTACTGTATCGTAAAAATGACCTTAATAAAATTATAAATATGGAGCAACATTTACATCATCATGGTCATACGGAGCACCACCTGCAAAGTTCCGATTTAATCAGAGATGTTGTAATAGGTATGTCTGATGGTTTAACAGTACCGTTCGCACTTGCCGCGGGATTAAGTGGCGCTGTTGACTCAACCAGTCTTATTATTATCGCAGGTATGGCAGAGATAGCCGCCGGTTCCATTGCCATGGGTCTCGGCGGATATCTTGCAGGCAAAACAGAAATAGACCACTACAATTCAGAATTAAAAAGAGAACATGAAGAAGTTGAACGGGTGCCGCAACGTGAAAAAGAAGAAGTTAAAGATTTTTTTGCAAACCTTGGCCTAAGTGAAGACGTGCAACAAAAGGCCGTGGAAGAAATGACCAAAGACAAAGATAAGTGGGTGGATTTTATGATGAAGTATGAACTGGGTTTGGATAAGCCTGACGAAAAAAGAGCCAGAAAAAGCGCATTTAATATCGGGGTTTCTTATATCATCGGCGGGATCGTGCCGTTATCTCCTTACTTCTTTGTAAAAGATGGCATTACAGGTTTGAAACTCTCCGCCGTAATAACACTGGTCTGCCTTTTTATATTTGGTTATTACAAAAGCAAAATCACTGGCGTAAGTCCACTTGGCGGAGGTATCAGGATAATGATGATTGGCGCGCTGGCTGCCGCCTGTGCCTTTGGTATCGCAAGATTGATTACAGGAATGTAAGATGATCGATAGTGATTAATGGCGGAATCTCCTGACTTGTAAATCTGCAGACACTTTCATTTAAACTTCCTCCGTTTCAGGTTTGATTTTTATATCCGGAAATAATGAGGCCAGCATAATGATGGCTGCGGATATCATTAACAGGTACAAACCAAACTTTCTATCCGGACATTCCCCTCCCCTGCACATAGATACAACAACATAATTACGGATGCTCCAGGCAATATTAAAAGCGCAGAGAAAAAGATTGACACGCTTAGCCATCACAGAAGAATACAAAAAGAAGATCGCTGATATCAAACTTACTATAAGATTCATAAGAGCGGGCTTTCCAAAATTCGTCCCTGCGGTGTTCATACCTGTTATAGTGATGCCCTTTGATATAATGGTTACCCACGGCTGATAGGCAGCAACAAATAATAACATTACTCCCGCTATACCAACCCATTTGCTATTTTTCATACTCCTGTAAAAATAACAATGGTTGGTGATTAATAGAAAATTGTTAATTAGTATTGATTAATATATAAAGCAATAAAACAGCGTGATCAAAATACAGGCAATTTTATACCTGGCAAAACGAAGGATCATCTCTTGAAAAATATACCGGGAAACTTAAATTAATTAAACTGAAGATCTACACGCCTGTCAAGAGGGTTAGCTTTCTTTGAATTTGTTTCACTTTCCCCTGGTTCTTCAATATTGACGCGCGAGTCGCTGATCCTGTATTTTGAAGTGAGTAAGCTTTTTATATATACAGCTCTTTTATCAGCGATAACTTTATTTTTAGCAGGATTTCCTACCGGATCGGTAAAGCCTTTAAGTATTATAGCAGCTTCTTTATTTTTATTAGCTACCGCACCGAAGGGAATAATTTTATTCAACTGATCGCTCGTTAACGATACAGATCCCATCTTAAAGTAAACACTGATTACAGGAAAACCTGTGACATCGAATTTCTGCTGCGGGACGATCACTTTTTCGGTGGCAACAGCCAGAGGTTTATTTTTTATACTGTCTAACTGAGTCCTTAATTGATTTAGTTCACTTCTTAGCAAACTAACCTGGGAGGTATCGGAAGCTATAGCAGCAGGTGATTGCAATACAGTTAAGGGTTGCTGAGGTAAAGCATCTAAATTATCCCTTTTTACTCTTTCTCTTCCATCGTAATTCAATTCATTTTGAAGGTTTTGAAGCTGAGCTCTTAGATCTGCTATCTCCCTGTTATTATTTCCATTGTTGTTATTTCCATCATATACTACCACTGGAGATACCGGCAGCGTATTGTCTCTTCTGACGTTACGACCAGGATTATATGATTGATAAGAATTTTGCAAATCGCTGTTTGCTCTTTCCAATTCACCTATCCGTGCTTGCATGTTCCTGACATCATTATCAAAGTATTGCTGTTGTTGAATAGTACGTTCCCGGGTATTACTCTGCTCTTCCATCCTTCTCTGTTTCTTTTTTTCTGATGTAAACATATCCTGATACCACTTCTTGCTTTCAGCCGGAGCGTCAGTATTTATATCAGACATCAAATTTTTATAATACTTTATAGAATCGTTTGACCTTTGTAATTGCCGGTTTAACAATTTTATCGAATCGCTATTCAGTTGCATTCTCTTTTGAACGATACTTACATTTCTTACATACTCCGCAGAATCGATATTTAAATTATGTTCCCGGCTGTAATTAATTCTCTCAATGGCCTGGTCACTTTCTGATTTCTGTACCTGATTAATTTTCCTGTTGGTAAGTTCAGCTTCCGATTCATAAAACTGTTGTTGTCTTAAATTATCATTGCTCTGAACGGTATCTTTTTTTACTGAGAATTTCTTTTTTCTACCAGCACCGAAAGTACGCTGAAACCAGTTTGGCTTTTTTTGAAGGGTATCAGGTGCTGGCTCCTGCATTACAGTCGTCTGCGTTTGACTATTATTTTTAAGTGTGGTGGTATCATCAGCAGCGGAAATTTTATTCTTTTTACGCCCTATTCCAAAATACCGCTGATACCAGGGTGCTTTTTTTTGAAGCGTGTCTGCCATAACAGGCTGCTTGATTGTTTCCTGGCTTTTAATAGTATTGTCAATAATTGAAGTTGTATCAACGGATACAATCTTTTTCTTCTTACGCCCTATTCCAAAATATCGCTCATACCATGGAACTTTTTGTTGAAGGGTATCAGAAGTAGTTATTTGTGATTCATGAAGATTTTTATAATAAACTGCTGAATCATTTGAAGCCTTTAATTGTTGTTGTAAAGCAACAAGTGACTGATCCTGCCTCTTCAGGCGATCATCACTATCCGCTTTATCTTTTACCGCATTTAATGAATCGCTACTGTTAACTCTATTTACATTTTCCGTTGCAATTGAAGGTTGATTAGAGGATGCGCTTTCCAACTCATTCAATCTTTTTTGAATTGAATCGATCTTTCTTGAATAACTGTTCTGTAAACGAACACTATCATTATATCCAGCAATAACCACTTCATCAGTCATGCTATTTGTTGTTGCAGATTCTTTTGGTACAATGTTCCTGTTATAAAATAGAACAGCGCTGTCAGCTTTGTTTCGCGGTTGATTTTGCCGTAACTGCACTTTTTCATATTCGTTGCGTAAGCTGTCTATTTGAAGATCGTACACCCGCAATAAAAGACTGCCTTCTTTAGTCGGTGTCCGCAAATTTTCTACCTTACTTTTTAAATTCTTAATGGAATCTATTTGATATTGCAGCTGTTGAAGTCTGGGTTTAAATTGCTGTTCGCGCAAAATTTCTTTGATGCCTTTCAGCTCTGTATTAATATTTTCCAGTTGTTTGGTTACAACCGAATCCGAAGATGCCGGTAGTTTATTCATTGAGGACATCCTCGATAAAGAGTCCTTCAATGCCTTATTGACAGAATCAGTCCTTAACCGCATTATTGAGTCAGCGTTAATAATTTTTTTCTTAACGGAATCTGTTATTTTTTTCTGGTAGAAATATGGGGTATTCAAAGAATATATTACGGGTGCACTAAAGGTCTTTACAGATCTTTTTCCTGATAAAGCTATATTTAAAACAATGCGATTGTTGATGTAAATATCATTGACACCATTGTTATCACCCCTTTGCATTGTTACCGGGTTAACAGCATTATAACCGGGTCTGGCAGCATAGGCTTCCGCAGCAGTTGGGTAAGAAGGTTTATATATTCCACTCACATTATCAAGTTGATCACTCGCTGAGTATTTAATGTCTGAGTGAATAGCTATGGATAATAGCTGACTGATCCTGAAATTTAATGCAAGCCCGAGGTCAACATAAGGTTCAACATCCTGAAATTTACTATCCGATTCACTGCGCAGGTCGCGAAGGTTGGTTTCGTAATTCCCATCATTTATATTTCCAGGTAACCTATAGTTGTAAGGATTATTATTAGCATCGTATAAATCTCCTTTAACAACAAATTTAGACACACCAACTCCCAGATAAAATGACGGATAAAAAAATGCTTTTTCTGAACCTATTTTTCCATTGTTAGGACTGAATGTAAAAGCCAGGCCAACATCCTGCATCGTATTTTGAAAATTCAGCGAGCGGGAGAAACTACCAGATGAAGAATCTAAGGAACCATTATTCTTAATGTATCTGTCACTCATTGAAAATTGTAAATAATTTGCCTGGAACATAATGCCCAACGTGGGAGTTATTTTCTTTTGAAGCAATAAGCTGAATGAAGGCTGGTGCTGATAGTGACTGTTATAATTTGCGAACCTGTAAATTTTGTATAACTCGTTGCCGCCATGTATCCGGTAGTTGCTTAGGTCGCCATAATAGTTTGTGTAGCCTATTCCTAAACCCAGCTGCCAGTTATGTGTGTTATCCTGAGCCTTAGCTGAATCGGTAAAGCCTATAAGTAAAAAGTAAAATAATAATGATAGAACAGATCTATATAAATATTTCATGAATTCAAATTTAAAAACCAAAAGAATTATTTTTTATTCAATCCTAACCATAAATTGAATTGAGCATTAAGACCAATAAATGGCTTTAATTGAACATCTGAAGTTTTGATGTTAGATAAATTTTGTTTATCCATAGATGTAGCAACCATACCTGCATTCAGATTAATAAAATCATAAATACGAAAACCTAAACCTGCAAATACAGGCCTGTCCACGATAGGTCCGGTGATTGTATTTCCACTTCCATCTTTAAAATTTGCTAAAAATACTCCAAGAATAAAGCTCGTCCTACCATAATGATTTTCTGTTCCCCTTCCAAGTGGAAATGATAAACCTGCATACGGCTTCGAATCATATTCAAGGTTATTAACACTGCCACCGAGGTAAACTCCGCCGTACCCAACAAATAATGGCAATACAGTTTGCGAACGTTCCGTAACGCGGTTGGGTATAATAAATGAATCATACAACTTTACGAAATCCAGGTTTAGGTAATTGTCCGTTTCGTTGAGTATGATTTGTAGTAAATCAGTTTTGAGCTGGTTAGCATAAATTGCTTTCAGCTCATTGGAAGTTTTTAATGAATCTGCGGGAGTTCTTATTATATTATAATTAGCGTTGGAAAGCCTTGCATTAGCTACCTGCTTTATTTTTAAAGAAACAATATCTGAAAATCCTTCAAACGCACGTTGCTGAGTATTTCTATAATAGGTTAAGCTCCTCCTGACAACCATGTTCAGATCGCGAACTATTTTTCCGGAATTATTACTAATATCGATGGCCTTGCTGTTTGATTCTATTGAAGCATTTATATAGTTTGAAATATTCTGATGAATTTGTTCCCGGAGATTATTCTTTTCAGAATCACTTAACAATGCATACAAAGTAACATCAAACCCATATTTACTATTGTTGCGTAACCTTACATCCACCGGAAGTTCTGCAAAGTCACCTTTAAAATATACCGGCCTGGTCCAATACGTTTTTTGAATGATATCAGAAGTTTTATTACCTCTGAAAACATTTATCATTACAATACCTATTTCTTTTCCAACGGGTACTTGTATATCGAAAGATGATTGAGTTGGAAGGGGTTCTCCCTGGTTGATTTTTCGTGTTTGCGGTTCTAACAAAATGGATTTCTTTTGTGCATTCAAAGAAGCAATAGACAAACACAAACAACAAATCCCGGCGACAATTTTTTTCATGGTCAGTATAATTTACTGCGTCAATTCTAAATTGATGCCACCATGTTAACCGGATGATAAAGTGTGTGTTACACAGAAAAACCTTTTTGTGTAAACATTATATGGGGTATAAATTACTCAAAAAAAAGACAGTAGACAGGTTGTATTTAAAACAGGGTCACTTATGCAATACAATCAAAATAAAAACGCTCAAATAAATGATAAAGCTTAAACGTCTGTTTTCTGGATTAAGGCGGAGGGAGTATTAGCCATAATCCATAGATCGTACATAAAATTATTTTTGTCAACATAAGCGATGTCCAGGTTTATTCGCTCTTCAACCGACATTTTTTTGTAACCCTTTTTCTTTATCTGCCACAAACCTGTAATGCCAACAGGCGCCATAAATCTTGCCGCGAGTTCATCCGTGGTTAAACTGGCGGCTTCGTACAACGGGAGTGGGCGATTGCCTACGAGTGACATGTCACCTTTAATAACATTAAAGAATTGTGGCAATTCATCAAGACTGGTATTTCTTAAAAAGGTGCCAATCCTGGTAACCCTTGGATCATTAGAGGCTTTAAAAAATAGCGGTTTCTTTCCGGTGGCGCTGCTATCATACTGGTTTAGGTGTAATACCTGGTCAATTTTCTTATCGGCATCTACGACCATTGTCCGAAATTTATAAAAATCAAAGATACGGTAACCACGACCTGCTCTTTTTGAAACATAAAATATGGGGCTTCCGGATTCTATCCGGATAGCAAGAGCGATTAAGAAAATTAAGGGGCTTAAAATAAGAATGGCAATTGAGGCGACGGTTATGTCGAATGCTCTTTTAAAAATATCTTTTGGTTCCCAGGTATTATTTAACGAAGATGTCTGAATACTTTTACCAGCCAGATGGTGCTTAGGCTGCATTTTTATCTTCTTTAAGAATTCGACTTTTAATAAAAGTTTTTCGCTGTCCAAAATACTTAGGTCTATTATTTCATCCAGAGAAATTACTTTCCGGCATTTAGCCACCTCTTCTTCTGACTTACCCGAGGCATCCATAACACAGGGTACTAATATATACCATGGATTGGTAACAACGAAACGATCAAATTCTTTCAGAGCCGGTTCTTCCGGAACCGCATCGATGATGATGATATCGGGAGTAAGTTCTATTTCTTTAATCCTTTTAAGAATAGCGATTGCGCTTGATGCATTATCCGCCACATACCCACTGTCAAATGCCTTTATGAGAAAATCGATTTTATTCTTATTCTTTCCTATATAAAAAAAACCGGTTGATTTTTCAGGATTGATTATCTTATCGAGCGCGTTGTGAACCGGAGGAAAGGTTAAAATAGTATCAGTGGTATTGTGATTGTTGAATTCAGTTAGCATACAGGTATTGATAAATATTACAATTTAATCTTTTATACTTCAACGTTACCGGTATTTTAGGATGGATAATAACAACAGGGGTAGGAACCTTTTGTTTATCGTTTAATCGAAAGGAGGATTATGGGCAGGCAGACAGGAAATTCGCGCAGCATAAGGTACCTTCGTGAATGTTTTCATTTATCCAGATTTAGTAATTTTTTAAGATGTCTAAGGGTAAATTTAGTATTTATCTTTAAATATTGCAACAGATTTTAAAAATGTAAGAAGATATGTATGAAATTTTTTTTAACCAGTTTAACTCAGCACTGATTTCTCTCTGCCTCCTGTGTGTCCTCCTTGCGGCTGCACTCTATGAAAAAAAAGGTAGCCTTAGAAACCTTTTTAATAATGTTTTATCCTGCTAAGTGTTTCAAGGGTAATACCCAGGTATGAAGCAATGTAAGTGGAAGGTACCCTTTGAATAATCTCAGGAAAGTTTTTCATCAAATGAGCGTAACGTTCAGACGCACGTTGCATCCGTAAGGAAAAAAGTCGCTGCTCACTCAAAGTATAATATTTTTCAGTAAGAACCCTGGCTATAAAATTAAATTCAGGGAACTTGTAATAAATAACATTCAGTTCATCGTGGGAGATTGAAAATAGTTCACTGTCTTCAATGGCCTGAATATTCTCATAAGTGGGTTGTTGGTTAAAATAGCTTTCTACGGAAATGATCAGATCGCCTTCTTTCATAAACCAGGACGACACTTCTTTGTCTTCTTTAATATAAAAACATCTTACCAGTCCCTTATTAATAAAGTAGATGTTTTTTGAAATCTTCCCTTCCCTAAGCAAAAACTCTTTTTTGGAAACTTCTACCAGTTTTAATTTTTCAAATAAATATTCATGAAGCGCCGGCGAAAGCGGGTAGATCAAATTCAGACTTTGAAGAAATTTAATCATATAATCACCTCCATATTTGAAAGTTATTTTGTGAACTGAATATAATTCTTTTTCTTAATATAAATTTATAGTGATTATTTTTATTGAACGTTATTTTAATATCGTTATTAACTTGTTACTACGGTCGTATCAATTTAAAGTGATAACAGTTTTGTACAGTAACATGTCACAAGATGTACCCTATTCTAAAAACCACCGGTTGTGTTCTCGGTATTTGTTGTTTACTTAAAAAGTCATACAACAATTGCATATTCCCTTTTAATTTTTTAGTTACCCGGTATTTTTTACTTAGTCCAAGTAATGCGCTTTTTTGCCAGGGAGAATAATCATTCAGTATTTCAAAATTGCTGAATTGGCTTCTGTAGTTCATTTCTGCTCCACCTGCTATCCAGATACTCCCCTTCAGCTTTACATCAACAAACGATCGTAAGCCAATACCCTGGTGGGTGACAGCTATATGCCTGATATCTTTTCCCCAGCCCATCTTATAGGAACTTCCTATTCCGATGGTGCTCTTGTCATTTAATTTATAACCTACTGATAATGCAAGGTCACTTGTAGAAGGAAAGAAATTATTGCTTTTTACTGTTTGCAGATTTGTCCCTACTTCAAGCCTTTTTACAAATGATTTAGTCTTCTGAAGATTGGGTTCGAAACCGGGTATTTCCCCATCATCGCTTCGCGGTGATAATTTATTGATTTTATTTTTCAATTCATTCAGTTGAGATTGTCCCTGATTGATTTGATGCACCGCCAATTGTTGAACATCCGGTAAGGATCCGAATCTTTGCAACAGTTGCTGCTCAATGCCTTCACGGGTTTGTAGCCCGGCGAAACCAGCGATAGGATTTCCCTGTGGAGCTTCAGGCAAACTGAAGAAACCGGCTAACCGGGAATGTTCCCTGAAGAAATTTTGGAAAAGAGTTGTTTTCTGCAGGATAGCCAAAGCTTTTGCTTCAATAAGGGAAGGGTTATCAAATGCCTGCTTGTATTCTTCCACCTGCGCCTGGTAATAGTAAACCTGCTTCTTAAATTTTTTAAGGTCTTTTGTTAATCCGTACGAAGCCAGTTGTTCCTCAAGGAATTTCTTTCGTTGTTGAATATACCTTTTGATGTTATCTGCCTGGCTGAATTTATCCTGAAGTTCTTCAACATTGGTTATTGCTTTCTTTAATAAGAGACCTGCCTGAGGATTTTTTTCAAGCAGCCTATGAGCCTTGTCGAGTAATTTAAAAGCCGTTTGCAAACTGTCCAGGTAAGGCAGGTATTTGCCGGGAAGGTTCGATGTTTGCTGCGATGTATTTTTTATTCTCTGTTGAAGAAGGGAATACTGAGTTTGTGCATCCCCAAAAATATTCTCAGCGGCAGTTGAGTCACTACGTAATAATTTCCTGCGTAATTTTCGTTCTTCTCTGGCCATACGCTTCAGGTATTTTTCCGATTGATTCATCAGTTTATCATTGATACCTGCCGACCTGGCATTGATCTGTTTCAAAACTTTACCAGGGAAGGAAGCTATCGTAACAATTTCCGAATCCTGGGCGAAAGATTTCAGTTCGCCGAAAAATAGGATAACGGTAACCAGCGACAATAAACACGATGAATGTTTCATTCTTAAATTGTTAAGTTATAGTATTGATGCTCTGAAATGCTAAACTTGTTTCAGCGCTTCTGATAAGCTTATGAAACCTTTCGTTTTACAGGGAGGGACGCGAAATGACAATCAGGTATACAGGATTATTTTCAATGAGATCAGGATAGCTATCCGATGGCATAAATGTATATAAGTTTCCCGGCGAAGAAAATTGATAAAAATCAAATAATAGTAAGTAAATCAAAAAAGGATAAAGATCAAATGCATACCCTATACCCAACACCTCATACCCCATACCTTATATCCTGCAGCTACCTCCCTGGTTCATGCATCATCAGTGTATCAATAATATGCTGTACTACAAGCGGCGGCTCTTTTACTACCAGATAAAAATGTCCTTTACCACTATCATTCCAGCTATTGGCTCCATCGGCAGCTACTGTAATTTTGCCTTCGTGTACATTGTACCATGGTTTGTACCCCCTGACAGCAATCAGTACGGCGGTCTCGTCCCAACTCATCCTGCCGGCGCTATCCTGTTTTGATTTTGGCAGACATATCCGAAAAACGTCCTTAACCGGATTATGCAGAATGTTTTTATTATTAACCAAAGGGAGTCCGGTTTTAATAGCAGCGCCAATTTCAAAGCCGCTGAAAAGTACCGGTGTATTCCAATTTTCAAAAACTATCCTGGAAGCCGCCGCATCTTTCTCCACGTTGAATTCCCTGCCCGAAGGAAATTTTCCTGCCATGCAAACCAGTTGTTTAACTTTTTTATAAATAAGGTCTTTACCTGTGAGTGGTGAAAACTTATCCGGTGGGGAGGTAAATAATCCGGCAAGGTTGGTAAGAAAGCCCACTGTTACAATCGTGACACTGCGATCGGGCTGGCTAGATAGTATTTTCCGGTAAAGGGAAACCGCGTCGGGTGCTTTGTCATTTAATTTTATTTTGTGGGGATAGTTTGCCAGTAATGTATCCGTCCAGTGTTGAGAATCACGAAGAGCCAATGCTGATGATCCTTTTGGTACCCCGATGGGGAGATCAGGCCGTTTGAAATAGGTATTGAAAACATTCAGCACACCGGCGACAGATTCATATTTGGTACTCGCCATAGTTGCCAGAATACGGGCCTCGCCTTTATCTGCGAAGGCATGCAACAAAGCAATGGCCCCGGCATCATCATAGTCAGGGCCCATATCTGAATCAAAGATTATCCGCACCCCGGCACCACCCGGTTTGGCAGGTTGTACAGAAACACAACAGAGAAGTAAAAAACCGATCACAATAATTGTTCGCATGGGTAAATGTAAGAATTGTTTGATGTTTAAGAACTGCACTTTAATAATCGAATGCAAGTAAGCTACCCTGGCAGTTTAATCATTTAAATTACCCGCCAGGTTCAGCTTCAACTTTTACATATGTTTTAGCATCATCAGCTGTCAAAAGACAATGATGCGTTTGCCTGTCGTTGTATAATCGTTGAAATTTATACAGGTTTTAAAACAGCTTTATAACCTTCACAATTAAAGATCCTCTTCAACGTTATTACGGTTGATACTAATTGAAGTTCAAAGCTTTTATAGCCCGATAAGCTATCAGGCAAAACCCGAAAATCCGATTGAATGAATTGTCCTTTTTCTATTCTTGTAATTGAAGATGATGTTTCCATGCAGCAAATCTTAAACCACTGCCTGAAAAAATATGCAGTCACGATGTTTAACAATGGCATGAATGCGCTTTCCTATTTACAGGCAGGCAACTTACCTGATATCATCATTTCAGATTTTTATACGCCGGTGGTAAACGGATTACAGGTGATTGAACAGGTAAGATCAAGTGGTTTTTTTGCCACCATCCCTATCCTTATTTTATCGGGTGACAACAATACTGAAACTAAAATTCAATGCCTGGAAGCAGGTGCCGATGATTACCTGGTGAAACCTTTTAATCCGGCGGAACTGGAAGCAAGAATGAAAAATATTCTGCGCAGAACAGGTAAATCGGCGATGATGTAAGCGCTATGCTAAATAAAACTTCCTCAATATATAAACCCTTGCTTGCATTAATAAACGTAGATGCACGGATCTTCGAATTGCTTGAAGCATGCGATCCCGACAGTTATACCTTCATTCGATTTAACAATGGAATTGATTTAGCCGGTTACTGGGATAAACACTCAGCTGATTTTGTGGCTATCGTCTCACAATCAGAAATATTGGGACCACTGGGGATATCACTTTACAAAGCATTACAGGAAAAGAAATTTACTGAAATCCCCTTTTTTCTTGTCAGCGATTATACCAATAATAACTTATTGCAGATAGCCTTACGGGCGGGAATTTCCGATGTATTTAAATATCCGCCAAACAAAGACCAGTTAAAAACCAGGCTGAGCTTTGTAATAAAAAACTGGAAGGTCTTACACAAAATAAATAACCTAACCAGCCCGCAGTTTTATAAAATACCATTAGGAAAAAGAGTCTTTGATATTTCAACATCATCGCTTGCCATGCTTGTGTTATCACCCGTATTTGCACTTATAATTATCGCTTTAAAACTCGAATCACGTGAAACGGTTTTTTATCATTCTGTTCGTGCCGGAACCGGCTACAAGGTTTTTAAATTTTTTAAATTCAGGTCGATGTATGCCAATGCCGATAAGGAATTCAGGGGCCTGAAATATTTAAATCAGTATGATACCGGCAGTGAATTTACGCCTGCATCGGAGTCTTCGCTTTGCGCTGATTGCATAGCTGACGGTGCAGGGTGCAGGCAAACGATTTATGCCGATAACAATACCTGGTGTGAGAAAGAATACCTGCAAAATAAAAAAGCCAATGGTGACGCCGCTTTTTTTAAGCTGAAAAATGATCCACGTATTTCAAAGGTGGGCAAATTTTTACGGCAAACAAGTCTTGATGAGTTACCTCAATTACTAAATGTTTTTTTGGGCGATATGAGTATTGTGGGCAACCGCCCCTTACCAATTTATGAAGCCGAAAAATTAACCACTGATAAGTATGCGCTTCGTTTCCTTGCCCCGGCAGGAATTACCGGTTTGTGGCAGGTAAACAATATTGGTAAAAAAGAAATGTCCGAAACAGAAAGGGCAGCCTTTGATAATTATTATGCGGAGAACAATAGTTTTTTTAAAGATATTCTACTGATAATAAAAACCATCCCGGTCTTATTTACAAAGCAAAACCGGTAAGACACTGACATAGAACTTAAAATCCTACTCAAGGCTGAATGAATTTGAGTCAGTTGAACCACGGAGGCAGGATGGCACAGAGAAACACGGTTTCGGATTTCTAATAGGCCTTATATTCCTCCCTGTCTCAGTGGTTAATTTGATCTTGAAAAACTCTATTATAAGTTTTAAAAGTTATTAATCTTGTAATAGTGGCGCATGTCTATCACATACTCCGATAGGAAAAAGAAATTATAACGGTATGAGTCAGTTGAACCACGGAGGCAGGGTGGCAATGAGAAACACGGTTTTCGATTTTTAAATTTGCCACGTGTTCCTCCCTGTCTCCCTGCCTCCGTGGTTATACACACCTTCTACAAACTTAAAATTTGATCTTAAGAAAAATATGCAAGTGGTAAAATATGTAAACAATCCGGCTTTTTATTTGTCTTTTTATTTAATTTTATGAAATGAGCCAGCGGAGATTGCAAACTTCCTATTTTAAAAACCTATTTTTTAAATGGAGTAGTAGTGGGTACCTGTACTTTGTTTTGTTTATCATATCCACTAATGCAGCCTCTGCTCAAAGCTATGACTGGCGAACAAAGATTGATGTAATAGTAGAACGCGCCGACAGCTTATCACTCAAATCACAACGAACTTTTTACCTTAACAGGATCATTAGGGTAGACAAGACTTTCAAGAACGATAAAACCGTCCGGGAGACCTGGTACTACACTACCAGTAATGGTAAGATACTGATCTTCCAGGTTCGCTATTTGATTGATTCTACCGAATACAATGAAACTTATTACCTCAACAACGGCAACCTGGTATGCCTGGAACAGTATGAGTCGGATTATTATTCACCTGTTGATGAGGTCACCTGGGATAAAGTACTTTTTTTCGATAATAATATTATAAAACTCCATGTAAGTGCGGGTCATCGTAAATCAAAAGAACAGGATGCCAATACCACAGCTGAAGCCGTTGACCTCTTTGTTAAAAGATACAACGAGTTGTTGAAAAATCTCAGGCTGAACGGCGCAGAAAAGAGCAAGCTATAAGTGGTCGTCTGCTATAGGCTTTGACAGCAGGTGTCATTTTTTGATATTAAAAATTTACCTGTGCAATTCAATGTCTGCTTTTGTAAGTCTGTGTTGCCTTTCAAAAATTATCGCCGACAATGAACATTACTTTTCTTAAAGGCGTTCCTCATTGAATTAAATTCATTAGTGTTGTATTGATCATTCATCATTACAAATCCATTATATAAATTGAAAGCTTGTAGCGCATACTTCAAAGCGCATCCCTCATTCCTTGTTCTGGCGCTGTTGCTATTATTAAGTAATCCGGTATTAAGCCAGCATAATTTTTCAATACCTGCAACAAAAAAACTTACTACCGCAGATTTTAAAGGTGTACCAAATGAAACGGTTGATTTCCTGGCGCAGACGAATCCCGTAATATCACTAACCTATTCAAAACCGATCGGCTGCAAGGAGAACGGTAAGGTGAAATTGAAAGTAGAGACCGGCGTTTCTGTTAGTGAAAGATCGTGGATAAAGTTATCAAAAATAAAAACGCCGGAGCTATTGAATGCCCTCCTAAGTCATGAGCAGGGACACTACGACATGGGAACTATATTTTCAATTGAATTAAAAAAAATATTGTCAGACATTTGCTTCGACAAAGACGATTACAAACAGCAGGTTGATTCAGTTTTCAAATCGATGTATGCCCGGTATGATGCCTTACAAAAAGAATATGATTCGGATACTGACCACATGGCCAATAAAATCAGGCAAATAAAATGGAAAGAAAAAATCGCTGCTATGTGGAAAAATATTCAGTGATAACCGATTTAATTTGATGACGATACCTCATAAAAAATTTGTAATTAACAAATTAAGTAATGACGATCAACTAAAAATGACCTTTTATAAATTGATACCGGCGAAAATCTTATTACTAAGTGCATACGTATATATCAAATGTATCAAACTACTACAATAACAACAATGTGTTACGGTAGCTGATCTGTTTACATTTAGTGATTGATTTGTGTAAAAGAAAATAATTTTATGAAAGAATTCCAATTGCAGCCTTTCATTGTGAAAAATAATAGCATATACCTTTTTTTTAACTGGAAAGTCATCCGCTATCTTTTCTTTTTCACTTTGATGGCCTTGCCTGTAAGTTACTTATCTGTTATAAATTTCAGTACATCTCCACTCTTTATTGCGATAAGGATTATTCAATTCACGTTGTTTATAGCCCTCGGTATTATTCATTCCGAATCATTGGATAAGCGCTCCTTTTTTACCCATCATTCCAATAAAGAAAAGTTTTATTTCACGCTTGTATTAACCCTGGTTATTTATGCAGCGCTGCTTCTTTTTTATTTTACTGTACAAAGCGATATGCAGCGGATGGCCGTTGCCAGCAGTTGCGCGTTTATTCTTCCTTATTTGATAATACAGGCATGGAACTATTTCCTATTATTAGCAGACGATGGTGCTATGGTCTGGACTGGCTATAAAAAAGTTGAAGCAAACGTAGACATCGTTTATCTAAACTCAATACTTATCCGGGTAAGATTATTGAAAAGATGTGGGGACAAAGAAGATTCACCCTATTCTATCAACAGTCCTTTAAATATCGAACTGGGGAAACTTTTTAATTCATTTTTAAATGTTGAAAATAAAGATGGAAACGATAGTGAGATAGAATGTATCGCAACAGACAACAAACCATTTGGTTGGAAATTTTATGCCGTAAGCTACGGCGGCTTATACAAAAGGATCTTAAACCCGGCAGAAAGCTTGCAGAATAATGGGAACATCAAAAGAAATACCACAATCCTTGCGGTAAGAGTGTAGTAGACAGGAGGCATTGGTCTCTTGCTGAAATGGGTTGACATGCTATAGAAAATTAAAAAATCATGTTTACCAGTTGTGGGCTAATACAGTTTAGCTAATCTTATTTTGAAATTAAAATCACAGGTTATGAATTTTCCAGATTTAAATAGTAAAGCTTTTACGAAGGCTAAATTTATAGGCTTTTTTAGCGCTGCGGTTTTATTATGTGTTGTTATCTTGAGTTCCTTTTGGACCCCATCTGCCGCTCCACAGGAAATGAAAGAACGTAAAAGCCTTGATATACCCGGATCGCAGCAACTGTTACAGATCAATCAAACGCTGAATTTAAAATGGGTGCCGCTGGAATTATTATATGATGAGCATGCCTTGTCATTGGCAGATCCTGCTAAAAGCAATAGTAATACTGAGTCACGCAAACAGATTATGGAGGCTGAAGTACACTATGCTAAAGTGCTGGACAGTGTTTCTGTAAATAACGCCACTTCTCCTTATATCGTTAAAATTGACAGCGCGGTTAATTCTTTCAGGGCCACCTTACAAAACAGGCAGACCCTTAATAATACAATCACAGAAATAGCTTCAAAGAATAATGCCAGGGTATTACCTACGAACATTGTAAATAAGGATCAGGATCAGAAAGTGGCAGCACTACAAAATGATCTGACTGCAAAAAACGAGATGCTTGCTAAATTACAGTTAGCGGTAAGCACTGCTTCGTCCAATAAAAATACCTTGAATGTAAATGAGCAAAAACTTCAGCATATGCAAAGCGACCTTCAGGCAAAAACAGACATGATTAAAAAGTTGCAAAGCCAGATGAATATTGCTTACACAAATAATAATAACTCCACCGCAAATAATCAAAAAATACTTTTGTTACAAAACGATGTTCAATCTAAAAGTGATATGATTACCAAACTGCAAAGTCAACTTAAAGCAGGTCAGGTCAAAAGTAGCGGGGTAGGTACAGATGAAAAGAAGATGAATGAATTACAAAAAGATTTGCAATCTAAATCTGCAATGATAATAAAGTTACAAGGTCAGCTGAAAGCGCTGCCGGCAAGGACTCTGGTTGATGGTTCACAATCGGCGGGCGATAACAAAAAGATGAAGGACGAGCTTGAATTTTTAAAATGGGCACTTAGATCCCAGGTTAGTTCTAATCATACGCTTACTAATAATATCAACCAACTAAAGCAGACGAACGCATCGCTTATTAACCAGATTAAAATAAAATAGATGGCTACCAGGGGTCTGCCTGTTGATAAGCTTCTTGCATGGCAATGATTTAATTTTGTCCTGATCTTAATAACTTTAACCTGGTCTTTGTTGTTAAGACCGCTGGTTAAATTTTATTTAAGGACTTTAGACAATATTATTATTAGCCATCTCTAATACGTTCATGACCTTCGCCTGGCATGGTCATCTAAAATTTAAAGAATTTGAATGGAGCAGGAACCTCAGTCTTTTTGTTGTGATACTTATAGCTGGGGATTGGCATTTTTCGAATATCTTTTCCAGGTCCCCGCTAACAGGATTGGTTACAAAGAAGATGGTGGCCCCTTTAATCTTGTTCAGTTAAAAACTATCCAGGAAGCTTTGACCATAACCATTTTCATGTTGTTCGCCACTATTTTTTTTAAAGATGAAAAACTTACCTGGAACCATTTAGTGGGATTTACGCTGATAGTGCTGGCAGTGTTTGTTATTTTTAAAAAATGGCAAATTGCACTGGTTCATACATGGAATACTGACAGCTGTAATTTACAGCTGCATCAATTCTAAAAAACTTCCATTGCAGAAAGCACAGGGCACGCCTTTGAGTCTTTTATATTCACCCTTATCTCATCCGTTTCGACAGGCGATATTTTAATGATTCTTTTATAACCGATTGTCGTCCCGGAAGCAATTTCTTTCCAATTACCCTGCTGCCAGGCATCAACGGTAAAAGATTTTATACGCTGGCCCAAACGGATGTATTCCTGCAACACTATGTATTTTACCAATTGCTTTTTTGCCAGGTAAATTTCAACATTGCCCGAAAGCGAATTATCATCGGTTGACCAGTAAGTTTCTTTCTTACCATCAGTTAGCTTCAATGCGTTATATATTTCAGCATTGCCACGAAAGGAACTTGCTTTTGCTCTTGCGTTCTTTGCCAGGTTCACTTTAAATTCAGTGTCGATCAATTTTTTAAACCCCTGCAATGATTTAATATCATTATCATTAAAAAGCCCACGCTGATCCGGAGGTACATTTAGCAACAGAACAGAACCACGACCGACCGAAGTGAGATAAATTTCAAAAAGACGCTCCGGCGATTTTACCAGTGAGTCTTCATTTTTATGGTAAAACCATCCGGGACGGATAGAAACATCTACTTCGGCCGGTATCCATTTTTTACCATCAGACGCACCTGTATTTAGAATTTGATCGATGCCCGGCTTCCCGGCATAGAGCGTATCGTTGTTGATGGTATTCCAGTTCGTTAGTCCGGCAAGACCGCTTTCATTTCCTACCCAGCGGAGGTCAGGACCAGCATCGCTAAAAAAAATCACCTTTGGCTGAATAGCCGCTACCATAGAAATTGTGGTGGGCCAGTCATAATAATTCAGCGAATTAATATTGCGTGTTTCATTTGCTCCCCCATAATAACCACTGCCACCATTAGCACCATCGAACCACATTTCCCTGACGGGACCATAACCGGTAAACAGTTCTTTCAACTGGTTACGGTAATATTTGAGGTAAGCAGGTGTACCATAACCGGCACTATTCCGATCCCACGGTGACAGGTAAACGCCAAAGCGCATAGCGTACTTTTTGCAGGCATTTGAAACTTCCTTCACCACATCGCCTTTATAGGGACTGTTCTTAACAGAATGTTCGGTGAACTTCGACGGCCACAGGCAAAATCCATCATGGTGTTTACAGGTAAAGATAACCTGTTTGAAACCCGCGTCCTTTAAGGCTTTCACCCATTGTTCAGCATTGAGTTCAGTGGGATTAAAAATGGATTCCTTCTCACTACCCATTCCCCATTCAAGCCCGGTAAAAGTATTAGTGGTAAAATGTATAAAAGCATTCAGCTCCATTTCATGCCAGGCCATCTGTTGTGCTGACGGTACAGGCAATAGTGGTGCGGGTGGCTTTATATCTTCAGAAGAAATAAAATTTACCAATTTAGCGGTAAAAGCAAAGACGCCAATTATGATAATTCCTACAGCAAAAAATCTTAATATGTTTTTCATAAATATTGATTCAGAATAATTGGTCGATAAGTTTTGCCGTCAGCTATTAGCAGCTATTAATAAATTTTATCAGAGGTCAGGGGCAGTGCTATAAACAGATCTTATAAAACAAGCTCACAACTCCTTCTTTGAAACTTAACATTCCGATTATTATCTTTTTGTTAATTTTAATGAAACAATAGGAAGTATGGGTAAAAATAAAACAAAAACAGGTGATAAAGTTTCTGAAAAAAAAATGAATCGTCTATTTATCTTAGAAAGAATGGACGCGGCTTTTTCAGATCTTATTGCGCTGACCGGCAAAAAGAAATATGAAAAAGGTATAAAAAAAGCAGCTAAACTGCTTTGTAACAATTTTTCAAAAAAATCTCTTGATAGTTTTAGAAAGCTTGATGAATCTGTTAGTCCCCAGTCAGAAATGCGAGAAGGTACGAATTTGTTGATTGAAGAATTAGCGTAAGAAGCTATTGGCCGCAAGCAGTTTTCGATTACATCAAATTTTTTCAATTACACCTGTAAGTTATAGTTAAAAACTATTGATTTACAGGTTTAATTTTATGTTGTCGAAAAATCAAATGAGTGGAAAACTTTACAGGAACACTTTTTTGTTTTAAGCATAAATGAATGCTATCAATTCACCCCTCATTGCCTATACTTAATAATGAAATTATGAAAAAACTACAGGGACAGGTAGCAATCGTTACCGGGGGTGACAGTGGCATTGGCGCCGGCGTGGCAAAAGCATTGGCAGCTGAAGGAGCGCATGTAATCGTGAACCACTCATCCG
>Ga0123337_10001063_pt1 | contig 38145 bp, 36 predicted proteins | sample frozenSSSSmetaG_FD_89792 | JGI IMG/M metagenome (GOLD analysis project Ga0123337, IMG submission 89792) | Glacier valley bacterial and archeal communities from Borup Fiord, Nunavut, Canada, to study Microbial Dark Matter (Phase II) -... | ecosystem: Environmental > Aquatic > Freshwater > Ice >...
CAAATTTCACCGTGGATAGATAGTAATTTTCGGGTGAACGGCAGGCCCCTGTTAATACTTGTAAAAACTTGGGAATATGGAATCGATAGAAATAAGGATAGTGAATTATCTGCTTGGTGTGCGTGGTTTGGTGATGTTTCTAACAAAGGTACTCTCTCACGTTTCTGTGAGAGGTTAAGGGATTGTACATTTATCGACGGCAAAATGTGCACCAACACTAAAGATGCAAAAATCAGTAATGCGCCATGTCTATTTAGAAACGGTATAGGTCTTTATGGGCTTATTGCAGAGCGTGGTAGTGATCCCAATGAAACTTTCATAACTGAGCGCTCCCCTACTGGTGTTACATTCCATTTAGGTGAACCTGTTACAGGATTCAAGCTACTCGATATCAGCAAGAAAGGGATCCCGAGAGAAGCAGGGGGAATATTATACAGGTATGATAACGAAGGTATGAGCAGTCGAGATGCTAAAATAAAATATGCAGATGCCAAACTTTATTTCAAAATTCTTGATAAGTTCTACGATGATAATAACGGACAGTATAAGGTAGTTATTAAATCAGGAATAAGTGACGGTCGACCTGATCCACTTGAATTTTTAACGAGCCTAGTTAGGAATAACCTTTTTGGCACAAGCGGTAATGATTATGGACTGGTTCGAAACATGTATCTGAAAGTTACAGCAAATCCAAGCTACCAGATTGCAGTTAAAGCGATGCTTACTTTATTTATTATGTTTACGGCTCTAGCATTTTTAGCTGGTAATCTCGAGCTTACTCATACTGAGTTAATAGCAAGGGTAGTTAAAATCGGGATAGTTTCGACACTTTTAAGCTCGCAGAGTAGCTGGTCTTTCTTTAACGACTATTTATTTGCTTATTTTGTCGGAGGTGTTGAGCAAATATTGCAGATGATAAAGTCGGCAACCCAGACAGGTTCCGGTTCATCGAGCATTATAATGATGATGATTGCTCCCCAAACCATGGCTAAACTATTCTCACTTTTATTTGTCGATTGGTTAGGATTTATCTACATCATACTATTTATGATCGCCTTATACTTCTTGTTTATGATGTTGTTTGAGGCAACAATTATTTATCTGACTGCCATAATTGCTATTGGTATGATAATAATTATGGGGCCGATATTTTTATGTTTTATGCTGTTTCAAATCACTCGTTCATTATTTGAAAACTGGCTTAAGCAGCTTATATCATATGCAATTCAGCCACTAATACTATTTACAGGGATTGCGTTTATCTCACTGATAGTGCGCACCGAGATCTATGGATCACTTGGTTTTAGAGTTTGCAAGCATGATTTCCCGTACCTCGGGCCACTCGGTGATTTATTTGGAGATGTTACTGATAGTTTAGGTGATGCAATAGGACTAGACGTAAGTATGGGAGATTCAATATTTTACTGGTGGTTCCCTGTACCGATGAGAGGAGGGGATTTCACTAAAACCAAAGCCCTTATTCCTGTACCGTTGGACTATATTAAAGAAGACCAAACTTTATGTGAAGCATATGGCTGCATTGAAGAAAGATACATTGAGTTACCTTATTTAGATTTAGTTAAAGATGCCGATAGAATCAACAATTTCTTTAACGGTAAATTTGTGCAGCTCGATGGGTTACTGATAATTTTCATTGCTGTTTATTTACTCAGTAAATTTAACGGTCTTAGTGTATCGGTTGCTAATTTCCTTGCCTCTACCTCTGGTAATTTGACCTCTTTAAGGGATGCAGGGCATCAATCTTTTGCGCCTATAAAACATCAACTAGACCGACCTTTCGCTGCTGTTGAGCATCAGGCATCAAAGCTTGCAAATAGGGTCAGTGATAAAATAGGCGGGGCTTACCAGGGGCTTATGATGGAGTCATTAAGGCGTGATGCTTTAGGCAAAGGGGCAAATAAAGCTGTAGTAGACGAAGTGGGTAGAAAATACGGTATGGATCAGAAAGATCTTAAAGACAATGCTGTAAAAGATTATCAGGATGCTTTAAGAGAAAGATTACAAGCTAAAAATCCAAGTATGAGTAAAAAAGATCTTGAGTCAAAGGTATCTGAATTATCACATAAAGATTATAAAGATCTAGCAAAAGAATTTGGTAAGGATGGAGTGGATTTGAAACTTAAAGATCTTGCAAGTGAAGCAAAATTTGCGCGCGATTACCAAAATGCTTATGCAAATGCTCATCAGGAAATGTCAAGCAAAGGCATAGGTTTCTTTGGTAAAAACATCAAGGGTCTTCGTGCTATTGAAGAACTCAATCATGAAATCAAAGCCTCAAAACAAGCAAAAAAAGTAAGTCGTGCAGGCGCCGTCGAAAGAGCTTACGCGGGGCTTGAAGAGAGGGTCACCAAAACAATGAACCATGAAGATAGAAGGCTTAGAACTTACGGGGAGAGTCTTGCAGATAATGAAAGATATGAGCAAGAAAAAGAGCTTAATGCGCGCGTAAATCGTGAAACAATAAGGGCTAAAGAAGACGTCTTAAGACCTGAGTATATAGCCGCTCTTGAAGCTAAGGGTCTAACTCGTGAAGCTGAGTATTACAAAAAATTAGCTCAGGAAAAACTATCTCACGATATTTACAATGCTCTTACTTCCGGAGAAAATCCGGCATTAATGGGTAGTACGTTCATGAAGACAAAAGCTACCGATACCCAGCTTCGTGCAAGTGTAGATAGGACTTTTGAAGTACGTAAAGAATTCTTAGATAGTGATAATTATTTAAGGCGTGAAGGAAGATACGAAGTAATGCATGAGAAAGCTTTTAATAACATTAAAGAAAATCATGACATGCTTAAAACCCATTACGGGCGCGATATTAAGCCTGAAGAAATGTCAAGCTTGCTTAGCGATTATTACAATCAAAATGTAAGTATTAATAAAGATGAGGCTAGAAAAAATATCAGTAAACTCGATAAGTCTCTCGAAGAGTTCGACCGCAGCGGGAAAGTGCTTGAAACAATCGATGAGCGCAAGGCTTTCGTCGATCAAGAGATAAAAAGATACGCAGATGAAATCAACAAACAAAGAACCGCTGCAGGGATGTCTGAATACAAGCCTGAGTTTGAGGACTTACGAACTACAAGGAAACTCCGCACAATTGATGAACGTTTAAAGAAGCCTTGATAACGAGGCTTCTTATAAATGTATGAGATGAGATCTAGTGCGTAGTAACGATTTACTAAAGGTTTATAGATTTTGATTAAAGATATTACTAATCTTATTTTTAGATATTTTTCACAAATACAGCACTTTCAACTAATTCAAGGTTTGATTTGAATTAGTATATTCATAGAGGATTATCCATGTAAAAATCTTACCGGAAATGGCTTTGAATAATCCAGCTTAGTTTCTCATGTGCTTTAAGACGGCCGATAAAGAAATCTTTAGTTCCTTCATCTGAACTATCTTGAAGGTCTTTAATATAAGTTCTTAAAGAATGAATGATGGCTTGATGATCATTAGACAGGTTTTTGAGCATTTCTTGCCCTGTCAAATTAGTTTTAGCTTCATCTAAAGTCTTGAGAGTTAAAAACTCAGCAAAAGTCCCTGGAGATTTTGCGCCTAAAGTCCTTATACGCTCAGCTATTTCGTCAACGCTCTCAGCAAGCTCCGTATATTGTTTCTCAAACAATGCATGCAAATCACTGAAATATGGATCGACCACATTCCAATGATAATTTTGAGTCTTAAGGTATAAAGTATAAGTGTTTGCGAGTAGAATTGAGAGTTTTTCAACAGAAATGTTGGACTCATCGGTAGGTAAATCAGTAATGATTGACATAAGTTTAGGTTCCTATTTTAAAGAAGCTATATTATATGACAATCAAAGTTAATTTTCTGTTAACTAAAGTAGGCGGCTTTAAAACGCTTTATTCTCTAAGCTTTTGCCAAATTGTTCTTTTCGAGATATAAAAGAATATGGTAAAAAACACTAAGAATATCATTACCTTAAGGCCCATAGATTTGCGGTGCTCCATTTCAGGTTCAGCAGTCCACTGTAAGAAAACGGTAAGGTCATGTGCCATTTGTTCAACGGAACTCTTTGTGCCATCCATATAAGTTACTTGGCCCTCAGTAAGAGGTGGAGGCATAGCGATTTGGCCGCCTGGAAAGTAAGGGTTATAATAAAGACCAGTCATTAATTTAAAATTAGATGGGGCCTCAGCGTAACCTGTGAGCAGAGAGAACAGGTAATTTGCACCGTCCCCTCGAGCTTTTACAATCAATGATAGATCAGGGGGGTAGGCGCCGTTATTGCTAGCTCTTGCTGCTTGTTCATTTGGATAGGGACGTACAAATTTGTCAGCAGGAGTTGCAGGGCGCTCAAACATTTCACCTTCTTCGTTCGGCCCGTCTTTGACCGTATAATTCTTAGCAATTTCCTTGATTTCGCTTTCAGAGAAACCGATATCTTTCAGGTTTCTATATGACACATTATAAAGACCATGGCATGCTGCGCACACTTCTTTATAAACTTGAAACCCCCGTTGAGCTGCTTGCCTGTCAACTTTGCCAAGCGCACCTTCAAAAGGCCAAGTTATTTGTTTCGGGGGGTGTGCGTCCTCTGAAGCTAAAGTTAATGAGCTTGCGAAAGTTAAAATAAATAGCGCGGTAATTGTACGTATCATAATAATTCTTATCTAAACTTTATAACTCAGTAGGTAACGGAAGTGGCTTCTCGTATTTCGCAATTAACGGTAACAAAATTAGAAAATGAAAGAAGTAGTAACAAGCAGCCAAGCGACTTATTGTAATAAATGGCTCTTCAGCAGGCTTGCCCCCTACGTATCCTAGCACTAAGCAATCGGCTACAAAAAACCAAAAAGCTATTTTGAAAATCGGGCGGTAATTACCACTTCTTACAGGTGAACGATCAAGCCACGGCAAGAAAAATAAGATAAAAATACTTGCAAACATCAGCAACACTCCACCAAGCTTTGAAGGAACAGCCCGCAAGATTGCATAAAACGGCAAAAAGTACCACTCAGGAACGATATGAGCCGGAGTAACTAAAGGATTTGCCGGAGTGTAATTATCAGGATGCCCTAAGTAATTTGGTTCGTAAAATATGAAAAAGGCAAATATCAGAAAATATATCCCAAACCCAAACATATCTTTAACCGTATAATATGGATGAAACGGAATAGTGTCTTTTTCAAGTCTAACATCAATTCCTTTTGGATTATTCGATCCATGAGTATGCAATGCCACCAAATGAAGCATCACAAGCGCTACGATTATGAACGGCAACAAATAGTGTAGTGAGAAGAACCTATTCAATGTCGGATTATCGACTGAAAAGCCTCCCCATAGCCACGTCACAATGCTTTCTCCAACAACCGGAATTGCTGAGAATAGGTTGGTTATTACAGTTGCTCCCCAGTAACTCATCTGCCCCCAAGGCAACACGTAACCCATGAAAGCCGTTGCCATCATAACTATGAATATCACAATTCCTATGTGCCAGAGTAACTCTCGCGGATATTTATAAGAGCCGTAGTAAAAACTACGTGCCATATGCAGATATACTGCTACAAAAAACATAGAAGCGCCAACCGCGTGCATATAACGGATGAGCCAGCCGTAATTTACGTTCCTCATGATTTTTTCAACACTTTCAAATGCATAATCAACATGCGGAGTGTAATGCATGGCAAGAATTATACCTGTCACAATTTGAATCACGAGCGCAATACCTGCAATTGACCCAAGGTTCCACAGATAGCTTAAGTTTTTAGGGGTTCTGTAATGTTGTAAATGCTCAAGGAAAGATAGAAAAGGCAATCTGTGATCAATCCATTCAAGCACACCGTTACATTTTTTACGCTCTAAGATCTGAGCACCATTATTGCTTTCGGCTAAATAGTTTTGCTTTAAAGCTGGAGCTGCGTCTATTTGAGAAGTACCTGGCAAGTCTTTCATTTCATCGTTCATAATTAACCAATCCTAACTTTGGTATCGGAGATAAATTCATAAGCAGGGATCGCTAGATTCAAAGGCGCCGGTCCTTTGCGAATACGCCCCGAAGAATCGTAATGTGAACCATGACACGGGCAAAACCATCCATCAAACTCACCTTGATTAGCAAGGGGGACACATCCCAAATGCGTGCATATTCCTATAGTGATCAACCATTGAGTATGACCTGCTGTAACACGCTCAGCGTCGCTTTGCGGATCGCGCAGATCTGATAATTTCACTTCTTGTGCTTCCTTGATTTCTGCTTCAGTTCTATGAGTAATAAAGACTGGTTTCCCGCGCCATTTAACCGTATGCGTTTGACCGGGTTTGATGTTGCTTAAATCAACCTCAATGGAAGATAGTGCAAGCACGTCAGCTGAGGGATTAAGAGAATCTACAAGCGGCCACGCAGCGCACGCAACACCCACAGCAGCCATGCTGCTTGCAGTAAGTGTCATAAAATCACGACGCGTTACTTTTGCATCCTTGTCATCATCATTATCTAATGCCATAATGTTAATATATCTTTGAATCTTCGAGTATTATATACGCTTAAGCCTTTAAGAGCAACTAGGAACAATATTATAAACTAAAAAAATTCATTTCTTGCCGTCATCGTAGTAAGGATCAGAATTATTGATAACACTTGAATTTGGATCCTTACCTTGTAAATTCTGACGTAAAATTTCTACTTTGGATTCTAAATCTACTTCATCTTGTTCAGGAGCGTATTCAGGTAAATTATTCAAACAATACCAAAAATCGCTTAAGTTGGTAATTTTGGGAACACAAAACTTAGCCACGGCTTTAGAATCATAAATAGCTTGACCGACTATTTTTTCAGCCTCGTCAATTACGCCTGCACTTTGCAGTCCTTTAAATACCCAGTAAGTAACAATTAACCCTGCAACTGCAATAGTTAAATACCATTTGGTCAGAAGTGTATAAACAAATATACCCATTGGATTAAGAGTAATTAGCCGCTTGAGAGCATTAAACATAAATGTAATTTTATAACTAATATCAATAACAAATGGTACATGAAATTAATTGAACCTTACAAATTTTTTCCGGTTAACAGATCGTTAATTGATTAATTTAGATTGTCTTGTGATATATATTCAATTTATGAGTCCTGCATTTATTTAAGAACATCCAAAAACATTTCTAGTTAAATATGAGGCTAGAGTTATCATAGTAGGAACAAGTATCATATTAATACCGGTAAGTATAAAAATCAGGTAGGTCTTATCGATATTTTCTATAGCAAGCCCTGAAAAAATAATGGCAGGTAGCATCAGAGTCATCAGCAGTTGCGGTAAGAAACTGGTATTAGATCTGAAGTAGCTCTGCACCGAGCCTATTAAAATTACTAGAGCGCAAGCAAGAAATAATTCTAGTGTTAATATGATTGCAAGCTGAATAAACAACTCTAAACCAGGGTTAAAGGCTAGAAAAATCACCGGCAAATTCAGTAAGCATGCAAGTAATGAATTAAGATAGAGAGCTGCAAATTTAGCAAGCACGATCTCAAACGAGGTGAAACCTGAGAGCAAAGCTTCTAAACTTCCATCATCAAGGTCAGATTTAAAAATATGGCTAGAGAACCCAAGTAAGGCGACCGGTATATAAATAATCGTAAAAACAAGTCCGAATTTATTGATATTCTCATGGGTGTTTGCTAAAGCAATACATAGAGTGCAAAATATAAATAGCGCAAATAAATATTTTACAAAATTATATGCTTTATTTTGAGTTAAAATCTCCCAAGCTATTAGTTTAGATAATCTATTCAATTTGCGTAATCATCAATAAGTAAGTTTTGGGAAGTCTTGATTGTTGGCGCGTCATGCGATGAGATTAAAATGATCCCTCCACTATTTGCTTTAGAGATAATTAGATTATTCAGTAAATATTTATTTTCTGCGTCTAGGTTTGTTTCAACTTCATCAAGCAACCATAAATTAGACTTGCAACTAAGCAGCTTTGAAAGAGCCACTCTTTTTTGAGTGCCACTTGAGAGTTCATAACATTTTTTATCCATAATTTTTTGAAGTTTGAAATAATGGATGGACGCTTCAAGTGCTTCAAGAGAATTATAAAATGACGAATAATATTTCAGATTTTCAAAAACGGTAAGCTCTTGTTTTATCCCTAGATTATGACCGATATAAGTGCAGTAAGGTTTTGGTAGGTCATAAATATTGTTTTTTTTGAAATAAATATTGCCACTTGAAATGCGTGCGATACCTGCTGCAGCTCGAAGCAAAGAGGTTTTGCCTGAACCATTCTTCCCTAAGACATACATTATAGAGGACGGCAGTAAGCTTACGCTTAAACCTGAAAATAAATTTACGCCATTTATAGTGCATTTAAGTTTATCAAAGCAGAGCATTTTATGAAACTGTTAATAAAATTTTAAATTAAAAAAGGTGAAATAACTTTACACCTGCCAGATTTTATATTTACCATTTAAGATAGCAAGTGATTTTATAAAAATATTTTCATTTTATAATAATTGTATTTTGGAGACAGAGATGGTTACATTAAGTATAGTTTACTTTAGCGGTTACGGGCATACAAAAAAGCAAGCTGAAGCTGTACAAACAGGCGCTCTACAAGCCGATATTAAAGTTAATCTAATTGCGATTGATAAAGATGGCAATGTTGCAGACGATGTGTGGGAAACTTTAGCAAATTCTCAAGGAATAATATTTGGCAGCCCAACTTATATGGGAGGGCCACCGTGGCAGTTCAAGAAGTTTGCTGATAATTCTTCAAAGCCATGGTCAAGTCAAGCATGGAGAGATAAGATTTCTGCAGGTTTCACAAACTCTGGTAACATGAATGGTGATAAATTTAATACTATCAGCTATTTCAATGTTCTTGCTATGCAGCATGGCATGATTTGGGTTGGAACAGGCTTGAAGGGAGCCGGAATGAAGTCCTCAACGCGTGATGATATCAACTGGCTTGCAGGGTACGGGGGGCTGCTTGCGCAATCTCCAACCGATGCTTCACCTGAAGAAGCGCCTTACAAAGGTGATTTAGAGACCGCTAAGCTTTTTGGTAAAAGAGTTGCAGATTGCACTCTAAAAATGTTTAAATAATAAGAATTCAAGTAGGTTTAGGGCAATTATGGTGAAAATTGATAATACTGATTACAAGATCGATTTAAATGTTGATGGCGCTTTATATAAAGTTTTCGATATAAAGAAAGCGGCAAGTGATCTAGGCTTTGAAATTAAAAAGCTTCCTTCTTCACTTAGGGTATTATTTGAAAATGTCTTAAGAAACGGTGAAGATCAAAAAGAGCTTGAAGCGTTCAAAAATTGGATTACAGATAAAAAATCTGAAGCTGAAGTAACATTTATGCCGGCACGTGTGCTTATGCAAGATTTTACCGGGGTACCTGCAGTTGTTGATCTTGCTGCAATGCGTGATGCGATGAAAGCAATAAAAGGTGATCCGCTTAAAATCAATCCGTTAATTCCGGTTGATTTAGTTATTGACCACTCGGTTCAAGTTGATTACTCAAGCTCTGATAGTGCATTTGATAAAAACGTTGAGCTTGAAGTCAAGCGTAACAAAGAGCGTTATGCATTTTTAAAATGGGGTCAATCTGCATTTGCTAATTTCAGAGTGGTCCCGCCGGGAACAGGCATCTGTCATCAGGTGAACTTGGAATATTTAGCAAGCGTTGTCTTCACTAAGCAACATGAAGGCGAAACTCTAGCATATCCTGACACATTGGTTGGAACTGACAGTCATACTACTATGGTTAACAGTCTGTCGGTACTTGGTTGGGGAGTTGGTGGTATTGAAGCAGAAGCTGCGATGCTTGGGCAGTCACTACCGATGATATTACCGGAAGTTATCGGATTTAAACTAACGGGAAAACTTACAGGGATTTCAACTGCAACTGATCTTGTTTTAACAATAACTCAAATGCTACGTAAAAAAGGAGTGGTAGGTAAGTTTGTCGAGTTTTTCGGCGAGGGGTTAGCTGCACTTACCCTTGCTGACCGCGCAACAATTGCAAATATGGCGCCTGAGTATGGTGCTACTTGTGGCTTTTTCCCGATTGATAATAAAACTATAGAATATTTAAACCTTACCGGACGCGACGCGCACTCTACAAAACTTGTGGAAACTTTCGCAAAATTTGCTCATTTATGGGCTGATAGCTCTGACCAACCTGAATATACTGATATGTTGAGCCTTGACTTATCAACGTTAGAGACTTCTCTTGCGGGGCCAAAGCGTCCGCAGGACAGGGTGGCTTTAGGTGATATGGCAGCTAATTTTAAAACAGAACTGCCGTCACTTGCTAAAGGTGATAATGATTTAAATAAAACATACGCGGTTAAAGGACGGGATTATACTTTATCTCATGGTACTGTCGCAATTGCTGCGATAACCAGTTGTACTAATACTTCAAATCCATCAGTGATGCTTGCAGCAGGCTTGCTTGCGAAAAAAGCTTATGAACTGGGTTTAACAAAAAAGCCTTGGGTGAAGACGTCACTTGCGCCTGGATCTAAGGTTGTCACAGAATATTACAGGAAAAGCGGTGTAGATAAATATCTTGACGCGCTTGGTTTCAATCTAGTCGGATATGGTTGTACTACTTGCATTGGTAACTCAGGGCCACTTGCACCTGAAATTGAAGAAAGCGTGATAAGCAACCAATTAGTTGTTGCTTCAGTTTTATCTGGTAATAGAAACTTTGAAGGAAGGGTTCATCCTTACGTGCGAGCAAATTACCTAGCTTCGCCGCCGCTCGTGGTCGCGTACGCTATCGCAGGAACCGTAAATATTAACTTAAACACTGATCCGCTTGGCAAAGATAAAGAGGGTCAGGATGTATATTTAAAGGATTTATGGCCTTCTCAAAGTGAAATAGAAGAGGTTGTAAAGCAATCAATTGATTCTGAAATGTTTAAAGAGAAATACGGGGAAGTATTTTTAGGTGATGAAAACTGGCAGAAACTTGAGACTTCAACTGGAAGTACGTATGGTTGGGATAAGACAAGCACTTATATCAATAATCCTCCTTATTTCGATAATATTAATGATGTAAGCAAAGAGAGACTAGTAGATATCACGGGTGCAAAAATTCTAGCGATTTTCGGTGATTCTATAACAACTGATCACATATCGCCAGCCGGTAATATTGGTAAAAACAGTCCGGCTGCTAAATATTTGCTAAGTCACAATATACCTGAAAGTGACTTTAATTCTTATGGCGCGCGCAGAGGAAATCACGAAGTTATGATGAGAGGGACATTTGCCAACAACCGTATTAAAAATGAAATGTGCCCCGGTGTTGAAGGAGGAATAACTATCAATCAATTAAACAATGCACAAGCTAGTATTTATGACGCAGCAATGGATTATAAAAATAGCAATGTTCCGCTGGTGATTTTTGCCGGCAAAGAATATGGCACAGGCTCGTCCAGGGACTGGGCAGCTAAGGGTACTAGCTTACTTGGAGTAAAGGCAGTAATTGCTGAGAGCTTCGAGCGAATTCATAGATCAAACTTAGCCGGAATGGGGGTGCTTCCTATTACTTTTGCAGGTGGCGCAAGCAGAAAAGATCTTATGCTTGATGGTAGTGAGGAAGTAAGTATTATAGGTCTTAATAATGATATGAAGCCATATCAGCCACTGAAATGCATCGTTAAAAGAAAAAATGGTGAAATTGTCTCAATTGATGTTGTGTTGCAAATATTTACTGATAATGAAATAGACTATTTAAAACATGGTAGTATAATGCACACTGTTGTGAAAAATTTAAATAGACAATGATTGAACGTTATGAATGATGAAATCAAAGAGTATCTACAAGCTGGGAGAAAAAATCTCATTGTAATTTACGTATTATATCTTTGTGGAATTATAGTGCCTCTTCTACCGATAATCGGCGTAATATCTGCTTATCTCAATAAAAATTCTTATGATAAAATTTATCAGTCTCATTATATTTTTTTAATCAGAACTTTTTTATTTGGGCTTGGAGGAATCGTTGTTTCTCAAATTACTACGATAATATTTATTGGACCGCTTGTGTACTTTGCAGTTTTAATATGGTTTATTGCAAGAATAGTGATAGGATTCAAATATTTAATAGATAATAAAGAGCATCCAAACCCATTGACTTTTCTAATTAGATGAGTATTAATTCTACATGTATTATTTTAAATTAATTTTAAACTTAAGATCTTTTATTCATGCCAGTTGTTATTCAGTTTTTTAAAGATATAAATCCTACAAAGCTTGTGCTAGCAGGCCTTGGGTTACTTACATTTATTATCCTATTTGTGGTTTTTTTATCAAAAATTTCTGATAAAGATATGGCAATTTTATATTCAGACTTAGATGTTGAAAACAGCAATAAGGTTATTGAGGAGCTAGAAACTAAAAAAATTCCTTATCAATTGATTGGTGATGGAGCGGTAGTTAAAGTACCTAGTGACCAAGTTGCAAGACTTAGAGTAAGCCTTGCGCAATCAGGTATTCCTAACAAAGGTTCAATTGTAGGATATGAAATTTTTGACAAAGAAGATAGTATCGGTACCACTAATTTTTCCCAAAATATTAAATTCGGGCGCGCTTTAGAAGGTGAGCTCAGCAGAACAATCTCAGCTATTGATCAAATTGATAAGGCAAGAGTGCACTTGGTGCTACCTCAGAAGGAAATTTTTTCGAAAGAAAGATTAGAGCCACGTGCTTCTATCGTTTTAAAGCTGAAAAATAATAAAACATTAAGTAAGTCTGAAATCGAGGCTGTCGGACATTTAGTTGTTACTTCAGTACCAGGGCTTGATATAAAAAATATCACAATTGTCGATACTAAAGGAAAATCTTTGAAGCTTGGCACTAAAGATGAGGAAGGAAACTTTGGCAATGGGCAAAATGAAGAATATCGTATTGCTTACGAAAATAGGATGAAAAAAATTATTGAAGATTTGCTTGAGCAGACTCTTGGTACAGGTAAAGTTAAAGCTCAAGTTAATATTGAAATGAACTTTGACCGGATCGTGACAAATTCTGAGATCTATGATCCAGATAGTGCAGTAGTTAGATCAACGCAAGCTATTGATGAAAAAGAGCGTACACCTGTAGGGGGTGACGATAGCATGGACGTGTCTGTGGCAAATAATATTCCGCCGCTTGGTGGAGGCTCTGATGACCAGAATGCTCGCTTTGCAACTATTGAAAAAAGTGACCAGACCACAAATTATGAAATTTCTAAAACTATAAAAAATCACATCAGTGAAACAGGCGTAGTTAAAAGCATATCAATAGGTGTTTTAGTTGATGGTAATTATAAATTAAATACTATAACTAATGAGACTGACTATACGCCAAGAAGCAAAGAAGAGCTCGATCAAATTGCGAATTTAGTCAAGGTCGCAGTTGGTTTCAATGATGACAGAAATGACAAAATTGAAGTCATAAATATGCCATTTGCAAATGATATAACAGCATTTGATGAGGACGACACCAACTGGTTGAAAGACGAATTACCGAATATATTCCAGACTTTAGTGTTTGCAATTGTTGTCTTACTAGTTTTAGTCACAGTAATCAGACCGATTGCGCTAAAAGCATTTGAAGTTAAAAGAAACGGTGACTTCGCCGATAATGCAAGTAATGACAGTGGGTTTTCTTCTGTTGATCAATTAAGAAGTTCAATTATTGAAGCGGGTGGTGCGATTGCAGATGTAGTTAAAGCTGAGCGGAGTCCTACAATGGAGACAAACGCGCACAAGCTTAATGAATTAATTGTTTCATATCCACACGAAACAATTATAGTTTTACGCAAATGGTTAAATGAGAATAGTTAATGGGTGTTACTACAACTGATCTTGCTAAGCTGACAGGACCTCAGAAAGTCGCTATAGTATTATTATCTTTATCAGAGGACAATGCTACCAAAGTATTTTCCATGATGAATGAAGAAGAGATAAAAGATATATCTTACGCGATGTCGCATTTAGGTTCTATTAGCGCTGACGTAGTGGAAAAGCTAATGCTTCAACTTAATTCAGAATTAACAGGTGATTCAGTGTTCCTTGGTAACCTTCATACTACAGAAAAGTTGCTTGAGAAGATTCTTGATAAAGATCAGGTGCAAGCGTTGCTTGATGAAATCAAAGGACCTCAAGGTCGTAATACCTGGGAGAAGCTTTCCAATGTTAGTGAAGATTTGCTTGCTTTATATTTTAGGAATGAACATCCGCAAACAGCAGCATTAGTACTCTCCAAGATTTCACCTGATCATGCGGCAAAAGTGCTTAGCAATTTACCTGACAGTTTCGCGTTTGAAATTATAGCAAGGATCTTGAATATTGGGAATGTAAAGAAAGAGATTTTAGAAAGAGTTGAAAAAATCTTAAGAGCTGAGTTCATTAGTAGCATTGGTAGAACTCAGAAATATGATAGCCATGAAATGATTGCTGAGATATTTAATAATTTAGATCGCAACAGCGAAAGTAAATATATGTCAATGCTTGAGAATAATATTCCTGAAGCTGCAGTTAAAATTAAAGATCTTATGTTCACCTTTGAAGATCTTGTTAAAATTAGCTCAAGAGGAATTCAGCGCTTACTACGTGACGTTGAAAAATCAAAGCTTACGGTAGCATTAAAAGGGGCGTCTGATCAAGTTAAGAAAGTATTGTTCGCCAGCATGTCTCGCAGAGCTTCTGAAATAATTATTGAGGAATTAGAATCAATGGGCCCTGTAAGAGTTAGGGAAGTAGACCTAGCTAGAGGCGAGATTGTAAATGTTGCCAAGGGGTTAATCGATAGTGGAGAGATAGACATTATTGTTGATAACAAAGACGAATTTATAATGTAATAATTTTTATGACAAAATATGAAAAATTCCTCTTTCAAGAATTACCGAAAAATTCTGTTGTAAATGCTCATGATAATCAGGAAATGGATTATAAAAATGAATTAATCAATCATGTCATAACTCAGCATCTACAAACTATTATCCCCGGTACAGATGAGGATATGGAAGAGAACGAAGGTGGGGAGGGGCTTGAGAAAGAATTAACTATTGATGAAATTAAAGACGAGAGCTATAATCAGGGGCTTGATGATGCCAAAGCAAATTATGAGAAAGTAATAAGTGAATTACAGATTAATAATAATTTAGCTGAAGTCTTACATGAAAAATTGTCTGAAATTTCTTCAGATATAAACTTAGACCTGCAGGTGGCTAAGATAACATCGCAGATCATTTCAAATATTGCTAAAAAAATATATCTGATTTTACCTGTTGATTTTGAACAAATATTGAAATCTGAACTGTTACAAAGCCTGAAGAAAATATATAAAGAGGGGCAAATATCTTTAAGTGTAAACCCTAGCAAATATGATTTCTGCAAAAATATTTTACAAATTGAAAATCTACCGGCAAAACTTAAAGAGAATATGCATGTAATCAAAGATGATAATATGGAAGCTGATGATTGCAAAATCGAGTGGGAAAATACCAGTTTAGAATACAACAAGCAGCAAGTCGCAACTGAAATTGAAAAAATTCTAGAGCAAATAAAAACTATAGCATAATATTAAGGTAAACTAATATGAATAACATGACAAGTAACGAAGAACCTGAATTAACTCTAGAAGCACTTTATGATGTACCAGTGCAAGTATCAGTAGTTTTAGGTAAAACTACTATGCAACTAAGTGATATTTTAAAACTTGGAAGAGGGGCTGTAGTTGAGCTTGATACTGTTGTTGGTCAACCAATAAAAGTTTACGTTAATAATAAGATAGTAGCGCTTGGTGAAATTGTTATAGTGGATAATAAAATCGGCGTAACTCTAACCGATGTGATTAATAATGAAAAAGATCATAAGTAAAATCATCTAATTAAAAAGCGGTGAAAATTTAATCTTAAATGTCACTTAATTTTTATCCCCAATTTGATAGCTGCCTCATGCAAATTTCATGAGGCTTGTTGCAATAAATAAATAGTTTTGCCACACAAATCATCCTTTACCTCTTATAATAATCTGTTTAAACATAATTGCCAGACTACCTCAAACAATTCTTCAGCTTTAATTTTCCTATTTGTAAATTCGTATAGGATTAATTAAATTCTAAAATTGCTAATAACATAGTTTTACAACTATATATTTTTATAATTAGTATAAAGCTCATCATTAACTTTTACTTGGGAACAATTCAAATTAAGATTTAGAAAACTTAAAGTAGAAAAAACATGAGTCATAGTATATTAGAATGGATAATTTTCTGGACAATTATAGGCTTGCTGCTAATTTTGGATCTTGGTTATTTAAATAAAAAAAATAAAGTTTTAAGTTTCAAAAAAAGCATCTATTTAAGTCTTTTTTATTTCTGCATCGCCTGCGTATTTGGAGTTTATATTTATTTGTACTTAGGCGGTGAAAAATCAAAAGAATATTTTACCGGCTTTCTGATTGAGAAGGCTATGGCTCTTGATAATATATTTATTATTTCAATAATTTTTAAATTCTTTGCAATTCCTCCAATTTACCAGCATAGAGTTCTAATATACGGCATAGGAGGTGTGCTGATACTTCGTGCTATTATGATCAGTGTCGGGAGTGCTTTAGTCATAAAATTTTCTTGGATATTATATTTTTTTGCAGTTATTTTGATTCTAACAGGGGTTAAAATCTTTTACATCGCAGACAAACATTTTGATGTTAAAGAGCTTGCTGTTTATAAATTCCTGCAGAAACATATAAGGATTACAAAAGAGATCAAAAGTGATCGATTTTTCGTTAAGGTTGATCGTAAAATCTACGCAACTCCACTTTTCGTTGCACTCATAATTATTGAGGCTATGGATCTTGTATTTGCTATTGATAGTATACCTGCAATTTTTGCAGTCACTTTAGATCCATATATTGTATATACTTCCAATATATTTGCGATCCTGGGTCTTAGAGCTTTATTTTTCTGCCTTGCTGATGTTGTTGAAAAATTCAAATATGTAAAATATTCTTTGGCGTTAGTATTGATAGTTATCGGTGTTAAAATAATGATCCACCACTACATAGAGATTCCTACATTTATCTCTTTGAGTTTTACCATAGTTATATTAGGCGGGGGGATAATATTCTCAATCATTAAAAACAGGCAGAAAAAACTATCCTAATTAATAATAAAATAGCTACCGACTTTAACAGCTGTGGTAAGTGAGAAACAAATATTAAATGTGACTGAATTTTTAGGAAAGAAATGAGTAAGTATGAAGATAACCACCTAAGCTCAAGCGGTACTGATGATTATGATTACACATTATTTACAGATCCAAGTTTGCTGTTGTTGCTCGGCAGCGCTAACCAAATTCTTGATAAATCATGTTTTGATGATTTAAACAGCGCAGTACAGCCATCAGCGACATCAGCCATATTACAACATGACGCATTGAACGCTCGCCATATTACGGTTGCAGCAGGCATAGTTACTTCAATAAACATTAATGATTATCCTGTTATAATTTTAAAGTCAGAAGCAAATGCAGTGCTTAGAAAAAAACTCATTGATGGTCCTTGGGTGATAGCTAAAGTAAGTGCAAATGATGGTGATATAGAGATTCAGTTAAATGGCTTGCAATTTACAACAGAGGAGCAAGCTTGAAGAGAAATTTAACTACTTAAAGTCACTCCGTTAGACGGGTTTTTTCTTTGATTTAATAGTTAAAATTTTTGCAAGTTAGGCTACTATAAAGTTCAAAGGAGGAAGTTTTTTAAGACAACCTTTTATATATAAATTTTTAAAATGAGAATAAAATGTCAAAATCCTCACAAATTCAAGATTTAATGGCGCAGTTAGGTGCAGATATACCAACTAGTGAAAATTTAAATTTCGGTGGAAACGTAATTATATCATCTAGTCAAGACAATGTAGTAAATCTATACGAAAATGATCAAGCTTTACCAGCTTTATCTCCAACAGGCACTTTAACTTTAGAACAGCCACAACCACAGCCACAACCCTTTACATCAGTTTTAATGAATCAAGGAGCAGCAGCTGTTATTAATTTTCAAAATAATGCTGGTGGGACTATTATTATACCTAAGGGAGTAACCGCTACAATAACCATTTCGAATGTACTAAATGTATTTGAAGCACCGGCTAATCGTGATCTTAAGGTTGAGCTAAGTGCTTTAACATCGCTTGTAACAAATGAATAAAGCTTGATTTAAATTAAAAATATAAGCTATTACTACAATTTTGCGGTTAAATTTTTAAGATTTTTGGGTTATCATAATATGAGGGGTATAATATTTTTTATAAAAACTCTTCATATTAGTATTCCAAAGAGGAAAAATGTCAAAAAATATTGGTGAATTTGCAAGAGAGTCTCAGCAAGAATTAGTTATAGACCAGTGGCTAAAATTTTATAAGGCTAATACTTCGGTTAATACTAAAACCTTACCTCCAGAAGGCGATATATTTGTGGAAGCTGGAGGTACAGTCATGTTCTTGAGAGAAGAAGCTGACGGTTCCTGGAGCTCAGCGCAAATTCAAGCAACAGATGATAAAGATCTTGAAACTAAACTAAGTGCCTTAGTATTTACTCCAGATGATGAATCTTAATATTGCTGCTCGCTAAATTAATATAAAGCAAGTGGTATGACTATTTAGCGAGAAATCACTCAATATTCTCAAAATTACTAAGTTCCAACATAAAATATTCATCACTTGGCAATTGCTCTTTTGGAAAAATAATACTGACCTTATTTGCAAGTGAAGCAAAATTCTTACCCTTGGCAATTACTGTCCTGGTGCCACCTGGGATCTTTCCGAATAAAGAATGGGAAAATATCATAGGGTAGCGTAAATCACCGATGTTCATATTAATTTTTGCACCACTTGTTGCCGAGTTATAAATAGTAGTGCCTGAGCTCAATTTTATAATTTTTGCATCAAATACAGCCTTATCCCCGCACAGAAGAGGGATTTTGTAAGTTATTTCATCATCAAAAATTTTTACTTCATCGTCTTTAGCAAAATTATGAGGGAGTAACTCTTGGAGCGTTACATTTACTTTGTAATAAGATTCAGGATCTAGCCCAGAACTAAGGGCATTTTCCTTAACATTAAGATAAGCATATTTAGGCGGAATAATAGCCTGACGGGTTTCGCCAATTTTCATACCTACAATTACGCTATCAATCCCAGGCATTATGGTACGAGACCCTAAAGTAAAAGTTTTTATTTGATCATCCATAGTAATATTATTCAAGCTTAAAATTTGATAATGAACCTTTACTATATGACCGCAAGATGCAGGCCCGATAGTGCCTTGACCAAAACTATTTATTTTAAACATTGAGTTTATGAAATTAACATTATTAATTTTATAAGATTGATCAGAGCCAGCGAGAGGAGTATTGGATGGTTGTAATATATTTTCAAAAAACAAGCGACCATCTTCAGTTTTAAGCACATTGATTAAAACTTTAGATAAAGTTTTTTCTAAAAAGTTCCCTTGCGGTGAAATTTCTAAAGTAGTTGGTTTTGCAATTTCAGTCGCGGGTAGACTTGCTGCTTCAACCGGAATTGTTTTTTCCGGTTCTTTTTCTTTTTGCAGTTGAACAACCATATATAGGATTGCTGCGGCTATCATTAAGCTTAAAGTCTTATGCATAGAATTTATTTTGTTAATTTGGGTAAAAAATCTTACTAATATTAACAAGCTAATATTATCTGATCAATGAGTAAATGGCTTAAGTTAAAGCCAAAAGATAAAACTTGAATCATTAGATGATAAAAATGTACACTTTTTTCAAGGCCAGCTATAAACCGACGCGTTTATCATCTTTAGGCCTTTCGTGTTGTTGTAAATTTTGCTACTGTAAATTGAAGCAATTTAGGGACTTTATGAAAAATTTTATAGCATTGCTGGCTTATCTTAGTATAAGTTTTGCGAATTTTTATACAGCAAATGCATCAACAGATAATGCTAAAGAGTCAAAAGGAGTTATACAAAATATTTCAGACAAGCTTTTGCCAAGCAGGGGATATACAATTAAAGGCAAGACCAAAATAGATTCTGCAGATATCTTATCTTACATTCAGAATCAAAAAAAATCAGCCAAAGAAGTAAATATTATACAAGCGTTTGGTACCAATTATACCGGTATTGATTTGAATATTTTATATTTGAATCATATCTCATTGCGCCTGCAGGATTTCAGCAGAAGCGATTTTGAAGAAGCAAATTTAGGCGATCTTGACTTAACGTCAGTTAAATTCACTGAAGCCAACCTAACTAATTGTGACTTAAGCAGCGCTATATTAAATAATACAGATTTCAGGAAAGCAAATCTTAAAGGTGCAGATCTTACAATGGCAAGTCTTATCAATGCTGACCTTAGAGAAGCGAACTTAACCGGGGCTAATTTGCTTGGTGCAAACTTAAGCGGTGCTAATCTCTCTGGTGCAATAATGGTAAGTGCCAATTTGAGAGCAGTTACCGGGTTGCAGGCAAATTTTTCAGGAGCCCAGTTACCAGCGGCAGTGTTTGTTTCCTCAAATTTATTTAAAGCTAATTTTCATGCATCCAACCTATCTGATGCGGATTTTTTAAGGGCTTCTGTAGTGGATGCTGATTTTTCAGATGCAAAAATTAAAGGTACAATATTCAAGCGTGCAGATATTAGAGGCGCAAATTTTGATAACACTGAAATTACTCGAGCTTATTTCAAACGAGCTAAGATAAATAACGATGATAATTTAAACAATAAGAAAATACTTAATGAAATGGTGAATCGCTAAAATGACAATTCAAAAACTTAAATCTATTGGTTTGAGCATGCTTTTGCTTCCAACTCTTGCAGCTCAAGGGGCAGAGGATAAGTTCTACATAAATAATTTAAATCACTGTAAGATCACTAAAACGGCAATCAATGATTATGAGCCTGTGAAATTTCAGTCTACGAATAATTTACTCCGTGGTACTGGTGAAATGCCTGTATATTGCGGTAAGAAAATTATTATTAAAGGCAGATTACTTGATCAGAACTGCGTGCCTGTCTCAGATGCTAAAATATATTTGTGGCAAGCAGATTGTGACGGAAAATATCCATACCAACCCATGCGCAGCAAAGTTGATCTGAGTCTGGTAAATTTAGAGAACGCTTCAAGTTTTAAAGGATCAGGGACTGCAACAACCAATAACTTAGGAGAGTTTTATTTCATCACAACATATCCGCCAAAAGTTGCTGGGGAAAAGTCACATGTAAATGTTAGAGTAGACCATAGAATGCTTGGAAAATTACAAACCAAATTAGAGCTCTCTAAATCTCACATTGATGATTTGCAGGATGATCTAGATGAAATCTTAACCACAATGATGGATGATACTGAAGTTTATAGCTTTGACATCACTATCCGCGGAGAATCGCTCAGTAGGTATTAAAGCTTAAACTATTTTAACTCGAGAGCGCCTGGTGTTTGCGTTTCTTTAATTGCTTTGATAATACGTAGAATCCGAAAATCCCGATTAGGCAGCAGATCGGTACTATCGCATTTGCTTCGATATAATTTTCTTTTGTGTACACAGGTATATTATCAAGGCTTAACGTGCCGTCCCAGCTATATTCAATGGCAATACTCATCACCTTATGAAAGAAATGACCAAATGACATATTAATACAGTTAACTATCGCCACTGCAAGACCCGCATGTGCCTTATCAACTATGTTTGTTGTTAAAGTAAACATTAAAACTTGGTAGCAACAAACAATGCCAAGTAAAAACATAAGGCTTACACAGAAAATAAAAGATAGATCAGGTACGTAGAATAATATAAGGAAAATAATTATCATCAATATTCCGGCTAAGAATATCATAAAATTAATTGATTTGAAAAAATCAGCGAGCAACGCAAGTACCGGACCGCCAAAGCACATACCGATATAAACACACGAGGTAATAAAATTACTTTCAATCTCGCTCATTTTATAAATATCTTTGAAATATGGAATCGCCCAAACATCGGTAAATCCTTCTAATGACCCCACCATCAATCCCCCTGAGATCCCAATTATTAGTATTTGTGGGTTAAGAAGAAGGCGGGTAATATCTTTAAATCCTGGCGACTTTTCTTGCACTTGGAGATGATCTTCATTTTCGGAATTAGTGTTCATGGTCAGGATCAGTAAGCCGATTATGAATCCTGTTAAAGCCAGGCAATAAAATGTTGCGTTGTATCCGAAATGATTAAACAACATCTTCATTGGGGTAACCCCAAACACAGCGCCTGTAAGACCGAATGTAAAAGACAGACCGATTATCAATGAATGGCGACTAGCCGGAAAATAGGTTTTGGTAATTTTAACAATGGAGAGAAACCCTACTGCAGAACCTGCGCCGGTCAAAAATCTTCCAAGCAATAAATAATGCCAATCAGTTGCAAGTGCAAAAGTTAAAGTGCCGATAGTGGCTACTAAAATAGATAAAAATGTAATAACTCTGAAATTAAACTTATCAAGTAAGATACCAATCGGAATTAACATTCCGGCATACCCTAAATAATAATAGCCAGCAAGCGTACCAAACGCAATTGTATCAATAGCAAATTTTTGAATAATATCTTCGCGCAAAATACCAACAGTCAAGCGTAGTATAAATTGAAAAGCAAAGAATAAAGTAGCTAAACTCCACAATAAAATAGGTTTTTTCAGCGATTGCATTGGATCCTTTAAAATAAAATTTAAAACTATTGGTATTTAGAGTATAAATTAGGGCGCAAGATATATCATAAGTTCACTAAATTGTCAATTTTTAGAGATTAGTAGAGGCAAGGATCAATGAATAAAGTTGAATCATATAGTTTATTATTTACAGATAGCCTGATAGGTAATTTAGCCATTAACCCGTCTAGTGAATTTGTTATCCATTCTATGAAGGCATTTGCAAGTTATGATAATATATTGATATTTGTAGTAGTGACAGCTGCAAGCTTCATAAGCATTACGCTTAACTATTTTTTTGGTAAAATTTTAAAAAACATATTAAACATTTCACCGTCAACTTCCGTAAGCACCAAACAAAAAACTGCCGCCACGTTTTTCAACAAATATTATATTTTGTTTCTTGCGCTTAGTGTGGTGCCGGTTTGTGGTAAGTTTGTGCAGGTAATTGCAGGAGTCTTTGACGCTAAGTACGCCCGCGTAATCTCGGTTTGTATGTTGCTCAAAGCAATCTATTATTTTGTCATTTTATTTATACAATGAATCTATATAAAATATCTCCGAAAGCCGACTATCTAGCAAGCCTTGCTGATTTCATTATTCTCAATTTCAAAGACAACTTACATAATCTTAAAGTTATACTACCTAACGGCAGTGCTTGTAATGAGCTGCTAAATATCATAATAAAAAAACAAAATACAAGCTTTCTTCCTGCTACAATTTCATTTGCCAACATTTTAGCTGAAGGAGAAGAAATATTTAAAATACCTTCAGAAGAAATCACAAGAGTATCTTACCTTGAGCAAAAATTTATCTTAAGTAAAATCATTCATGATTTTGACAAGCTGGATTTAAGTTTAGTTCAGTCGCTGAAATTCACTGATTCTTTAAGCAATCTATTTCACGAACTAGGATGCAACCTGATTTCAATCGAGCAGATCAAAGAATTGTCAACGGCAACCCATGCTAAGCACTGGCAGTTTATTTACGAGTTTTTAAATTACGCTTATGAAAATTTGCAAGACAACTTAAAACTTCTTAAAAAAGCAAGCCATGCCGACTATCATAATGCAATGCTAAATGCTGAAATCAGCAGGCTTATATCAGGCGATAATTTTATCTTGGTTGCAGGAATGTTTGGCCATGATATCATAACCTGGCAATTCTTGAGTAAAGTAGCCTCAAACGCCCTCGGTTATATTGTACTGCCACCGGTTCCTGATTTTGAGGATAATATATTAGATGCAAGTGCAAATGATCCAGATGAAGCGCTATATTGCTTGAAGCAGTTGCTTCTTACATTAAATAAAAATCTATCTGATTTTAAAAACATTACACCGCTTAAGCCACTGCGTGATTTAGATAAATTACTGCTACTGCCTGAAGTTCAGGTTCAAGGGGTTTTGCCAAATGAATCAAAAGTTAAATACCAAGAGTTTGAGGATATTTTTCATGAAGCTGAAGCAATTAGTTCACTTTGTGCAGAAAATCCAAAGTCAAGAGTTGCTTTGGTGGTTAAAAATGAAAAGGCTAAAGAGTTCTATGCAAGCTTCCTACTTCAAAAAGGATGCAAAGTTCAGGATCAATTCGGCGTAAATCTATCCAAAGTAAATATAACTAAGGTCATAATTAACGTTAGTGAAATAATATGTTCAGAATTTAGTTTGGCTAATTTATTTATATTACTCAAAAACCCATTGCTTAATTCTGAAATGGTAACGGGATTAGAGAAAATTCTATCAGGCAAGAATAGGTTTGTCTCGTCTTTTGCTGAGGTTTCAAAGCTTGTTGAGCAAAGTGATGACACTGTTCTGGTTGAATGGTGGAATAGAATTGCTATAAGTTTTGAGCAATCTGCACGTAAACAAAACAACTTCCAAACCTTGCTTGAAATTTCACTGTCAGTTGCTGAAAAATTGTGCAGGAGTCTTTGGCAGAATAGTTACGGCTTTGAAACATCGCAATTCTTTTCCGAGCTTATGAAACTCCATACCAACCTTGAGCTTGAAGATAGCGGGGATTTCCCTTTGATTTTGAAAAGTCTAAGCAGCAGCGGCAGGGTGTATAACCATAATAATAACGCAAATATTATAGTCTGTAAGCCAAGCGACGCGCTGCTTTGCAAGTATGATCTTGTTATTTTAGCTGATTTCAGCGAGGGTAACTGGCCCTCAACATTGCAACCAAGCACGTGGATTAATAAGTCTATGGAAGATGAGCTCCGTCTTTACTCAAATAGAATTAAAGTATCTTCAAATCTTTACCAATTTTACGAGCTACTCCAAAATGAACATGTAATAATAACCAGGTCCATCAAGCAGATGAATAATAAGGAATTATTATCATCGCGCTACCTGATGCAATTATTACATGTTGCGCCGCTCGCAGTTACAGATCTTAAATTCCACCCAAAAGTGCATCCTGCAGGTCAAATTAATGATATCATCATCCAAAACACCGTTACTGCGCGCAAGTTCCCAAGTTCGTTATCAGTAACATATATTGAAATGCTGATCAGAAGTCCTTACAGTTTTTATGCAAAAAAAATACTTCGCTTGAAAAAGCAAGATAGCATAGCAGAGGCACCCAAGCTTTCGGAATTCGGCAGCTTCATTCATAATGTAATTGAGCATTATACGAAAAATTATCAGTCTTCTGTTGAGGACAAAGTTGATGCTTTGCTTGGAATCTGCAATCAAATGCTTGAGAACATCTTATTGCCTGAATATACAAAGAAAACTTGGCAAGTGAAATTTAAAGCCGTCGCAAGCGCGTTTGTAAAATTTGATGAAGACTTGCGAGCTCTCAATGTCTTCACCTACAGCGAGATTAGAGGGGAGATGCAGGTAAAGATACTAGACCAAAATATCAAAATAACTGCAATAGCTGACAGAATTGAAGTTGATGAACAAGGCCACGCAACTATTTTAGATTATAAGACGGGAGCTTTACCGACTAAAAAAGATGTCTTAAACGGCCTTTCACCGCAATTGATTTTAGAAGCAATAATATTAATGAATAATGGATTTAATATTAAAACAAATAATATCAAGAAGCTTGTATACGTAAAAATTGCAAGCTCTGAACCCTTCATTCAAAAGGTTGAAATAGATATTGACTCTCAAGAGCTTGATAATCATTTCAAAGGTCTTACACATTTGCTTGAATATTATATTGATTGTAAAACCTTCTCTATAGACATCGACCTATCTAAGTATAATGATTATATTCATCTTGCCCGTAAACTCTAACACTAGCAGCTTAAAGCTTAAAGCTTTAAGCTGCCCTTTTGCATAGAATATTTAAGTGGATAGCAAACACATACCTATTCTCTAAATACTAATTTTCCATGATGTCTTCATCTGTTATTTGAGCAATGGTTATTTTGCAGGGGATTCTAAAAGTTTACTTGCATATGAGAGAAATCATAAAGTTGGCTATAAAAAAACCCCTGCAACTACAAGAGTTACAAGGGTTTTTAAACTTCTTTCAATTGGTAGGTTCAAAGAATTAAAATAATCTTTCTTTAATTCTTGCTGATTTACCGCTTCTTTGTCTTAAATAATATAATTTCGAACGACGAACGATACCACGCTTAGTAACTTCAATATTGTTTACTACAGGAGAGTAAAACATGAATCTTCTTTCAACGCCAACACCGTGACTTATTTTGCGTACTACGAAAGATGAGTTGATGCCGCTATTTCTTCTTGCGATCACCACGCCTTCATAAGATTGAAATCTTTCATTAGCGCCATCAGTAACTTTTACACTAACTTTAACAGTATCACCTGATTTAAAATCAGGATAGCTTTTCACAGCGGCATGATTCGCTATTTGTCCGGCTTCGAATTGTTCAATAATATTCATTTAAATTACTCCAAAAATATGTCTTACAAATTGTCTTTATCTTTTAATAAGTCCGGTCTGCGCTTTGAGGTTATTAATTTTGCTTGCTCAAATTGCCACTCTTCTATTTGCTTATGGTTCCCTGATAGTAAAATATCTGGAACTTTTTTGCCTTTCCACTCTTGCGGCCTAGTGTAAAGTGGGTATTCAAGTAAGCTACCAAAATCTCCACCACCTTCAAAAGATTCGCTTATCAAGGTTTCTTGATTGGCTAGAACCCCCGGAAGAAGCCTTATGCAAGTATCAAGGATTGCAAATCCTGCTATCTCTCCGCCGGATAAAATATAATCACCGATACTAATTTCCGTAGCATTATACTCATCAATTACTCTTTCGTCAATCCCTTCGAACCGTCCGCACAAAATTATTACGTTTTTTTCTGCAACAATTTCTCTTGCTACACTTTGATTTAAAACTTTCCCGCGTGGGGAGGGGTAATATATTTTGGCGCCTAGGTTTATTGCTTGAGCATGATCAAGCGCGCGTCCCAAAACATCTGCGCGCATAACAAGCCCGTTACCTCCACCATAAGGTTCATCATCCACATTTTTATGCTTGGTCAGGCCAAAATCTCTTATATTGATAATATCGTATGACCAAATATTTTTCGCATGCGCACTACCTGCAAGAGAATACCCCAAAGGCCCCGGGAACATTTCAGGAAATAGGGTCAAGATTGTTACGCGGAATTTAGCCATGTTTTATAAAATTGTAATAAGTTTAAAATATATTAGCTTATAAAAGATTTTTAAATAAAAAAATTGCTTTGAGCATGTTTTTGGTATATATCAATCAGTATATATCAATGATCAATTGATTTGTCGGGGCATAGCGCAGCCTGGTAGCGCATCTGGTTTGGGACCAGAGGGTCGGGAGTTCGAATCTCTCTGCCCCGACCAATATTCACAAGGCTTTCAGCTAATTGGCTATTTACTTTCACTAGCCCGAATGCTGCGTATATGCTGCAAAGTTTTAAAAAATCTGCAGCTAAAGTCTCCGAAAGCCTATTATTACCTCTCTTTCAGAAGGGGGTGGCATGCAGCCAATAACTAGCAATACCACTACTTATAGTTGTAAAGAATCTACCATATTTTATGATAGGGTCGGTAATTTTATGCCGCCTGAATGGAAAAACTTGAATCATTCGTCAGGTAAGCTTTTAAGCAAAACCGCACGTCAACTTTTATCTTTAATAGTTTATCATATGCAACCGGCAACCGGCGAAGAATTAAAAGAACTGCAAGAAAGCTATCATTTCTTTGAGTGTGCACTTGGGGTTAGCCAGCGCAGAGTGCGGCAGTGTATCTTGGAGCTTGAAACAGCGGGCTTTATTAAGCAACAGCTTAGAACCATAATCAATAACTATGTAAAATGTCGCAACATGCTATGCATAAGGTTATTGATGAACTTTCAGCCGAATGTGAAAGAAATTTCAAGTGAACCCGAACAAAATTTCAGGTTCACCCGAAAAGATTCACGACCACTCTATATAATAGATAATAATATATCTAATTTAGAATATAGATATAGGGTTAGCTATAAAATAGCTAATTTTGCGGGTAAAAACTTTAGTGTTTCGGTAAGTAATCAAATCCAGGATTTGGAATCAGCCTATAAAAACGCAGAAGTTCGGCTAGAAACATCGAAGTGCAAAGATAAACCTCAATCAGGGATACTCGGGGGCATAGCAAACAAGGCAAAAAAATGGCTAGGCGGTAAGAAACTTGAAGAGTTTTATCCTTTAAGCCAAGATGATGCAGATATTTTGCAACTAAAATCTAACCGTGACTTTTCTTTGAGTTATATCAACAAGCTATTAATAAGACTTAGCACTAAATACCCCGACCATAAATTTTATAGTAAGTCGGCAGTGATAAACTATATGACCAAAGCCTTAGCAAACGAAATGCGGCAGGCATGCGTAGTTAACAATGAAACTTTCAATTTCAAAACTGATAACGAGCTTGTAACCCAAGAAAAATACTTGAAAGAAATAGAAAGCGGTGCTTGTACTAGTCAGGCGGCTCAATTACATCGCAAAATTGCGGGAGTTTTTGATAGCAAAACCGCTTACTTGCTTCTTACTAGCTATCAATTCTTGAGCGTTGATAAAACAAGTTTTAACGTTAAACAAGTAGGTAATTATGAAATCAACGAACCTACTAAGGACAAGCTATTGAACCTTGTGCAAAGCGTTTACGGCGAGAATATCACAAGGCTTGAAATCACCCTGTGCAAACAAGTTCCACCTGCTATGTCAACCGTAATTACAGCTAGTACGAGCGTTAGTTTAAGGGGCAACCTTGCTAACCTTGAATCAATTTATAGTTCTATCGAACACTTAAGCCCTGAATCTACGTGGTATAAGGTTAGAAAAAGCCTTATCGACCTATACGATAGGTTTATCGACCGTGCTTGGTTTAGCAAACTTGAGGTAATTGAGGAAGACGTGGCAAACAAAAAAATAATATTAAAAGCTCCAACCGCTTTTATGGGTGACTGGGTTAGTCAAAATTATAAAATTGCCTTGGAACATGCCTTTGAATTGCAAGGCTTTAGTTTTGAAATGGCAAAGAATTAATTTTATATGATTACCTTAAAAAAGCTTGATAGAAAAAACAATAAATAAATCGACTTTCAAATATATTATGCACACTTTTTTTGACTAGTAATAGGTTGATACATAAGTTATTTTATTTCGGGATATGGATATACTGTGGCTCTTACAATAAAGCAATTTTCATCATTAAAATATGTACCTATGTAATCGTGAAAATTTGCTATATTTAATTCTTATTCACCTGTTGACGTTCAATAAGTAAGGCAAACCGCGGTATCACAAATTCACATGCTACTTGATCAGGGGCATAAAGATGTTTGATTGCAGGTGACAATGCAATGCTTTTAACTTTTTCCTCGAATATGTTAAACAATTGTTCTACTTCACGGCATGTATAATTAGCATTCACATAATTTGTGATATCAACTTTAAAATTTCTATTGTTGATCATAATTAACTACTTTTTAAATTAATAAAATTTATATACTAAGCCTTTTGATATAATTTCTTATTCATATTTAGGGCTTTAGCATTTGACGTTGCACCATGCAAGCGTCAATTTAACCATGTAACGCCGTTATTTTTGACAGTCCAGGGGTTTTTTGAGGTTATTTCATTTTTTTATAAAAGTGGCGAAACGGCGGCACAACGGGCTTTTAAGAACTTTATAAAACGTTAGGAAAAGGTTAGTTTAGTTTTTAGGTTTTATTTAATTTTTAATAACTAATTGTATATAAGGTGAAAAAAACAATTTTAATTACTTTTTTCAAATAACCGTTAAAGTATTAGCAAGCCTTTAGCAGCATATACGCAGCATTTAACATTTAAGGAAAGTCTAAAACCTTCGAACCACAAGGCTTGCGAGTCTTTGACCTTCTCCTTACATACCAGAAGTCCTACCGATAGAAACTAAAAAGTTGTGTAATTTCAGTAGTTTTTCTTCATTTTTTATCGTTTTTTTCACTTTTTTGCATAAATTAGGCTCAGATCATTAAGGGGGGGTCAAAGCCTTGCAAAAATAGGGTATGGGGGGAATTTTTAAAGAATTTTTTTTAGGAGTATTAATCACTTTTTGTAAAATTTTTTATTTTTTTTAATTTTAGAGATACCTAGATTACTATATTAAGTTGTGATTTAACCATATAACCTTACTCAAGTTTATCTACTTCTAGATTTATAACTACTTCTTGCTCTATAACTATTGTTATCATCGTCTAAAAATTCCTTGCCTCTCGGGTGTAAGCCCATAAATAATGCTAGTAGTATTAAGTAACTAATAACTCCGGCCAATAACCCTCTTTCTCCCCATATTTTTTCAAGATATATAGGTACTAAAATGAAATAAGCAAAAAGGCCTATAGCTAGTAATAAATCCATCAATTTTTTAATTCGTTTCTTTGAAAAAATTTTACTCAAAGAACACATATTTTTGCAAGAGATATTTTATTTGTCAATTTATATGAGCTGATAGTTTTAGTAAAGTTAAATTACTGGCAACAAGCTCTGAATAGAGCTATAATACTGGGGTTTAGGATGTTTTATAGTCGGGTTTTATGAATAATAATTATGGCTTGTTTGATAAATATTTAAACAAGGTTAAGTCAGCTACTATAATTAAGTTCGGTTCGTTACAACACTTGCAGACCTTCTTGCAAGCTTTAAGCGAGAAAGGCAATGTTATGCTTGCGGCTAGCTCTGTTAAGAAGATTTCACCGCTGCAACTGCAAAAAGTCATCAAGAGCGACAAGAACCTTAAAAAATGTGTTGATCTTGCCTTAAGCTATGCTACGGAAGCAGCAGAAGGAATATTATACGACCGTGCTATTAACGGTTATGAGGAGCTGATCTTTGACAAAGCGGGAAAGTGTATTGCTCGCAAGCGTAAATATTGCTCCAAGTCCCTACTTGAGTATCTGAAAGCTAACTCTGTTAAGTACTATAGTAAGGCTAAAACTAAAGATACAAAGGATATAAAGAAAACTAAAGATTTTGAATTAACCTCATCATCTGAATCTAATCTTGCAAATTATCAAATAGAGTCGTATGAAGTTTCCGGTTGATTGGCGACCATATGCTTTTCAGATTCCTTTGTGGCAGTATTTATATAATGGCGGCAAGAAAGCTATTGCCGTCTGGCACCGCCGGGCCGGTAAAGATATTTTGGGTATCAACTGGATTACTGCAAGTGCTCTTAGAGAGGTTGGTATATATTGGTATGTCTATCCTACTTATAACCAGGCAAAATTAAGTGTATGGGAAGGCATGACTTTAGACGGCAGACCTTATATGTCGTTTATACCTGAGACAGCTGTTGCAAAAAACCAGCAATATAAACAACGGATAGTATTTAAAAACGGTTCGGTAATTCAGTTTGTCGGAAGTGATCGCTACGCAAGGATCAGAGGTAGCGGTATAAAAGGTGCAGTAATCTCTGAATATTCTTACCATGATCCACGAGCTATGAGCTCAGTTATAGAGCCGATGGTAGCGCGTAATAATGCCTGGCTTTTATATCTGTATACTCCAAGTGATGACATGCGACTTACTCATGGAGAGGAACTGTACCTTAAATATAAAGATGATGATAATGCATTTTGCGAGATCAAAACCATTGAGGATACTTGCGATGAATCGGGTAAGCCTCTAGTTAGCGCGCAAGCCCTTACTACGGTTGACATGACTCTGGAAGAAATACGCCGTGAGTTTTACTGTGATTTTGAGGCATACCGGTACAAACGAGCAGACCAAGGTGGCACTTTTGTTGACCAGCTACGCTTAGCGGAAAGTGAAGGCAGAATCGGTATGTTGCCGCATGATCCAGCTATACGAGTCAATACTTACTGGGATATCGGTATTGTCGATTATACGGTGGTCTGGTTCGTGCAAGAAAAGCAAGACTCCATCGATGTTATTGACTTCTACATTAACAGGGGCAAAGATCTAGAATTTTACTTGAATCATTTGAAGTCTCGCCCTTACACGTACGGGCGCAATGTTTTGCCTCATGATATGAGCAGACGGCAGATGCCGACCCTTGATACGAGATTGTCTGAGGCTAACGCGATGGCTGAAAAACTCGGGCTTACTTTTGAGGTCGGTAGAAAGTACTTACGGGAAGAGATGATTATCAAAGTAAGAGAGTTACTCAAAGTTTGTAGGTTTGATGAAAGCAGATGTAGGAACGGGATAAACGGACTTTACGAATTTGATGCAGCAAGGCGTGGAGTGCATTCAAACTCAACTCGCGCAACTGATATAGTAGAGGCTTTTTGTTATCTGGCGATGGACGCTAAAACCGGCAAACAACGTGAACTGATTAACTCAGGCAACTTGCAATATCGTAAAGTTATCAATGATTATAACGCGTTAGAGATATAGGTAAAAAATGGGCGGCTTCTTTAAAAATCCTTGGAAGGCTACTAAAGGCTTTGTTAATAAAGTGGTGCCAGGCGGCAAGTATTTAACAGGCAGAGCAGCCGAGCACCAGAAATACCATTATAATTTGGCACTTGATAAATATAATAATTATGCGAGTGAAGCTCAAAACCAGATAAACAATCTATCGCAGAACTTACAGCAATCAATGCATAATTTGAGGAGCTTAGAAGAGCAAAAATATCATAATAATATGCAAGGACAGCAATTACAATCCCATGCAAGCAGTTACCAACAAAACTTGAGCCGCCTTGAGCATGAGAAAACTTTAGCGGCAAATGAAGCCGGAACCCTGAAAGCTGCTTTTGAGGGTTTTAAAAATAAAGCTCCAGCTTTAGCTAGTAAGATAAGCGAAGTAGAAAAGCTACCTGCAATATTCAGTAATCTTTATGAGACCATAGCACAACAAAAGCAAAGCCTTGCAGGATTGACAGGGGAAGAAGCAGCAACTCATATTAACAAACATAAGGCGGATGTTGAGAACTTAAAGAAGCAGAGAGAAGAGACCGAGAGCAAGATTCGAGCTTCAATGGAGGAGATTACCGGTCAGCATAAAGGGCTTGAGCGTGAAAAATCAAATTTAGAGCAGAGCCTCGAGAAATACAAATATCGTCAGGATAGATTACTATATGAAACCGGCAATTTTGAAAGCGAGCGCAATCAGCTAACTAGTTTAATCCAAGACTATAAAAGCAATCAAGATCGCATTAGTAATGAGTATTCAAAGCATCAATCACAAGTAAATAACCGGCAGAAGAGTTTACAAGATTATATAAATAATGCGCAAACTCAGCTTGATGCTTTGGGGGGAGATGTAGATTGGCGAGCGGGTAAATACGAGCGAGAATCAAGAACTACCGGATTAGTACGAGGAGCAGCGCTGGGGCTTGCTACATTCGGAGTCGGTATGGGGCTGAGTTCACTGTCTATGAATACATTACTGCCTTGGACTACAAGTGGTCAAATTGCCGGAGCAATAGGTACGGGACTTCAATATGCGTCTCCATTGCTTGGAATCGGTCATTATTTGCATACTGGCAGTAAGGGACAATCGCTTAGAGGTTTAGATAGGGTAAATCTTGGTGAAGGGTATAATTCAAGTGTAGATCTATCGCACATTGCGAGATTAGGACTTGGTGGTTCTAAGGTCAGTATCCCTGAACTTGGCGGGCTTAAGCAGTCACTATCCCATTTTGAGATGCCGACAGTTCCAACGTTGAGAGACTTGCCAAAATTACATGAAGCATTAGGTAAGATAACCTCTTTAAAAGATATTGAATCCTTAGGGCTTGGATTGCCCGGTATGACTAGTGCTAGCGGTAAGAAATATTCAAGTGAAGTGTTATATAATACTGACTTCCTTAAAAAACTAAAGAAGGTGTCAAGGAGGCTCGGCAGTCCGCCTTTAAGAAACTCGATAAACCATAATTATAATCATAGTCAGGGAGCAGCTACATATGCATGACAAGAAAGAGCTAGCTTGCCACCTAGAATATTTTGACAATTTAAAAACCAAACGGGAGAAATGGAATAACACCTGGGGTGAGCTAAAGAAGTATGTTTGCCCTCAAACTGAGAGCAGCAAAATTATTTTTGATTCTACTTCTATTTGGTCAAGGGAACAACTAGCCTCAGGCTTGCAAAGTCTAATGGTTAATCCTGCTATGAACTGGTTCGGGATTAATCTGTCAGAGGCACTCGGCTATAACGATGATGAAACTGAGATACCTGCTGATCTTGCTTATTTATCGCAAGCCATTCAAAACAGAATCTTAAGCGTATTTAATAATCCTGCCTCTAATTTCTATAATCAGATTCATGAGTTCTTTTTGAACCTTACAGCATATGGCACCGGTGTATTTTATGTTGAGGAAGATTTAAATATTCAAGGGGGGTTGTTCTTCCGTAACATATCTTTAAACGAATGTTACTTTGAGGAAAACAAATTTGGCTTTGTGGGTAGCATGTACCGGTTATTTAGTATGCAAGCAAAAGCTGCTGCAGCTAAGTGGTCGGATAATAAAAAACTTGCAGAGCAAGCTGTCAAAACCCCTGATGAGAAATTAGAGATCTTACATATTGTAACATTAAATAATGAGACCGCGAGTAGGGAAAATAATAATAAAGAAAGCAGAAAAAACAGAACTGCAAATAATTTAGTTTATAGCTCAAAATATATTTACTTAGAGGAAAGAGAGCTCTTAAGCAGTGCAGGATACACATATTTTCCGTTTCTGGTAACTAGGTGGATCAAGGAAGAAGGCGAGCCTTATGGTTACGCCCCTGCCTACCACGTGTTACCTGATATTAAGTTGCTTAATAGTCTTAGACAAATTACCTTGAAAGTTGCACAGAAACAACTCGATCCACCGCTACTGGTTCCTAAGGACGGTTATTATTTGCCTCTTTATACAACGCCCGGTAGTGTAAACTTCTACCGCAACGGCATAGCTGATAAGATCGTGCCGCTAACCGGCATGGAGAACATCATGCCCACGGAAGTGGAGCAGAACCAATGCCGTGATGCCATATATAAAGCATTCTACGTCGATATCTTCCGAATGCAGAAGGAAAACAAAGAGATGACTGCCATGGAGGTGCAAATCAGAAACGAGGAGCAAATGCGGATGATGGCACCGATGGTAGGTAGGATTGAGACCGAGTTTTTAAATCCGCTGATTAATATTGTGTACACTTCCTTAATAAAGTATAATAAATTACCTGAATTAGAATCAGCGCAGTTAGCACCTCAAATAAGACCGGAATATATATCGCCGCTAACCGGAGCCCAGAAATCCTCATCTATTAATGCTATTGAGCAAGTTCTGGGATTTTTCCAACGAAGTGGTATTGTAAACATGTTCCCTGATATTTATGACAATATAGATTTTGATAAAGTTTTAAAACTATTTGTTGAGCTAAAAGGGGCACCACAAACCATATTAAAAACCGAACAAGAAGTTACGCAGGCGAGACAACAAAGAAAAATTGCTCAAATGCAGCAGATGCAGCAAACTGTATAATAAATAGCAATAAACACCGACAAATAGAGAAAAGACATCAATGCAATTATTATTTGAGAAAGACACGCAAATAACATCAGAAGAATTAAAGAAAATTTACGCTGGAATATTCACCTCAAATGATGGTAAAATAGTCTTGCAAGATTTAGCCAATATGAGCGGAATGTACCGAACCAACTTTACTCACAATAGCAGCGATCATACGGCATTCTTTGAAGGGCAAAGGGCACTATTCTTGTATATCTGTTCACATCTTGAGGATAACACAAAAAATATTGAAGGAAAATTTAGTAGCTAATGGCTATTGTCCGCTACGCAGCTAATAGCCTAAACCTAAGTTTATATAATAACCATTCCACTGTCAACTAAGTTAATACCTGATATGGACGACGTATGATAAGTAAATTATAAAAAATAACAATGGAATTAGTAGGTCAGTATTAATAATGAGTAATTTTGAATTCAATAATTATTTAATTTTCGCTGATGAAGCAGGAGATCATCTGCTGCGACCAAATGATTTAGACTTTCCATTATTCGTGCTAGCATTTTGTATTATAGAGCGTAATCATTATGCTAATTATGTTGTACCGGAACTGACTAAGTTAAAATTAAAATATTTTTCTGATCCCCATGTAATATTTCATGAACGTGATATACGTAAAGCAATAGGAGTATTTGAATTTTTAACAAAAGCTTCGATACGTGAGCAATTCTTGACAGACTTAAATAACTTTTTTGAACAAGCAAAATTTAATATTGTTGCTAGTGTAATTCGTAAGGATCGTTTGCAAAGTATATTTAAAGATCCAGATAATCCTTATACCATTGGAACAGGTTTTTGCATGGAACACTTATTACATTTTTTGAACGAGCAAAATCAACTCTCAAAAGCTACTATCACCTTTGAAGCGAGAGGAAAGAAGGAAGACAAAGACTTGGAACTTACATTTTTAAGACTTATGCAACAACAAGAATATCAAGGCAGGTTTAATATTAAAATTTTACCTAAAGTAGCCAATAGTACAGGGTTACAATTAGCTGACCTTGTAGCTCGTCCGTATAGGGCGTCATGTACTTAATCCTAAACAACCCAATAGAGCATTCGAAATAATTAAGAAAAAAATCAATGCGAAAAATGGAGAAATAGAAGACTATGGACTTAGAATATTTCCTTGAAGCGAGAGGCTCCTGCATTAGCAAGAGCCATAACGCCGACCGAGTTCCCCAGTCCACTTAAACCAAGTTATATCATAATTTAATACATTTTGCAATAAGTACCAACCATAGGTTAGATCAATAATTTAATAGATGTGATAAAAAATAAAGGAGAACTATGAATATAGAAGAACAAAATATAGATACTAATGAAACACCAACAGAATCTACCTCATGGCTCTCTGTATTACCTGAGGAGCTAAAGGGCGCACCGTCATTATCGAAGTTCAAGGATGTATCAATGTTAGCGCAAAGTTACCTAGAAGCTGAAAAAGCCCTAACTGGTAGAGTAGCCATCCCTAAAGACGATGCAAGCGACGAGGAATGGACTAAGTTTTACTCTAGGCTTGGGGTGCCTGAGGATAAGAAGTATTTGGATCAGCGCAAGGCTGAAGACGCCGAGCATATACAAGCATATGAGGAAATGTTCCACCAGCAGGGCTTGAGCAAAAGACAGGGTGCTAGGTTACTGGATTCTATGTACAAGATGTCAACTGAACTGCAGAAGAAACAGCAAGAAGAAATTGAGAGCTCCCGCAGTTCCAATGTTGATTGGCTTAAATCCAATTATGGTGATTCATTTGACAATAAAATGACTACTATGCAGGCAGCTCTTACTAAGTTCGGGACTAAGGAGCTTGCAGGACTTATTGAAGAGACGGGATATAGTCCTGCTATTGTTGACCTACTTGTTCGCGTGGGGGAAACTCTAAAATCTGACACACTTGTTACCGGTAGTCAGATGATGTCAGCAAGCTCTCCGGAATCTGCTAAATTAGAGATAAAAAAGCTGGAATCAGACCCGGAGTTCATGATAAAATTAAAGGACAAAAACCACTCTTCACATGATGAGACGGTAAAGAAACTGGCTGAATTATACAAGTTAGCTTACGATCACAAGTGATAACTTCTCCTAGAGACTGCAGGTATTATATTAACCTTTGCAATAATCTCCTAAAAAAGAAGCCACTATAATTGGTAAGACAATAAATAGTGCTATTTTAAAGGAGAATACATGCAACAAATCACTGATGCTCTTAAGGAGCAATTTGCCAAAAACATATCTTTAGTTATCCAACAAGAAGGATCACTTTTAAGAAAATACGTCACCAACGACACTCAAGATACTGAAGTAGTTAGCTTTGAATCAATGGAGACTCACGAGGTTGAACCAAGACGACGTTATCCGCTTGATCCTGACGATCATCTGCACGGGCATTATGCTAAAGAGGGACACGCCGATCAGTTAGAGCAAATAGAATTTAAAATACCTACCATCTCAAGGAGG
>Ga0123337_10001064_pt1 | contig 38144 bp, 30 predicted proteins | sample frozenSSSSmetaG_FD_89792 | JGI IMG/M metagenome (GOLD analysis project Ga0123337, IMG submission 89792) | Glacier valley bacterial and archeal communities from Borup Fiord, Nunavut, Canada, to study Microbial Dark Matter (Phase II) -... | ecosystem: Environmental > Aquatic > Freshwater > Ice >...
CGACGTCTGGTTCCAGGTCGGCCTGATCGGTCTCTTCGCCTTCGTCTTCATGGTGGGGCTCGCCTTCATCCGCTCCTGGCTGCTCGCCTGCCGCCAGCGCAGCTTCGTCTACGCGTGGCCCGCGCTGGTGCTGGTGGTGGTGCTTGTCACCGGCTTGGCGGAGAGTTCGCTCTTGGTGGAGTTCGGATGGCTCACTTTCGTGGTGTGCTCAGTCAAGGCTTCGCGCGAGCTGAGCTGGCGCAAGGCGTTCGCGGCGACTCGGGTTCCCGCGGTGATGAACTAGTGGCCCGACAATTGCAACGGCCCGATGGGCGACACACTTTACTCATGTGCAATATTTGCGGAGTTCGATGCGTTTGATCAGCCCCCGTGTGCTCGCCCAGTTACGTTCCCAAGGTGCTGCAGCACGCCTCCGCCTGTCTCGATTCACAGAGCCGCGTCCGGATGGCCTGCCACCCGTGAGAGTGCTTCTCTCGTTGCCCGCGCTGTTGCTTCTGTTCGGAATCGTGTGCGTCTCGCTCGGCCTCAACGGCACTTCCTCCGGTGAGATGTACGGGCGATTGTATGCGGGTACCGATTCGAGCCTTCTCGCGGGACATCCCGAGAAAATCCGATCCGACGAGTGGTACGTCAACACATCGTGGTCGATTGCCCAGGTGCAGCAGGGGCTACCGGATCGCAACCAGACCATGCCCGGTGGGATGGATGCCGCGCTCCCCCATGACCTGCCGCGGGCAGACTGGTCGGTTATTTTGCGTCCGCACCTGTGGGGCTATCTGTTTCTGGATGTAGGCCACGCCACCGCATTCAAGTGGTGGATCGGTGCCCTCGCCTTCATTGCTGCTGCCTTCTGTTTTCTCGTGACTCTCCTTCCCCGACGTCCGATCCTCTCAGCCGCTATCGCGGTGGGTTTTTACTTCAGCCCGTTTTTCCATTGGTGGTTTCAAACTGTCATCTTCTGGCCGCTGGCCTGGGCGCTCGTGACGATGACAGCGATTCTCTGGGCAATGCGAGACAAGTCCTGGGGGTCGCGTTGGGCCTGGGGCGCGGTCATTGCATTCCTCACGCCCGTGATGGCGATGGGCATCTATGCACCCTTCATCATTCCGGTCGTCCTCGTGGTGGCGTTCTTCGCTATCGGCGCAATCGCAGAGCAGAAACGAAAGGGTTCGACCTGGCTCGAACTCCTCAAGCGCGCGCTTCCGATCGTAATAGCTGGCGCACTCGGCAGCGCCGTCACCCTGATCTGGCTCGCCACCAAATCGAAGGCACTCGCCGGCTTCCTGTCGACCTCGTATCCCGGAACCCGTTTCACTCCGACCGGCGAGGGAACACCGCTTTCTGCCGCCAGGACCATCAGTTCGGCCTTCACGGAGGCCCTCACCTACAGCAACGGGTTTCTCGGACTCAATTCTTCGGAATCATCGACCTTTTTCCTTATCGGTGCCTTCATGGTACCCATCGTCGGCTGGATCGCTTTTCGGAAGGGTCGAGCCAGGCAGCCACTGCCGTGGATGCTCATCGCTCTCGTCGCGGTCCTGGTAATTTTCGTCGCCTTCTCCTACCTCCCCGGCTGGAACGCGATCGCACACTTCCTGTTCCTCGACCGCACCTCAGACAGCCGGATTCGAATCGGCCTGGGGTTAGCCTCTTTCGCAATTCTCGGACTCATCCTTTCGCAGCTGGAGAGGGACCGGTTATACCTGCCTCTGTGGCTCGCTACCGCGACAGCTGCCGTGTTCCTCATCTCGCAGGCTGGCGTCGCGGCAGCCGTATGGCTCGTCGAAGGGCGCGATCGCCTCTGGCACGATGCGCCGTTCTGGTGGCTATACGCGCTGGCCTCCGCCGCGGTAATCTTCTGGTTCGCGCGCCGGAGATTCACGCTCGGCGCTCTCGCCTTCCTGCTTGTAGGGGTGCTGGGAACTGCAGCGGTAAACCCGGTCTATGTTGGTGTTTTCGACGCACGGAAGACCCCGGTGGCGCAGGCCGTCATGGAGCTCGACCGGTCGAAGAAGGGCACCTGGGTCGGCATCGGAGGTGTGGAGACCTCGGCCATCCTGCTCGAGTCCGGTACACGGGCATTCAACGGCGTTCAAGGCGCACCTTCCGCTGTCATGTGGCACGACATCGACCCGACGGGCCGCTTTCGCTATGGCTGGAATCGCCTCGCCGGAATTGGGTGGGTACCCGGCCAAGGCGAACCACAGGTGTCCAACCCCGCTCCCGACCAGATCCTCGTCACTTTCGATGCCTGTTCGGACTTCGCGCAGAAACACGTTGCGTACGTTCTTTCGGGTAATCCAATACTCGGCACGTCGTGCCTCGAGACCGTCGATTCGTTCGTCGTGCCAAAGCAGACCTTGACGATTTACCGGGTCATCCCTGCGCCTCAGTAGAGGCTTACACCGAGTCTTCAAGCATCGCGAGGTCCGCCTCGACCATGATGTGCACGAGTTGTTCGAAATCGACGCTCGGCTTCCAGCCGAGCGAACGGAGCTTCGACGGATCACCCACCAGGCTCTTCGGATCGGCCGGACGATAGAGCGCCGGGTCGATGACCACGTGCGCCTCCCAATCGTCGATTCCCACGTAAGAGAACGCTGCCTGCACGAATTGCCGCACCGAGTGCGCAACACCGGTGGCGACGATGTATTCGGAGGCATCGGGCTGATCGATGATCGTGAGAAGCGCCTCTACGTAGTCCGGCGCATAGCCCCAATCGCGGAACACATCGATGTTGCCGAGGGTGAGTGAATCCGCACGCCCCGTTGCGATGAGCGCCGCCTGGTGAGCAATCTTGCGAGCAACGAAGCTCACCGGACGTCGAGGCGACTCGTGGTTGTAAAGGATCGCCGAGCTGGCGAGCATGCCGCGGGCGCGATAGACAGCTACCATCTCCTGCGCGAAAGACTTAGCCGCGCCATAGGGGGTGACGGGCATCCGAGGGGTGGATTCGCATTGGGGCGAAGAGACAGCGTCGCCAAAGACCTCCGCGCTCGATGCCTGGAGGAATCGTATGGGCACCCCGGTCTCCTGCTGCAATTGCCAGGCGGCCTCGAGTAGGCGAACAGGCCCGACGCCCAGCACGTCGGCAGTCTCAGTGGGGAATAGCCACGAGCGTTCGACGGAGGTGTTGCCTGCGAGGTTGACGACATGGGTGGGCCGCACGGCAGATACTACGTCGGTGATACTCGCCGTATCCGCGAGATCGGCCACGTGGGCCGATACGTCTGGGAACTCCGCCACAAGACGAGTTGCACCATCCCCCGAGTGACACATTCCGTGCACGTCGAAGCCTCGCGTGACGAAACGGTCGATGAGATAGTGCCCGTCCTGGCCGTTCGCTCCTGTTACGAGAACGCTGTTCGAGCCCTCGGATGCACCCATGGCGACAAGCATAGGGGAGCCGATCAGACCGATTGGAGGGCCTGGCGATACGCGCTGATGTGTGTATCGCGGCAGGCCTCCCAGGTGAACCGGGCGGCCTGGTTTACGCCCGCTGCTGACAGCCGTGCTCCCTCGGCGATCGCGGTCTCGATACCGGCTGCCATCGCCTCGACGTCCAGTGGATCGAAGAGGATCGCCGCATCGCCGCATACCTCGGGTATGGAGCCCGCGTTGGAAACGGCCGCCGGACATCCGGATGCCATCGCCTCGAGCGGCGGCAGGCCGAACCCCTCGTAGAGGCTCGGGAAGGCGATCGCGGCAGCTGAGCGATAGAGAGAATGCAGTTTCTCGGTGCTCACGAGCCCCAGGCGATCGACCCAGTCAGGCAGTGGGCCGAGGGAATCGAGGTTTCCGCCTGTGAGCACCAGTCGGACACCCGGAATCGAGGTTCGAACGACCGCCATCGCCTCGACCAGCCGAGCGTGGTTCTTGTGGGCCCATCCTCGCGCGGGATAGAGCACGAAGTTCTCTCGTTCCCCGAAATTCGGCACGAATACCGTTGCGTCGACACCGAGGTGAGCAACTCGGATCTTCTCCGCGGGAAGCCCGAGCAACTCCACCATGCGCGACTTGGCGAATTCGCTGATCGTAATCACGACATCCGCACGCTTGGCCGCGCCCTGGTAGAAGTGCCGACGGTACGCCAGCTCGGGGCGACTGAACAACTGGGGAAGGTCGAGGTGCTGCACGTCGAGGAGGGACTGCACGAAACCTTGATGGCGACCTGGTCGAGGTACGGGAACGGTGAAAGGGAAATGCACGACATCGCTATCGGCGGTCAGGCGGCGAATAGTCCGGGCGCGCAGTTTCGCGGTCGTAACGGTAATGAGACGGTCTCGCGTGGTCGACCCGCCTCGCACCTGGTCGGCGACTCGTTCGGGGATGCCCTCGCTGAACCCCGCGGCCCCGGCCGGCACGACGACGATTGCCGAGACATGATCGACGCCGGCGAGCTGCCGTGTGAGGGCGCGCGCGTAGGTCTCGCTGCCGCCCATGCCCCCGGGCACCAGGGTCAGCATAGAGAGCGCGACGCTCAATTCCGTCGATTCGGTCGCGCTCACTCGGGAACGTAGACCGTGTCGATCCAGGGCCTCCCGCTCACAGCGAGCGCCTCAATATCGGCGTCGACCATAAGTCGGGCGAGCTGAGGGGTGTGAACTCGAGGAACCCATCCGAGCTGTTCTTGGGCGCGGGATGCATCGCCGACGAGAGCGTCGACTTCGGTTGGTCGCAGATATCGCTCGTCGAAGATGACGTACTTCTGCCAGTCAAGCCCGACGTGCTCGAAGGACATCTGAACGAAGTCCTTGACCGTGAAATGCGTGCCCGTGGCCACCACGTAGTCTGACGGGATGTCGTGCTGCAGCATGCGCCACATCGCCTCGACGTACTCTGGCGCGTATCCCCAGTCCCGCACAGAATCAAGATTTCCCATAAAGAGTTCACTCTGCTCACCCGCTGCGATGCGAGCGACGGCACGAGTGATCTTGCGGGTGACGAAGGTCTCTCCGCGGCGAGGAGATTCGTGGTTGAACAGGATGCCGTTCACCGCGAACATGCCGTAGCCCTCGCGGTAGTTGCGGGTGACCCAGTAGGAATAGAGTTTCGCCGCACCGTAGGGAGAGCGCGGATAAAACGCCGTCTCCTCGTTCTGTGGGGGTGGCGTCGCGCCGAACATCTCCGAGCTAGAGGCCTGGTAGAAACGACAGTCGAGACCGATCATCCGAATAGCCTCAAGCAGCCGGATAGAACCGAGGCCAGTGGAGTCTCCGGTGTACTCCGGCTCGTCGAAGCTCACCCGCACGTGTGACTGCGCTCCGAGGTTGTAGACCTCATGGGGGCGGATGGATTCGAGCAGAGTGACGAGCCGAGATCCGTCGCTCAGGTCGCCATAGTGCAGGAACAGCTTCGCGCCGCTCTCGTGCGGGTCGCGATAGAGGTGATCGATGCGTGCGGTATTGAAGGTCGAGGCCCTTCGGATCAGTCCGTGCACCTCGTAGCCCTTGGACAGCAGCAACTCTGCGAGGTAGCTTCCGTCCTGCCCGGTGATTCCCGTGACGAATGCACGCCTGGCCGTCTGATCGCTAATGGTAGGCACTCCTGCGTAGTGGGATGGTGGCGTGGCTGCGTCGGTCCGCGGGCGCCGAGATCGGTCGCCACTCTATCGCACAGGGTTTATCCGGCCTGTGCGCTGACACGGCGTGCGGCGAACGACGACGCCCATCGGATCGGATAGTTCCACAGCGGGCTGATCGGTCGGAGCAGCGGAACGAGATGCCTGGTCTTCACCGATTCAGACTCGCGACTCGAGTTCAGCCGGTTGGCGACGGTGAGGGAATCAGGGTGCCATCGGAATGCCGAGACCGTGGTTCGCGTACAGACGAAGGATCCATGCGCACGCAGCTTGAGGAACGCGTCCAGGTCCATCGCGTACTTGAGGGTGACGTCGAACCCACCGATCGCTTCGAGCGCGTCGAGCGCGATCATGGTTCCCGGGTGTGGGATCAGATCCGGCCCCCAGGGAAGGAGGAACTTCGCGAGGGAGCCGGCGTTGCTCACCGCCAGAACCTTCCCCGTCGGGTCGATGTACTCGCACCCTCCGTAAGAGAGCACTGCCCCCGGATTCTCGCCGAGCAGATTCCTCAGGGCCAGAAGGCCGCCCGCACGAAACAGGTCGTCATCGCCGATCCAGGCGTAGAAATCTTCGTCGGTTCGAGCAGCGAGGCCGCAGTTGATGGCAGCCGAGATCCCTTCCCTCGGATCATCGACAATCACGGCGGAGTAGCCGGCGACGAGTTCCCGGGCGGCCGCCGCCCCTGCGGGCATGACCACGACAAGCGTCAGATCTACGTCAGCACGCTGGGCGTCGACCGCTTCCAGCGTCTCCGCCAGCGAGTCCAATCGTTCGCCAAGTGTCGGAAGGACGACCAGTATCTTCGCGTTGAACATGTTCGTCTCTCGAATTGTTAGGATTTTTGGCTGTGCGCAATTCAGCGCCTATCCTGATCGACGCTGTTCGCGCCGCAGGCAGAATGAATATGGATCCCGTGAGTATATCCAGCCCTGATTTCCCGCTCGACCGGTCCGCCCGTGTCTATGTCGCCGGCCATCGAGGGCTCGCTGGATCGGCGATCTGGCGAAAGCTTGAAGCGTCGGGATTCACCGACCTCGTGGGAGCATCGTCTGCCGATCTCGATCTGCGTGATCGTGCCCGGGTCTTCGAATTTCTGCAGGAGACACAACCGGAGGTCGTCATCGACGCCGCGGCCCGGGTCGGTGGCATCCTGGCCAACGACACCTATCCCGCCGATTTCCTCAGTGACAACCTACAGATCCAACTCAACATCATGGACGCCGCCAACTCGGTGGAGGTGGATCGCCTCCTCTTTCTCGGCTCATCCTGCATCTACCCGAAATTCGCACCACAGCCCATCAAAGAGGCCTCGTTGCTCACGGGTGAGCTCGAATCGACGAATGACGCCTACGCGATCGCGAAAATCGCGGGAATTATGCAAGTTCAGTCTTACCGCCGCCAATACGGACGGCACTGGATCTCGGCGATGCCGACGAACCTTTACGGGCCCGGAGATAATTTCCACCCGCGCAATTCGCACGTTCTCCCCTCGCTCATCCGCAGGTTGGATGAGGCCCGCCGCGACGAAGCCCCCGAAGTGGTCGTCTGGGGAACGGGCACTCCTCGTCGTGAATTTCTGCATGTGGACGACCTCGCTGGCGCCGCCCTCTTCCTCCTCGAGAGCTACGACTCGCCAGACACTATCAATGTCGGCGTCGGTACGGACCTGTCGATCCGAGAACTCGCGGAACTCGTCGCTCGCACCGTCGGATTCACCGGCACTCTCGTGCAGGACCCGACCAAACCGGATGGCACCCTACAAAAGCTTCTCGATGTGAGTCGACTCTCTGAACTCGGCTGGAACTCGTCGATCGGCCTGAGCGAGGGAATCGCGAGCACTTTCCAGTGGTATCTCGAACATCACGAGCACCTTCGCGCCAAGTAGGCGCTCAGGCCGCGTCGACCGCCGATCGGCCCTTCGCCAAGATGAGCGCGAACCCGTGGATCACCAGTCCGGAGAAAGGACCGGCGAGCAGCGCTAGGACTGTTCGCGTTGTGAGTTCGAGCGGCAATGCGAGGGAGATCACCGTGACGACGGCGGCGTTCACCCATCCGGCGGCATAAGTCAAATGTTGGCCACGAGCGAGCACCGCGGGTGCGCTGATACACAGGGCCGCAACCAGCGCCGAGGAAATCACCAACACCGAGATAAGCGAGCCGTCCAACCGGACCTGGTTGGGGAAGAGAAACGCGAAGACGCGGGGACCGATCGCCCAGCCAGCGATGGCCAGTGCGATCCCGCCGCCAAGCACGAGGAACTGCAAACGAAGAAACGTCCGCCAGAACGATTCGGTGTGCGACCGAAAAGTCACGATGAAGTAGCTCTGCAGAGACATCGCAACGATGATGAGCGGGGCACGGGTCAGCGTGATTACGAGTATGAGCAGTCCGATGACAGATCGGGGCGCCCCGGGCGAGGTGAGGCCGAGCAGCACGGGAAAGCCGCTCACCATCGCGCTCGTCGACGCGGCGGCGAGCAGCGTCCGCGCAATATTCCAGGCGAGGGGGCGATAGCCGACATCCAACTCTGCGCGTCCGGCTATCGATCGCCGTATGAAGAACCAAAGGAGCAAAAGGGTTCCGGGAAAGGGTATGACCACTGCCCAAGCCAGTGCGACGACATCGCGCGTCAGGGTGAGAGTAACCCCTACGGCGGCGAGTCGGAGGAGGGCGTCGACACCCACCATCATCGCGACGGGCACCCACCGTGAGATGCCATATAGCGAGCCAGCAAGAGCGGCAACGATGACGTACGAGGATGCCCCGACCGCGAGGGGCCACGCGAGAGACCATCCGTCGACCGGGAACAGGCCGGTCAGCCAAGCCGGTGCGGATGAGAGCACGAGTAGAAATACGACGAGAGCAGCGACCGCTGCAAACGGTCCGACGCGGGCGACCGGCGGACGGTTTCCCTCGGCGGTCGGCCGAGTACCTCGAGCCACCTCTTGCTGGATGCCGGAAAGCGTGCCGACAATGAGGTAGAGGAACGACCAGAACACTGCGAATAGCGCATAGTGCGCCAGGCCGATTTGATTTGGCACGAGCCAAGTCACCACGTAGGACGCCGCTCCGGCAACTCCGGTTGCCGTGAGGATGAGCAAGACTCCGGAATGTTTCCCGATCCGGAAGCCCGGTTTCTGTTCGCTCACGAGCACGAGTCTAAGTGTGGCCGGCCTGACGGGGCCGGCGTTTTGCAAGTTGTAGGATCTCCCTCATGCCCTTCTCCCTCGAGCAGACGCTGATTGTCATGCCCGCTTTCAACGAGGAAGCATCGGTCGGCGCTGTCGTTCGCGAGGTGTTCGCCGCGCTTCCGGGCGTCGCAGTGCTCGTCGTCGACGATGGCTCGACGGATGACACGACGGAAGAGGCACGTGCCGCAGGGGCGCTGGTCGCGACGCTCCCGTTCAATCTCGGAGTAGGTGGCGCGATGCGCACCGGCTTTAAATACGCCCTCGCTAATGGATTCGACAACGTCGTCCAGATCGATTCGGACGGCCAACACGATCCAGCGAGCGTGCCCCGGATGCTTTCCGAACTCGCGTCAGCCGACATGGTCATCGGTGCGCGATTCGCCGGCCAGGGCGACTACGTCGTCGTCGGCCCTCGACAGTGGACGATGCGGGTCTTAGCAGTGGTGCTGAGCAGGACAGCGAAGACCCGACTCACAGATACCACTTCGGGCTTTCGCGCGAGTGGTCCGAAGTGTGTCGCGCTATTCGCCGAACACTACCCGGCCGAATACCTTGGTGACACGATCGAAGCACTGGTCATAGCAGCGAGGTTCGGGTGCGTCATCAGACAGGTGCCGGTTTCGATGAGGGTGCGGGCCGGCGGTGTGCCTTCGCACAATCCGTTTCGTGCCGCCGCCTACCTCGGCCGTGTGGGCATCGCGCTGGTGTTTGCTCTTGCGCGACCCTCGTCGACCCTGCAGGGGACCTGATCAAATGAGCCTCGTCTCCTATATTTTCGGAATCGCGTCGGCGACTCTCGCGCTCGCCGTGGTCATCGAGCTGCTGCGACGGAGGAGCCTCCGGGAACGCCACGCGATCTGGTGGCTGGTGGCTGGCACGCTTGCACTGGTCGTGGGTGTTTTCCCGGCCACGCTGCAATGGGCTGCATCCCTGATCGGAATCGAGGTTCCCCTCAACCTCGTCTTCTTCGTCAGCATCGCCGTGTTGTTCTTCGTGTGCCTTCAGCACAGCTCGGAATTGACGAAACTGGAGGACAAGACCCGCGCGCTCGCCGAGACGATGGCCCTTCAGGACCTCAGGCTGCGCGAGCTCGAGACGGCCGCAGGGGCCGCCGAAACGGACAGCGCCTAGTTACTCCCCACCCGGCTCACGGACGGCTCGCGCCGATCCGCTCTGGTCAGCCGAGAGACTCGATCCGCAGCGTCTGGCCGGCGATCCATTTCTGGAGCGCGGCGACACCGTCCTGCAGCTGCCACCGCGGAGCCCATCCCAGCACTTCCGTGCTGTGCTCGATGATTGCCGCCGCGTACCTGACATCACCGTCTCGGTAGGCGCCGGTAATCGTGGGCTCCGGGGCACCGTGGTACTCGGCGATCTCCGTGGCGAGACTCAGAAGTGAGGTCGGAGTTCCGGAACCGATGTCGAAAGGACCGATCCCGTGCCCCCCGACCATCGCGGCAGCGAAGGCTGATACGACGTCGGCGATGAAGACGAAGTCGCGAACAATCTGCCCGTCCTCATAGACCGGAATGGAGCGCTTCTCTTCGGCGAGCTGAGAGAACAGCGACACGATTCCCGTGTAGGGGTTGGTCAGAGACTGTCCCGGGCCGTACACGTTTTGCAGTCGAAGCACGGTGAAATCGCAGTCGTGCGACGACGCCCATGCCGAAATCAGGTGCTCCTGCGCGAGCTTGGTTGCCCCGTAGATGCTGGTCGGCGCCGGCATGGTGGTCAGTGCCGAACTCGGAAGCGGAGTCGCGTCGGGAAAATCCCACTGTTTCGCTTCAAGTTGGGCGTGACTGCGTTGGCCCGGCTGGAGGGTCCTGCCGTCCGCGCGCCTCCACAGGCCCTCGCCGTATACCGCGCGGCTGCCGCTCAGGATTATGCGGTCGGGAACCTGTCGCGCCCGCCCGAGGGCGTCGAGCATTCGCGTGGTGCCGAGGACGTTGACCTTTGCATGGCGACTGCTCTCGTGAAGCGACTGGGCCGTTCCTGTCTCCGCAGCGAGGTGGATGATGATGTCGGGTCCCACATCGGCGAGCAGGTCGTCCCAGATCGCCATATCGGTGACGTCCGCGACCACCAGCTCAACCCGGTCGTTCAGCGCCTCCGGCCGATTCCGGGTGGGGTGCACCTGCGGATGGAGGTTGTCGACGGCCACCCATCGACCGGCCGTGGTCGATGCCAGCCGGCTTATCGCGCATCCGATGAAGCCGGCCCCGCCGGTCACAAGCACCGTCGGCTCTGGAGCGTTTTCAGCCATTGTCATCCTCGTTCTTGCCGATTGGCACTATCTGGTAGCTCTGAATGGTAGCGCCCGTCGCGCAGCGTCGACGTTTCGCTCCGGGGCCGGTCTGCGGTCGGTGACGCTCTCGAGCGGGCTGACGCCAGCCCGACTCATCGGGCTCGACCGAGTCGACTTCTCACCTTCCGGACCACCAGCATTGGGCCGCCCGCCCGAAGGTAATACCGCGCAAGATCGACGTTTCGCCGCAATCCCCGCGCGCGTTGGGTCGACCGGGCCCGGCGCCGCACACCGGTCGCGTCGACGATGATGTCCGGCGCATGGCGGGGATTCCGGATGAACTCAACCAGCGGTGCCAGCACTGTCGGCCAGAGGAACCGCTGTCGAACAGCCGAGGCGTTCTGCGACGCCGTCTGCGCCCGGCCCGGTTCGTACAGAATCGTTTCGATCGCCGCGGCGAGGCCGGGCACATCCTCCGCATCGACCGCGATTCCGAGCCCCTCGCGCTCAACCAGCTCGGCGAAGTGATCGCCCCGCGTCACCACCATCGGAAGACTCGCCCAGAGGTAGTCAAGGATCCGCGTGCGGAAGGAGAAGGTGGTCTCGATGTGGTTGAAGTGAGTGCTGACACCGAGGTCGGCTTCGGCGAGGTAGTTGTGCCGGTCCGCATAATCCACCCAGGAGTCGTTGAAGAACACCGAGGTGCCGAGGACACCCAGCTCCGCCGCGAGCGCGCGGGACTCGGCGACGATACCCATCTCCGGGACGTTGAGGTTGGGATTACGCGTGCCGAGGAAGAACAGGCGCAGGTTGTCATGCCGTGTCGAAGCGTCGGCCACAGCGCGAATCAGAGTCAGCGGATCGAACCAGTTATAGAGCCCGCCGCTCCAGAGCAGGACCTTGTCATCGACGCCGACCCCCGGCACTACCCCCCTCATCGCCGGACCCGTGGAGGCCGGGAACTGCTTTCCCAAGCCGAAGGGCACGACGCTGATCAGCTTGGAGAAATCCGGGTCATCGGAATACGTCGTCGGGGTGAGGCGGCCGAGCGCAGCCAGCTGACCCAGGTAGAAGTGTTTCTGCCTCTCGGAGGCGCACATCATGAAGTCGGCGCGACTGAGCTGCTCATTGAGAATGTCGGTCGCACCCTGAACCTGCCGAGTCCACCCCTCGGCGCCTTGTTCGCGCCCTTGCTCCAGTTGCTCGAGATGCATCGGGTCGTAGACATCAGCGACGATCACCTTCGTGCTGTCGCGAATTGAGTCGAACACGTCCATCGCATCGCCCTGGAAGACGATCACATCGGCGGCTTTCTCCAGCTTGCCCATCGCGCGATCGTCGTAGGGACGGACCGTTCGAATTTCGAACGGAGCATCCACCGGTTCGTGGCTGGACAGCGACACCAGCGTCACCGTGGCAACGAAGCTCAGTTCCTGCGCGATATGCCAGGCACGGATCGCCGGGCCCGCCATCTTGGCGCCGATCGGATCCCCCGTGATCACCACTACGCGGGTCGACCGCACGGCGTCGAGCACACCGAACGCATCAACGATCGCGTCGTACCCGGCCAGGTAGTGCTTGTCCTGATAGGACGGGGCATCCTGTTGGCCGAAGAGTTCCGCAATCTGCTGGTCGGTGACCTTTCGGCCGGACTGGATCCGCTCGCGTTCCTTCTCCAGTTCGGGAAGTGCCGAAACGAACTGATCGATCGCAAACACACCGGCCATGGTCTGCTTGCTAACCGTGGTCTCGTCGGACTCGCTGTCCCCCTTCCGCAGGTCGTACGCGTCGGAATCCAGGCCGCCCCGAGCCACGGCGCGCCGCACGGTGAGCGCGAGCGTCGCCGGCAGAAGGTGCGCCAACGCCTCGTCGCCCACGTTCTTGTACAGCGTGAACAGCGCGTTCCGCTCGAGCAGGTACTGCTCTTTGAAGGCACCAAACGAGGTCATCGACGCGTGGTGCTTATGGAAGGCAATAGAACGGGGTTCGTACGCGAAGGTGCGTCCGGCCAGATTGAGGCGCCAGCCAAGGTCGACGTCCTCGAAGAACATGAAGAATCGCTCGTCGAATCCGCCCAGCGCAGTGAAGTCGGGCGTTCGGACGAACATCGCCGACCCCGTGCCAAACAGCACCGCGGAAGGGACGTCGTAGTTGCGGGGTACTGGCTGAGCCGTGAGGGGCTTGTAGCCCTGACCGAACCAGGTCAACGCCGCGTCGATGAAGTCGACGTTCGAGCCTTCCCAGTCCAGCACCTTCGACGCCACCGCACCGACGGCCGGGTCGGCCTCGAACCGCTCTACGGCCGCGCGGATCCACTGCGTGTCGGGTCGGGCATCGTTGTTGAGGAACGCGAGGTACTCCCCCGTTGCCTGTTTGGCGCCGAGATTGCAGCCACCGGCGAATCCGAGATTGGCCTTCGACACGATGAGCTGGATGTTCGGCAGCGCGGCGCGGAGACGGTCCGCGCTGTCATCACCGGATCCGTTTTCGACCACGATTACGTCGTATCGATCGGCCGGCCAGTCCAACTCTTCGAGTCCCCGAACGGCGGTGATGGTGTCATCAGTTCCCCGGAAGTTCACAAGAACGACGGAAACAACACCCGGCCGGATGCGAGCCATGGTGGCCTTTCACTGGAGAGGAGAGGGTCGGTGGAGTCTACCAAGCCACGCAGTCCGCTGCAGTCTGCTCCTGCCGGGCGAACGGTTCCGAACGCGGTCGTTCGCCCGGAACATCGGGCGTGCCGTGCGGCCGTCGGATTCCTGATCATCGCCTAAAATGAGGCGGATGACGCAGCCGGACACCGCACGACACCGGCTGAGCGCGGCCACGGGCGCTCGGCTCGTTCGGCCGGAAATTCAGGCACTGCGGGCCATCGCGGTGCTCTCCGTGGTCGCCTTCCACCTCTGGCCCTCTCGGCTGACCGGCGGCTACACGGGCGTCGACGTCTTCTTCGTCGTCTCCGGGTTCCTCATCATCGGTCATCTGATGAAGGAGGCCGAGGCCTGGGGCCGCATCCGCCTCGCGTCGTTCTGGGCGCGCCGCGCCCGACGACTGTTGCCAGCGAGCCTGTTCGTCCTGCTGACCACCGCCGCGGCCACTCTTCTCCTGGTGCCGGTGGTGGTGTGGCGACAGTGGTTCTCGGAGATCCTGGCATCAGACGTCTACGGCCTCAACTGGCTGCTGGCCAGCAATGCGGTCGACTATCTTGCCGCGGACAACAGCCCATCGCCGGTGCAGCACTACTGGTCGCTGTCGGTGGAGGAGCAGTTCTACATCGCGTGGCCGCTCATCATCGTCGGCGTGCTGTCCGCCTGCAAGTACCTGGACCGATCGAAACTGCGACCGGCGATCGCCATCGCCCTGGTGGCCCTGACCCTGGCCAGCCTCGCCTTCTCGACCTATGGAGTGGCCACCGACCCGGCGGCGGCCTACTTCGTGACGACGGGACGGGCATGGGAGTTTGGCGCCGGCGGCATTCTCGCGATCTTCGCGTACCGCAGCCCCGCGGGTTTCACCCGGGTCAGGGCAATCTGCAGCTGGCTCGGCATCGCAATGGTGCTCGCTACCGTCCTCCTGTATAAAGCATCCACGCCGTTCCCGGGCGTTGCCGCCCTTGTGCCGGTGATCGGCGCGGTGTTGGTGATCTGGGCCGGTTCCCCGTCCGTGCAATGGTCTCCGGCCGGTCTCATGCGCCTGCGTCCCGTGCAGTGGTTGGGCGACATCTCCTATTCGCTCTATCTGTGGCACTGGCCGCCGATTGTCATCCTTCCGATAGTGCTCGGGCATTCGCTCAGCACTCGGGTCCGTCTCGGCATCTTCGCCGCGGCGCTGCTGGCCGCCTGGCTCACGAAGCGTCTGATCGAGGATCCGGTCCGAACCCGGCGGGGGCTGAGCGCGCGCCCGAACTGGGTGACCATCATGTCCGCGATCGTGGCGTCGGTGCTCGTCGGGGCGGTGGCCTTCGGCGGTTGGACGGAGGCAAACTCTCGAATCGCGCGCGCGCAGGAGCAAGTCGACAGCGCCCTGAAGTCGGCGAAGTCGTGCATCGGAGCAGATGCCGTCTCCCCCGGAAGCACCTGCCCGCACCCGTATGCGGTCACCGGCTTGACGAATCCCGCCTTCGCCGCGAATGACATCGGCAAGGGCGTTCAGGTCGTCGACAAATGCAAGAGGGCACTGGAGGATTCGACGGTCCTACCTTGTCCCGTCGGAGACACGACACGTCCGCGGATCACCGTGGCGATGATCGGCGATTCACACGCCGGGCACTACACGGAGGCAATGGACATCTACGGTAAGTCCCACCACGTTGAATTCCTCATGTATCTCAAGACGTGGTGCGCGGGAACCGGGGCGGTCGGAGTCACCTCGGCGATAAGCCAGACCGCCGCTGGCGTGGCGAGTTGCACCCAGTGGGGAACTGAGGCGCTGAGCAAGATCGCCTCAAATCCGGCGATCACGGCCGTCGTGTTCTCCGATTTCACGGCGGAGTACGCGCTGCCGGGGGTATCCGCGCCCGGACGAACCATCACATCCGGGGACTACGCGGCGGCCTTCGCCCGGATGGTGGCCGCGGGGAAGGCCGTGGTAGCGCTCCGTGACATCCCCAATGCCGCCGGAAAGGACGTGCCGAGCTGTGTCGCTGCGCACATGACCAAATACGATCCGTGCACCACACCGCGGTCGGCGGCCATGCCGCTGGTCGACCACGACCCGATGGTCGCGGCCGCGTCGAAGACCGCTGGGGTGAACACGGTGGATCTCAGCGGAATCTTCTGCACGGGAAAGACCTGCCACAGCGTGATCGGGGGGCTCGTCGTCTATTTCGGCGATCACCACATGACGGCCACATTTTCCCGAACGATCGCGGCGCAGGCGGGGCCGGCGATCATTCGCGCGATCACCCGGCACTAGAGCGCCGGCGACCCGGGGTGTCGAACGGATGCTCGCGATTTTCGCCCCTTCTGAAGTAGACTGCCGCTGGGGGAGGGTGATACATGTCAAATACACTTATCACTGGCGCGGGCGGATATGTGGGCCGACACGTTGTGACGGCTTTGGCCGATCTCGGCCACCACGTGATCGCCACGACTCGACCCGGCTCTCGCCGCGAGATCGATCCCCGCGCTCAGGCGATTGAGGTCGATATCCTTCGCGGCGACATTGATGCGGCAGCGGTCTTCGGGGTGGTGCCGGACGTGATCGTGCATCTCGCCTGGTCGGACGGCTTCCGGCACAACGCACGGTCGCACCTGGAGCAGCTGTCGGCGCACTTTCGTTTTCTTACCTCGATGGCCGATCAGGGCGTGGGGCACATCGCCGCCCTCGGCACCATGCACGAGATCGGGTACTGGGCGGGCGCAATCGACGAGACCACCCCCTCCGCGCCCCTCTCGCTCTACGGAGTCGCGAAGGACGCGCTGCGCCGCGGACTGCAGATCGATCTTGGCGACACGGTCGTGTTCCAGTGGCTGCGGTGCTACTACATCTACGGTGACGACCGGAACAATCAGTCGATCTTCCGGCGGCTGCTCGATGCCGTTGACGAGGGCAAGTCGACGCTGCCGTTCACCAGCGGTGTCAACAAATACGACTTCATCCGTGTCGAGGAACTCGGGCGACAGATCGCCGCCGTCGCAAGCCAGAGCGAGGTCAGCGGGATCATCAACTGCTGCTCCGGCAATCCGGTCTCGCTCGCGGCGCAGGTGGAATCCTTCATCGCGAGCAATGAGTTGCCCATCACGCTCGAATACGGCGCTTTCCCCGATCGGTTATACGATTCGCCGGGAGTGTGGGGGGACGCGACAGTCATCCGCGAGCTCATGGCTCGATCGGGTGCGGTCGCATGAGAAACAGGGATTGGCCCGAGGGGCTGCGGCGTGTGAACCTCGCGAGCACTTACGCGAGCGTGAAACTGTGACAATGACTTCCGCCCAATCAACAACCGTTCGCGGCTCGCGGCGAACGAGTGGCCTCGCCCGATTTGTAGGTTGCCTGGCGATCGGCGCGATTGTCGCCTCAGTTCTCGTCAGTATCGACTTGACCGCGACACCTGCCGCACCAGCCGCCGCGGCGAATACCGCCGACTGGGACGCCGGTTACATTATCGACGACACTATCTTCTACGACTCCGGTTCTATGGACGCCAATGCAGTGCAGTCCTTCTTGAATGCCGAGGTCCCGACGTGCGCAGCTGCCGCGTACAGCTGCCTCAAGGGCTACGGAGTTCCCACCGAGACCCGTGCCGCTGACCGCTATTGCACCTCGTCCTATCAGGGAGCCGCGTACCAAACGGCTGCCCAGATTATCGACGGCGTGGCACGCGCGTGTGGTCTCAACCAGCGGGTTCTCATCACACTGCTACAGAAGGAGCAGGGCCTTGTGACGTCGACGGCACCCTCGAGTTATGCCTTCGCCGCCGCCACGGGAATGTCGTGCCCAGACACCGCCGGATGCGACCCTCAGTTCGCCGGATTCTTCTATCAGGTGTACTTCGCCGCCCGCCAGCTGCAGGTCTATCGTCTCAATCCCACCAGTTTCGGATACCAGGCGGGGCGGGTGAACAATGTCAGGCTGAGCCCCAACGCGGCATGCGGAACCCAGTCCGTGTACATCGCCAACCAAGCCACGGCCTCCCTGTACATCTACACCCCCTACACCCCAAACGGCGCAGCACTCACCAACCTATACGGAAGTGGAGATGCGTGCTCGTCGTATGGCAACCGCAACTTCTGGCGCATCTTCTCCGACTGGTTCGGCGATCCGCACCACTACACAGTCGTGGACGGACTCGTCTCCTACTGGAATGCACATGGCGGTGCTACCGGTCCGATGGGCAACCCGCTCTCCTATCTCGTGGTCTTGGAGAGCAGCGGCGGCTCCTATCAGCGCTTCCAGGGCGGGATCGCCTACGCCAGCTACCAGTACGGCACCGAGTTCGTCGCGAACAATGTGATCGGTACGCAATACGCCCAGGTCTACGGTCCGACCGGTCCGCTCGGCTGGCCCGCCACCGAGCAGATGTGCGCGCCCAATGGAGTGTGCTTCCAGTCCTTCGCCGGGGGAACCGTGACCACCTCGGCGGCCACGGGAACCCAGGTGGCCTGGGGAGCCATTGCGCAGTTCTGGGCGCAGTCCGGTGGCCCGTATTCTTTCGGGGCCGCGATCGCGCCGCAAGACTATTACCAGGACCCCACCGGCGTCGCCTGGGTGCAGCGGTTCCAGGGCGGAACAATCGTGCAGAGCGGAGGCGGCATGTTCGTGGTGCCGCACACTCCCGTCGAGACGGCCTGGCTGGCAGCCGGTGGGGGACACGGATTCTACGGCTGGCCGACGAGCGCGAGTTCGTGCTTCAACACCACGTGTGCGCAATCCTTCCAAGGCGGCACCCTTTCCACCACGGCCTCGAATGGAACGCACGCCATCCTGTGGGGCTTCCAGACGTATTGGAACCAGAACGGAGGGCTGACCGCCCTCGGGGCGGCGCTGACGGACCTGAGAGGCAGCACCGCATCCGGCGGAGGCTGGGTGCAGCAGTATGGCGGCTCAGCGTTGACGCAGCGGCCAGACGGCACCATGACGCCAATCGCCTACGGTCCGATCTGGAGCGGATGGGTCACGTCGGGCGCCGAGGCTGGAACCTATGGCTGGCCGGTCAGCAGTGCGGCCTGCGCCGGGCCCGCGTGTGGGCAGCGCTTCCAAAATGCCACGATGACCACGTCGCCACAAGGAACTTTTGCGGTGGTCGGCGGCTTCACCGCCGCCTGGCAGAACTTCGGTGGAATCGCCAGCGTTGGTGCGGCATCGACCGCGCTCCGATACACGACGGTGGGCGGTGGTGCTTGGTCGCAGGACTTCTCCGGCGGCATCGTCACTCAGCTCCTAGCGGGCGCGCCGATCTTCACTCCGTCCGGCCCCATTCTGAGTACCTGGCAGCACTACGGAGCGGAGCGGACCTGGCTCGGTTGGCCGGTCGCAGCGCAGCAATGCACTGGCTCGACCTGTTCGCAGCAGTTCCAGCACGGACTTGCCACGTCGAATACGGGCGGAGTTCAATTCACACCCTGACCTGCAGACGGTTACTCAGCGCGTGCGGACGTGCCCGTTTAGGTCGGTCTGAGGGCGTCTGGCAGGATGGCACCTTGTGAACCAGAACACCGAACACGACCTTCGATATGCCGGACGATCGGCAGATTGGTCTCGTAACGGCGCGTCGCTGTTGGCTCGAGCGAAGCGCGCTGTCGCAGCTTCCCTGGCCTCGAAGGGCGGCTAGTGTGCCCGACCGATCCGACGTATCCGTCAAGACCTCCCTGCTTCGGCGTCCCTGGTTTCGACAGGCGGCGCTCGTCCTGGGCGCGCTTCTCGCCTTCGCGGCGCACTTCCGCCCCTGGGAGGTGGCCTTTCTCGAAGAGTGGCCACTGGCGGAATATTGGGTGGACCGAGGCCCGATCGCCTTTGCAACCCACTACTTCGGATGGTCGCTGAGTCGTCCTCTCCATCTCCTGCCCACCGAGCTTGGTCTCGCGGTTGCTGGTGGCGCCCCGGGCGGCATCTTCCTGGTACTCGGCCTAATCGCCTCGGCACAGTTCCTCCTCACGTTGTGGGCGATCCGCTCCCTCTCGCGTGCGTTCTGGATCGGCGGCGCCGTCGCACTGTTCATCGCCCTGCACCCGCTGTGGCCGGGTGGCTTCCTGCAGCGTTTCCTTCCCGCGCAGGCAGCGGCGCTAGCGATGATCATCGCCGCAGGACTCCTTATCCGTTGGCTTCAGTATGGGCGCATTCGCTGGATCGCGACCGCGGCAATAACAATGATGGTCGGACTCTCGATCTACCCCGGCCCGGCCGTCGCCGCACCCCTGCTGGCCGTCGCCCTCGCACTCGCCGTCGAGGCACCCTGGCGACGTCGTGTTGTGGCGGTCGTCGCGATGACCGCGGCCTCGGCCCTAATGACGGTGTACTCGTTGGTCGTAACGCGCTTGATCGACCCCCGGGGCGGCACATACGAGGCCGGCAACTTCACGGAGGCCACGACGGCCGGGCCCCGCCAGGCGTTGGCCACCCTCGGCACGACCCTCAACAGTCATGGCTTCGTAATCCTTGCGGGGGTGGTCGCCATCACAGCACTCGGCGCACTCCTCGCCCTGATTGGTGCCATCCCGCGTCGCGCGGGCTGGCTGATGAGCGGCGCGGCGGCCATCAGCCCACTCTGTGCGATCGTCTACTTCGGTAACGTCTCGTGGTTGCAGGACATCGACAGGCTCGGCTACGCAACGTCGCTGGGACTCATCGCGGCATTGCTGATCCCGCCGATCACCTCGCTCGGTGGCCGCCCTCGAGCGGAGGCCGTCATCGCCGTGCTCCTGACGATTCTGAGCCTGGTCGGTGCTGCCCGCGGCATTCAGCACTGGCAGCCCTACGTGCAGTTGCAGCATCGCCTCCTTGCCGAACTCGCGCCGGTGGTCCGCGAGGCGAAGGGTGACGAGATCGTGGTCGTCGTCGACCACTCAGGCACCTACGGGTCGGAATATACGTTGCCACAGCACTACATCAATTCCGCCTCCCACGTGATGAACGAAGACCGAACCGAAGTTTGGCTCTGTTCCCTGGCAACCGATCCTCCTCTCGACGGCGCGGTTGTGTGCGACCCGAAGGACACCGGAGTCGGATTGCGGCTCGTTACGTCCTTCGGCGTTCCTCACGGCGACGTGGACATCTACATCGGCCAGCCGGAGTCAAGTGGCTGAGCGCCGGCAGACCATCCCACCGGAGGTCTCGTCGAAAGCGGGGTCGGTCCGCCGTCGCGCCCCCGGGTTATCGCGATTCGCCTTCCGAGGAATCCCGCATGCGTTCCTGGCAGGCCTGGTGGCGTTCGGCATACAGTGGGTGCACGGTCGAGCGCCTGCCTTCCTATATGACGCCGCACAGTACTGGGGTGGGGCGGCCGCCGTGATCGCCGGGAAGAGTCCGCTCGTCCCGGGAGGCTTGACTACGCGGGGGGTGTTCACCGCGTTCGTCTACCTGCCGCCCGCCTTCGTGACGGGGCTCAGTGAACCGAAGGCGGCAGTCTGGACGGTGCTCGCCTGGAACGCACTGCTGGGCGCAGTCGTATCCGTCGTGCTCATTCCCCGTATTGCGGGACTATTCTCCTCCCACCCGCTAGCTCCACCTCGAGCCACGCAAATTTGGGTCTCAGCCCTGCTCGGTGGGTTCCTTCTGTCTGGCTTCGCCCGATTCCCGCTCGTCGACGTCTGGGCTGCCGCATTAGCCCTCGCCGGCTTCTACGGGTTGGTGGTCGGCCGACGGTGGTGGTGGCTCTCGCTTGCCGGGGCATCTCTCACGGTCGCCGTCAACCTGCGGCCTGCGATGATCGCTCCGGTGCTGCTCGCCGTCTTGGTTCTGCTGCTCGTGCGGGCGAGGCCGATCGTCATCGCCGCGCCGGCCGCAGCACTTGCAGCGTCGCCGCAAGTGCTCTTCAACGTGCTCGAGTGGGGTCTCTGGAGCCCTGTGCCGCACGACACGATACCGCTCAGTGTCGTTCAAGCCGGGCCCGCCCCGTACACTCTACGTTACGACACGGTCGCCTTCGCAGACCAGGCTCCGCAGCAGTGGTACTGCGATCCTCACTACGCGGCGTTGCTTGCCCATGACACGAAGCCCAGCAATCAGCTCGAAGTGATCGCGTCCGCATTTCGGCACTTGCCGGATTCCCTATGGTTTCTGGTCCGAAAGGCCGCGGCCGGCCTGCAGTGGTCGCTCGCGACTCCCTACGGGAACCCGCCAGTCGAGGCCACGGATCCGATGGGGTTCGTGATCCTCATCGTCTCCGTATTCGGACTCGCCGCCCTGATTCTCCGGGCCGTCCGTGTCCGCTCGGATCGGCCGGCTCTGGTCACCACCCTTGCCATGCTGGGATTCTGGTTTGGTGCCCTTGCCACCATCGTCTTCTCGACGCCCGAGACACGCTTCGCGCTTCCCCTCGTGCTGGTTGGGCTGATCGGAACCGTGTCTGCCGCGCCGCAATGGCTCGATTTGCGCGCGCCGTCCCGCAGCGGACTCGTCACGACCGGATGTGCATTGCTCGTCGCCGTGGGACTGTTCGTGGCGGGCGCCGAGGCGCTCGGACATCACATGCCGCCAGGGCCGCTCACCGACGCGGCGGCGTGCTCGCGACAGTAACTCGCGCCCTTGTCTGCCCGCGACCGCTCCCTCCCCAGGTCTCGGCACGGAGTGCGAGCCCGCGTTCCCTGAGTCTCCCACGCTCAGGAGCGCCATCGGTGCATTCAGTACCCAGAGCCGCGTCGCAGGAGAGCGAAATGGCCAGGCTGCGGCAACGAGTCCGATCACAACAATGTGGCAAGTGCCGAGTTCACCACTGGGGCTCGGCGGCCCCGTCGGAACGGCGGCCACGAGGGACAACGTTGAGGTCAGGTCTTGCTCGTGAGGAAAACAAACTCCTCATAGTCTCGGATGTAGTCGGCGTCTTCGTACGGCCGGGACGCAAACACCGCGAGAACAGCATCGGCGCTGTACTTGTACTGCGTACCCCAGGTCATCGCTGGCATGTGAAGGCCGATCGAAGGATCATCGAGCAAGTACTCTGCCCGCGACGCGCCATCGTCAACGATGCATGACACGCTGCCATGCAGTGCGACCAGAAACTGCTCGCACTGCAGGTGCGCGTGGGCGCCGCGCACCTCCTTCGATGGAACGCCGTAGACGAAGAAGACGCGGCGCGGAGCAAACGGGAGGTCAGCCGGGATGTCCATGGGCAGGAGATTGCCCCGGATGTCGCTCACCGTGCGCAAGTGAGCCAATCCATCGCTCGCCGGCGTCGATGGGGCGGCGGCGGCATTGGTCGCCTGGTTCGAGGTCTCGGCATAGCCAACGATGCGGGCCGGGTTACCCACGACGATCGCGTAGGGGGGTACATCCTTGGTAACGACGGCGCCCGCACCGATCATCGCGCGTCGCCCCACCCGGATACCCGGCAGGATGACAGCGCTGCCGCCTATCGACGCCCCGTCCTCGATGATGGTCGTCGCGAACGACTGCGGGTACTGTTTGCTCCGCGGGAAGGGGTCGTTGGTGAATGTCGCGTTCGGGCCAACAAAGACGTCGTCGCCAAGACGGATGCCGTCCCAGACCTGCACGCCCGACTTGAGGGTCACCCGGTCGCCGATGACGACGTCGTTCTCGACGAAGACGTGATCGTTGATGTTCACGTCCGCACCGATCACGGCGCCGGGGAGCACGTGGGAGAAGGCCCAGACCCTCGTGCCTGCTCCTACGTTCGTGCTCTCGCAGATGCCCTGGGGGTGGACGAAGTAATCCGGCACTTCACTCATTCACGGTCTCCTCACGCTGTCGCTCACGAAAGACTAGGCGACCCGCGAGGAACCCGAGTGGTGCCGTGACGAGAACGCTGAGGACGTTGAGGAACTCCGGCCATCCCCACGAGCGGATGACGGCCACGCAGCCGAGTCCGACGAAGTAGATCACGATGTAGCAGAGCGCGTACCGAAGGGTCGCTCGTCGAGACCCTACCCTGGTGAACACCCACCGGCTTGCGAAGATCGTCGAGTAGACGAGCCCCGTACCGAAGGCGAGGGTGTACGCCAGCCACGCCTGCATGAGGTAACTGAGAGCGACCAAGAGAGCCGCGGTCGCGATCGTGTTCGACCCGCCGACGATCAGGAAACGCCACCCGGCCGCGACGGTCTTGCGCGGGTGCTCGGGGCTGCTCACCAATGCTCGCGGCTCATGACGATCGACGTTGGCCTGCCCTTCGTGTTTTCGAAGATTCGCCAGATGTAGGCGCCCACGATCCCGATCGACGTGATCGTGAGAAACGTCGAGAACAGGATGGCGAGCATGAGCGGCGCATAGCCCGGCGCACTTATCGCCCCGTCCAGCGAGAATGCCAACACGAGCACGGCCACCAGCACGACCACGACCGTTCCGATAACGCCGGTCAGCAGCAGAAAGTTGAGCGGAAGGTTCGTGAAGGAGAAGACGCTGTCGAGCAGGTACTTCACGCGCTTCCGGAGCGTCCAGCTGCTCGACCCGTGTTCGCGCACCTGCCGACTGTAGGGAATCTCAGCGCGGCGAAAGCCGACCCAGTAGAGCTGGGCGACCAGGCTCGTGTTCGCCTCGGTCATGGCGGCGAGCTCCTGCGCCACGGCGCGGGTGCAGCCGAAGACGTCAACCCCGCCCGAGGGCATGTCGCGGATGACCGATCGACGGTACAGCGCCCAGAATGCCCGGGAACTCATACTCGACAGCGCAGGATCGTTCCGCGAAACGCGACGGCCGACAGCGACGTCCACTGCGCCCGACGCGAGCACCCGCTGGAACTCGGCCATGAGTTCCGGGGGCTCCTGAAGGTCCGCCGCCATTACACCGATGGCATCACCGTTTGCCGCAGCAAGACCAGTCCGAATCGCCGCGAAGGAGCCGAAATTGCGGGAGTGCTGCAGCAGCTGGGAGCGGAAGTTGACCCCCGGAAGCGCCGCGGCCAGCAGGTCGTACGAGTGATCCGGCGAGCCGTCCACAACGAACACAACTTCGGTGTCGGCCGGGAGGTCCGCCATGAGTTCCCCGAGGCGTTCGAGCAGCGGCGCCACGTTCTCGGCGTTCCGGTAGACCGGGATGACGATGGAGAATTCGGTCACGCCAACGCCCCAATCGCCGAACATACCAAATCGACTTCGGCGTCGGTGAGCTCGGGAAACAGCGGCAGGCTGAGCACCTCTGCGCAGGCGCCGATCGTCGCGGGCAACTCGATCTCGGGCGCGAAGCCGGCGAACGCGGGCTGCATCCAGTCGGGAGTCGGAAAGTAGACGTCCGTCGGGATACCGGCCTCTTTGAGCGCGGTACGAACATAGTCGCGGTGCCTGCTGCGCGCGACCGCGAGATGGGCGACATGCTCAGTACCGAGAGCGGGGAGCACCGTCAGCAATTCGGGGTCGAGACCAGCCGCCGCAGCCGAGTACCGGCCGATGATCTGGCGCCGACGAGCGTTTAGGTCGTCGATGAATCCGAGCCTGATGCGCAGAAAGGCCGCCTGCAGCTCGTCGAGGCGCGAGTTGGTCCCACCCGGCAGAGTTGCGCGGTATTTCGACTCCCAACCGTATTGGCGGAGCTTTCGAACGGTCTCTGCTGTCTCAGCGCTCTCCACGATGACGGCACCGCCGTCGCCGATGGCCCCGAGATTCTTCGTCGGATAGAAGCTGATTGTCGAGGCGTGACCGAACGTGCCGGCGTGACGTCCGTCACGCACCGCACCGATGGCCTGTGCGCAGTCCTCGATCAGCGCGATACCGCGCTCATCGCAGAGAGCACGCAGTTTCGCGACGTCCCCCAGATACCCATACAGGTGGGTCACGACAACGACACCGACCCGGTCGTCGAGCCGGTCGCGAACGGTCTCCACCGTGAGACAGAGGGTCTCAGGGTCTATGTCGGCGTAGCGCGGGATGAAACCGGCGCGGACCGTCGCGGTGGAGGTGTACGCCCCCGCATTCCCGGCGGTGACCACCGTGTCCCTGCCCGCCGGCATGGTGGCCTTTATGGCGAGTTCGAGCGCGTCCGTTCCTGAGGCGACACCGAGTGCCGCGCCTGCGCCCAGATACTCGGCGAGTTCGGTCTCGAACGCGGCGTGCTGCGCCCCGTGGATGGCATAGCCCGAGTCCAGAACCGCGGCGGTGGCTTCGAGCAGCACCGTTCGATCCCGGGTCATGGCGCGGGACAGATCGTTGAACGGTACAGAGCCGACGTTGCTCACTTGAACTCCTTAGTCGCGAATTCGCTTGCATCCACGTTGCCGATGTAGAAGTCGACGTCACCCTCGGCGAGAGCGAGCGAGCCGGCCGGCCGCAGGTCCAGCCCGGTTGCCGTGGGATCGCAGGTGATCCCGCCCGAGGGCACCGGGTATTGGCCGGCCACGGGGAAACACAGCCAGACCTTCGACCGATCATGGTCCGCGACGACCGCGGCGCCCTGCAGATACTGCAGCGGGAACGTGTAGAGGTAGCCGAGCGTGCCGGACCTGTCCACCACCACGACCGACTGATCCCCCTTCGCCTCCGTGAGAACCGGGGCGAGGGCGCTGAGGAGGCGATGCTGGGCTTGGACGAAAGGCTGCCAGTGCGCGATGCCGATGAGGCACCCCGTCACCGCGAGGACTGTCATTGCTGACGCGAACGTCGCGTTTAGCTTACGCGGCGCCCCCTGGGCGGTGATCGGCCAGATCACCAGTGCGACGGCAAGGGCCAGGGAAGTGGTGTAGCCGATCCGGTCGATGTCCTGCAGCCAGGCGGTGGAGCCGAAGAAGACGACGGCACAGGCCGGGCTCACGATCGCCACCCCGGCCATCAGCCAACCGGCATTGTTGGGTATCGCGCCTCGGAGGGACAGCACCGCGGCCAGCACGACCACCGCAAGGATGCCCAGAATGAGCGGAACGCCGTAGTTGACGAAAGTGCCGACGATGTAGCGGAGCAGGTCGTGCGCCCCCTTGACCGCCGAACTCTCGATGTTGGACAGTTCGTAGCTGTTCGTGCCGGCGGGGGTCACCAGGCGCACGATAACGATCGAATAAAACATCGCCAGCGCCGTCGACCCGGTTGCCGCCACGACGACCGCGATTCGCCGTTTCCAGCTGGCGCGCACCGCCAGCGCCACCGCGAGGGCCATCAGCGGCGCTACGACCGCTGGGCCCGGGTACACGGCAAAGCCGACGATGAGCGTGACACACGTGCCGATGAGCCATCGTGCTCGCCCCTGCTGGAGCCAACGAATGACGAAACCAACGGCAACAAACAGCGCCAGTGCCGCGGTTTGGGCGGGCAAGAACCGCTGCAGCAGGCCGGCCGGCCACAGGGGGTGGAGCGCGATGAACAGGCCGACCGCGGCGCTCACCCAGAACGAACGAGAGATCGGGCGGAGCGCCCAGATGATGGCCAGGAACTGGGCGGCGGCGACCACTCCCATGATCAGGAAGATGCCAGCCGGACTGCCGCCCGCGATCGCCAGGCCAAGCATTGTGGGAATGAGGTGCAGAGGGCGACTGATCGTCCATTCGATGTAGGCGTACATCACGCGCCAGCCACCGCTGAACTGCCAATCCCGTGCCAGTGCCCATTCCTCAAGGAGGCCGCCCTCCCAAGGGCGGAAGTGAGCGGCGAACGCCAGCAGGGCCCCGGTCACCACGGCCGCGGGACGAAGCCACGCCCGCATCCGCACCCTTGCTGTGGCTACGGGGAGAACCCCCGCGCTCTCACGAACTGGTGCGTCCACGCGCGATGTTGATGACACGCTCAATTTCCCTTCGATGCGAAGCACCCGTCGGCGAAATGCCGCGAATCGGGCCTCTCGGCCTGAACTATTCTCATCACGGGGATCCATCCTGCCAGAGTTGTGCTGTCGAGCTTGCGAACCGGGCAGACTGCACATTGCGATCGTGCGGTGGAGCGCCCGCCACGTTCCTGCCGCGGACGCGAAGTGTTGTCGATCTACGCCGTCTTCCACGCGCTCCAGGCCAACCCGACCGTGCCATGTGGTCAGCTGGTCCCCCGCCGAGCGCGTAAGAGAGACTCTGCGCTTCCCATGTTATCGCCAACGCTCTATTTGACCGGTGCGGGCGCCGGGTTGTTCAAGTACCGCTCGGCGAACTCGAGGATCACGACACTCGGGTGCAGCTGACTCGAGAGATCCACGATGTTCGCGGTCTGGGCGGGGTCGAACAGGTAGTGCTGCACCTGCCAGGTCTGCTCGAATTGCTGCTGAACGGGAATCGAGAGGCTATCCGACATCGAATCTCTGACCAGCAGTAGGGACTTGGAGCTCTGCGCGCCCGCCGTTGCGGTGCTCAATGGCAGGTCGAGAAGACCCGACCGCGTGGAACCGTCGACCTCCTTGGTGAGGCCGTCCTTCTTCGTCACCGCGAACGGGAGGAGAGGCTTCGTATACTCCGGAATGGTCCAGTCGGGCACGGGGTTCTTCACGCCGAACGGTGCGAACTCGCTGAGGTCACCGCCGATCGAAGCTGACGACACCGCAGGCTCCGTGAACGGCCCGAGTTGCGGGGCGACCGTGTTGAGGCACCGAGCGATGGCATCCCAGCCGACGAGGGCGCCGTAGTCCGTCCAGTGGCTGTTGACGCGGCTGTACACCGGGTTGCTGGCGCTCGCGGCGCGCAAGTCGCCCCGGACATCGATGATGGGAAGCGCGGGGTAGCTGGCGAGCAGCTGATCCATCGGGCCCGAACCGCGGATTCCCTGGGCCCATTCCGGAAGGTTCTCCGGATAGACCTGCCACTTGGCGGGTCCGATCACCACGTAAAACGGTATGCCCATCGCCGCAAGCTTCACCCGCACGGAGGTCAGGTAACTGGACCAGGCCTTCGCCTCGGCGTCCGAAAGAACTCGTCTCCCGATCGCCTGCGACAGGTTCATGTCAACCTGGTCGTTCCAGTCGACGTAGCCGTTGGTTCCGACCACGTACTCCTTTGTGCGGTCTGCGGCGTGATCCTGCCAGACCGCTTCGGCCTTCGCGGAGTTGCCCGAGAGCCACGGCTGCTGTGCCGGCGGCGCGACCGAGGTGCGGCAGGCCGCTGCGAATCCGCCCACGGCGGCGGCTCCCACGATGGGTGCCGCATTGGCGAGACTCGGTGGCGCCGGGGGTAGCGCCGCCAGGTGACGTCGAATGAAGACGCCCCCGACGGTCAGGACAATGGCCACGATTAGCAGGGCTACGATCGGGACGTATCGGTACTTGGACACGAAGATGTTACGCCGCGACACATCCTGCCCGGGGGGCAGCTCACGAAGGCTCATTCCTTAGTGCCGGTCTGCGTTCGAATCAACTCGGCAGTTCTGGTGGACGAGTATCGCGGGTCCACGATCAGCGCGTTCACCCGCGCGGTCGCTGGCTTCAGTTTCGCCAAGAGGGTGGCCAGCGGCCGGGGGGTCCAATTCTTCAAGCTCATTGCGGGTTTCTCAATCAGGTGCCAACTGAAGAATGCCCAGATGTGGCAGGCAAGCACAATGACGATGTGGTAGACGACCCAGCCGAATCGCTGTAGGTCGAAATAGGCCGCAAATTGCATGAGCGGCCACGCGGAGAGGTAGATGCCGTAGGAGAAGTCGCCGAATCGCTCCCAACGCTGGAGGAAGGTCGCTCGAACCGCCACCCACATCAGCACGTAGCAGAAAAGGTACTGCCCGATGAGCAGCCATCCCCCGGTCGCGTAAGTAAACGCCCCGACAATTGCCGCGGCGATTGCCACGCGATCATCGATGAGCACATGCTCGCCATAGAGAGAAAAAAGCATCCCCAGCGCGAACGGCGCGAAGAGCAGCAGAATCCGAAAATCGCCCAGCACCGGAGCGATTGACCCGAGCTTGACCAAGTTCGTCCACTGCAGCATCGTCAGACCGATGATCGCCAGAGCGACGATACCCCCTACCCGACGATTCGCGAGCGCTCCCACCATCCCGAGGATACCGACGATGATATAAGCGCGAAACTCGTAGAGCAGCGTCCACGCGGAGCCGTTCCATGTGGATGCGCCGTAAACGGTCGATCCACCCATCCCCGCGATGTTTGGTTGGCCGATTGTGAGCTTCATGTTGTTGATGAAGTACGTGAGCGGGGAGTCCGATGTTGCGTTGAAATAACCCGCAAAGGATCCCGCTTCACGGTGCCATGCAATCGGACCCAGGACGAACGCGGTGATGATGAGTGTCAACCACCACGCCGGAATGATGCGCATGGCACGCCTCCAAAAAAAGCGGAGCGTCGATGAGCGGCCCATCCGACTCTTGGTGATCAGGAATCCGGAGAAAAAAAAGAAGCCGGCCACGGCGACCCCGCCAAAAGACTGCTCCGTACTCCACTGCGTGCCGAGATCTTTGCCACCGTAAAATCCCGCGAGGGGGCCGGCGTGCGAGAAGATGACTAGAAAAGCCATGAACCACCTGAGGAAGCCGATGCTGTTGGCCCGGGGGTCGAAGGCCTCGACGAGGTTGCGCTGTTTCATCAAGTTCATGGGACCTCCTTGACCTCAACCCCGTGGTCGTTCGCGGCAAGGACGTCCGCGGCGTGCTGCTCGGCCACCACCAGTGTGCCCTCGGGCACGGGAGGCAGGGCCGCTGCCTGCGGGGTGACCGGCTGCGGCGGACGCACCGCGATCCCGCGCAACGTCCGCACCGATGCGCGCAAGCCCAGATAGAGCGGGCGAAACGTGCGCGCAATCTTCGGATGACGGAGATTCATGTACGTGCGCGCGATTCGAAACAGGCCACCCTGAATGGCAAGGCCGCCGTTACGGAAATAGCCGACCTGCCATTGGGCGGTGCCTGGAGCGGCCGCGGCGATCTGGTCCAGCTTGTATTCGAGGAAAGTGTGGCTGATCGCGGCGAATTCCGTGTTCGCCACGGTTCGAGGGTGGTAGCCGAGCTCGGCGGCGGCGTAGGCGAGGATGCGCTCCTGAACGTGGGCGAGGCCGCCGTCGCGGTGCTCGGTCTCGGCGAAGTAGTCGGTGTAGTCCCACTCGACCGCCGTGAGGAGCCTAATGGCCTCTGGCCGCACCACCCACATGGCGCCCAGCGGGGCGAGCGGAGAAATGTCATCGAGAGGAACCCGGATCCCGAGCCGTTTGTTGAGGGCGGCAGTCGGCTCCTTGTTCGCGAACCAGGCCCCGCCGAGCGTCGGGAACGCCATGTGAATCGTGGGCGGGAAGACGAGGCCGAGGCCCGCGTGCTGCTGGAAGAGGGCTACCAGGTTGGCTACATAGCCGGGAGAATGCAGGATGTTGTCGAGTTGTTGACGCTTAAAGAAGTCACCGATGTGTGAGTCGCGCTGCACGGTCTTCTTGGAATGCACCTTGAAGATAAGGTCGTACCCGCCCGTGGTGATCACGTCGCGGCAGGCGACGAAGAACGCGCTGAGATCGCGCCCACGATTCGAGGGTAGGATTCGTACCTCGTGACGCTTGATCCTCGGATCTGCCCGCTCCTCGATCACCTTTTCGATGTGCCGAGCCTTCTCCGCGCTAGTCGTCGTGATGTAGAGGTCGAACGGCTCCGGAAGGTAGGAGACGCCCGTGAGTAGCTCCTCCGTCATCTCCTCGTAGAAGATGTGAACGACGGCGGCCAGTTTCAGGGGCGCCGACTTGTCGTAGCTGATGTCGGTGTCGGGCATGATCTCGAACAGAGACGCATTCGTGTTCAGCACCCGCGGCTCGGCGGTCCGCACGATGTCGGCCAGAATCATGTCGACCGGATAGCCCCCCTCGGCGGCCGCATCCATCAGCCATCTCCCGACCACCGCATTGGAGTCCAGGTAGAGCGGGTCGTGGAAGAAGGGGCGACGCTTGAGCACGGGACAGCCGTCCTCGATGAGCTTGAGCGCACTGTCGAACGCCGGATGCACCGTCGGGTAGTCATCCGGCGGGAAGGCGACCCCGTAGGGGAATCCAAGCGATTCGAAGTGGTCGGTGAAGCGTGACTCGTGGTTCATGACCGACCCGATGTACGAGGTGATCATCGGCATTTCGCGCCAGTACTCGCGCCAGGCCTCGCTCAGGAACAGCCGGGGTCGCACGGCGATCCAATGCGACTGGATGTGCGGTGGCAGCGGACCGAGCTTCACGTCGAAGGGATTGTTCGGTGCACCGCCGTGCTCGGTGATTCCCCAGAAGTCGACCTCGAGCGAAGCCATCCGCTCGAAAACCGGCTCGAACGGCCGCACCGGGCCGTACCACGTGTAATTCATTAAAATGAGCTCGTCATATTCCGCGAGCTTCTCGTCCCCGAATCGCTCAAGAGCTTCCTTGTAGCCCCAGACATCGAATCCAACGTTCTCACGGGTCCACACGTGGTCGGCAACCGACTCGAGCGTCGCCCGACCCTCATCTGTCAACGGGCCATTCGACATCACGACGATTGTGTCTGCGAACGGTCGAAGGCGCTCGAGCTTGTAGGGAACGTAGTCCCCGACCATGCCGCGGGGCTCGTAGTAGAGATAGAAGATGACACGACGGCCTCCCGCAATGAAGGCGGCGGGTTGCGTTTCGGTCATCGGTCGTCCCCCAATAAGCCCTGCAGATAGAGGCCGTAGCCACTCTTAGCGAGTGGTTCGCTGAGGCGCTTCAACTGCGCATCGTCGATCCACCCCGCACGCCAGGCGATTTCTTCTATGCAGCCGACCTTGAAGCCCTGCCTGTCTTCGATGACCCTGACGTACTCCGAGGCTTGCATCATCGACTCAAAGGTTCCTGTGTCCAGCCACGCCGTGCCGCGGTCGAGCACCTGGACCTGCAATTTCCCCGCTTGCAGGTAGCGCTCGTTGACCGTCGAGATCTCCAGCTCCCCGCGTTTGCTCGGCTCGATGGTCTTCGCGATTGCGACGACGGAATTGTCGTAGAAGTAGAGGCCGGGCACGGCGTAGTTGCTCTTGGGTAGGGTCGGCTTCTCCTCGATGGAGACGGCGATCATGTTCTCGTCGAACTCGACCACGCCGTAGGACCGAGGATTCGACACGTGGTAGGCGAAAATCAGGCCGCCCTCGAGTTCGCCGTTGCCGCGGAGGGATGAACCAAGTCCGGCGCCGTGAAAAATATTGTCGCCGAGGACGAGTGCCACGGTCTCGTCGCCGATGAACTCCTCGCCGATGATGAAGGCCTGGGCGAGGCCGTCGGGCGAGTCCTGGACCGCGTACTCGAGTTGGATACCCAGGTCGCTGCCATCGCCGAGCAGCGCCCGGAACTGGTCGTTGTATTCCGGTGTCGTGATGATGAGGATCTCCGAGATGCCAGCCATCATCAGAGTCGACAAGGGGTAGTAGATCATCGGCTTGTCGTAGATCGGCATGAGTTGTTTGGAGATTCCCCGGGTGATGGGCCACAGCCGCGTGCCTGAGCCTCCCGCAAGTATGATTCCGCGCACGGTCAGCTCTTTCCGTTCAAGGAGGCGTAATAGTTCTTTGCGTCGGCATAGACCGGAAGGAGTCCGCCGGCCGCGGCATCGGCCAGCGAGGGCGCGTCCGTGTCCTTGGGCGACAACAGGAGTTCGCCCGCCTCGGGTGGGAACACGAGTCCGACCTCCGGGTCGAGCGGGTTGATGCCATGTTCCCGAGAGGCGTTGTAAGTGTCTGAAACGAGATAGCTGACGGTGGCGTCCTCCGTCAGGGCGACGAATGTGTGCCCCAACCCCTCCGAGAGGTAGATCGCCTTGCGTTCCACATCGTCGAGCAGCACAGAGTCCCACTGCCCGAAGGTGGGCGACCCCACCCTGATGTCGATCACGTAGTCGAGTACGGCGCCGTGCAGGGCGGTTACGTACTTCGCCTGTCCGGGCGGGATGTCTGCGAAATGGATACCGCGCACGGTTCCCCGCTTGGACACCGAAGTGTTGGCCTGGCGGAGCTCGAGCGGATGCCCGACGGCCTCGCTCAGTAGGTCGAAGCGATACCACTCCAGAAATACTCCCCGGTCGTCACCGCGCAGAATGGGGGTGATCTCAAACGCGTCGGGGATCGAGAGCTCTCGGATTTGCACCATACGAGACTACCCTCTGACTCAGAGGGGCTGGAGCAGATCCCTCACCGCGTCAGCCGCTCCGCGCCCGAACGCCCTGTATCGGCCGGTACCGAGCTCACGGATCACGGGCATCACCCGGGCAAGCCGCCGCCTGCCGAGGCCGCTCCGCGCCTGCTCATGGGCCAATTTCTCGCCGACTGCTGCGGTCCGCGCGGCCGTTGTCGACAAGGCGGAGATCCGCTCGGCCAGCTGCTTTGCCCTCGCCAGCAGTCTCTGGTTGCGCTCAGCACCGGGTTCGAGCATCCGCCTCACTTTGCCGGCGATACCCAGTCGTTCAACGCCGATTTCATTGGCACCGTGCTGGCGGTACCCCAGAAGCTTCTCCTCGAGGAGGTCGACCCCGTCGAGCATCGCAGCGACGATCGCAAGCCACTCGTCATGGACCCAGGCCGAAGGGAACGGTGCAGCGAGGTCGGCCACTCTCTGTCGAAAGATCGTCGTCGCGCCAGTGACGATGTTCCTCTTCATCAGTACCTCGAATGCATTCCCCGCATGGACAGCGCTCGTGATGGCCGCCGTCACACCGAGCGAGTCGAAGAGCGATTCGCCGGTCGGGTGACCGGAGGCGTCGATGAGTGCGGCGTCCGTGTGGAGAAGCAGGAGGCTCGGCCGGGAGGCGAACTCCGAGACCAACCGCTCGAGCCGGCTCGGCGGCCAGACGTCGTCCTGGTCGCACAGCGCCACGAGGTCACCCGTGGTTGCCGCGATGGCCCCGGCGAAATTCGCAGTCACGCCGAGAGTGACCGCATTCTGAATGCGAACGACCTCGAGCTGAGCCCCGGGATTGGCGATTCGCCAGTCCGCGATCGTGGCGGTCACGAGGTCGACTGTGCCATCGGTCGACCCATCATCGGAAACCACAAGCTGGACTGGACGGACGGTCTGGCCGAGGATCGATCGCAGCTGATCCTCGACGAATCGCTCGCCGTTCCACGTGCAGAGAGCGACTGACACCGTCAGCGCCACGATCGTCAGCTCGCGTCGTGGGTCAGGGAGTCGAGGTAGGACTTGATGGTCGGCTCGGCATCACCGACGGTCATCAGTTCGCCGTGGTTGAGCCACGCCGCCTGGTCGCACATGCCCTTCACCACATCCATGGAGTGACTGACGAGGATAACCGTGCGATCGGCCGCCTTCAGGTCGCGGAATTTTTGATAGCACTTGTCCTGGAATTCCTGGTCGCCAACCGCGAGCACCTCATCCACGACGAGGATGTCCGGTTCGACGTTGATCGCGATCGCAAAACCCAGTCGCACGTACATGCCCGAGGAATAGTTCTTGACGGGCTGATCGATGAATTTCTCCACGCCCGAGAAATCCACGATCTCGTCGAACTTGCGCTCCACTTCCTTACGCGACATGCCGAGAATCGATCCGTTGAGATAGACGTTCTCGCGTCCCGACAGCTCGTGATGAAAACCGGACCCGACCTCGAGCATTGCCGCGATCTTCCCGAAGTGGGTGATCGATCCCTGGTTTGGGTGATAAATGTTCGCGAGGCACTTGAGCAGCGTCGACTTGCCGGATCCGTTGCTGCCGATCAGCCCGAAGGTCGAGCCAGTCGGCACATCGAAGCTCACGTCGTCGAGGGCAAGGAAATCCTCGTGGACCGAGCGGCGGCGGCGCATGATGGCCGATTTGAGACTCTGGTTTCGCTCGTAATACATGCGGAAACTCTTGGTGACGTGATCGACCCGTACAGCGGTGTTGTTCATAGCGCCTCCGCCAAGTTTCGTTCGTTCTTGCGGAAGACCAGCATTCCGAATCCGACCGCGGCCAAAGCCCAGATCAGGCAGATCAGCCATTCGAGCGGATCCGGCCAGCGGTTGTCGTAGATCAGCTGACGGAAGATCGCCACGAAGTGCACCATAGGATTCAGGTCGTAGATTCCGAGCAGGGTGAAGGGTGTGCCCAATAGTCCATCGTGTTTGGCCGACTCGTTGGCCACAAGGCTGATCGGATAGATGATCGGGGTCAGGTAGATCCAGAATTGAAGCAGGATGCCAAGCAAGTATTCGGTGTCGCGGAAGTAGACGGTGAAAATGGAGAACAGCAGTCCTACGCCCGCGGCGAAGACCGCGAGAAGGGCCATCGCCAGGACCAGTAGAGGGATCCAGGGCAACACGAAACCGCCGGCGATGGTGATGGCCACGAGGAGGACCGCCATCTCGAAAGCCCAGTTGTACGCGCTGGCTCCGACGGTGGATAAAGGGAGTACTACGCGACTGAAGGACACCTTCTGGATGAGGCCGGCATTAGCGACAAGCGATCCTGCGCTACTGAATACCACGCTGGAGAAGAAAGTCCAGGGCAGCAGTCCGCACAGTAGCCACAGGGGGAAGACGTCAAGGCCACTCGGGTCGCCGGGAGGGGGATTGCTCCGAAAGATCAGACCGAAGACGAAGGTGTAGATGAGCATCAGGGCGAGCGGATTGACCAGCGACCAAAGTTGGCCGAACATCGTTCGCTTGTACTTGCCGCGCACCTCGCGCGACACGAGATTGAAGAGGAGTTCGCGAGAACCCCAGACCTCGGTCAGGTAATTCATACATCCTCGCTATGTTCACAGTGCTCACGAATCGAGCCGTGAATCTCGGAACAATCTAGCCTAGAACTATGATTACCTCCCGATGGCACTCTCTCCTCAGCCCCCGCGCACCCCAGTGGTAGCCGTGACGACGGTGAGCTACGGATCCGGTGACGTGCTCGAGGGATTCCTCGGATCGGTACCCACGGCGAGCGCGGGTCCCGTAACCGTCGTGGTCGCGGACAACGCTCTCGATGACGAGACAGTGAAAATGCTGTCGGCTGCCGCCTCCGCTCGGTATCTACCTCTTTCTCGGAACCTGGGCTATGGCGGCGGAATGAACGAGGCCATTCGGACGCTGCCACCCGAGGTGCGATGGGTCCTGGTGAGCAATCCGGACGTGGTCCTCACCCCGGGAGCCATCGACGCTCTTGTCGCTGTAGGTGATTCGGATCCCCGCATCGGCGCGGTCGGACCCGCGATCATGACCGACGACCAGGTCTATCCTTCCGCGCGGGCAGTCCCGTCTCTCCGCACGGGCATCGGGCATGCCCTCTTCGCGAACATCTGGCTCCGCAATCCCTGGACGCGCGCCTACCGACGGGAATCCAGCCTGGAAACGACGCGACGCGACGCAGGATGGCTCAGTGGGGCCTGCGTGCTGGTGCGGAGGAGCGCCTTCGACGAGCTAGGCGGCTTCGACGAGGGGTACTTCATGTACTTCGAGGACGTGGATCTCGGCTATCGCCTCGGCAAGGCCGGCTATCGCAACGTGTATGAGCCAGCTGCGGTCGTCGTGCACAGCGGCGCCCACTCCACAAGCGATCATTCGGCTCGAATGATCGCGGTGCACCACCAGAGCGCCCGCCGATTCCTCACCCGCAAATACTCCGGCTGGTACCTCTGGCCCGTCCGGGTGGCGCTCGTCATCGGGCTGGACATCCGGTCTGCGGTGCTGAGTCGCCGATCCGGCCATCATTAGAATCGACAGGACTGTGCCAAGGAGGCATCCACTCCCATGAAAATCCTCGTTACCGGCGGCGCCGGTTTCATCGGCTCGAACTTCGTTCGCCGCACCCTTCAGGACGCCTATGCCGGCCTCGAGGGCGCCGATGTGATCGTGCTCGACGCCCTCACCTACTCCGGCAACCTCGAGAACCTCGCGCCGATCGCCGGCTCCCCGCGTTACGAGTTCGTGCACGGGGACATCCGCGACTCCGAGCTGCTCGACACGCTCCTCCCGACCGTGGATACCGTCGTGCACTTCGCCGCGGAGTCCCACGTCGACCGCTCGGTGCGCGACTCCGGCATCTTCGTAGAGACGAACGTGCTCGGCACCCAGCGCCTGCTCGACGCGGCCCTTCGCGCCGATCTCCAGCGCTTCGTGCACGTCTCGACCGACGAGGTCTACGGATCCATCGCCGAGGGTTCCTGGGACGAGTCACGGCCGCTCGAGCCCAACTCCCCCTACTCCGCCTCGAAGGCCGGAAGCGACCTCCTCGCCCGCAGTTACTTCCGCACCCACGGCATGAACCTCTCGATCACCCGGTGCTCGAACAATTACGGCCCGTATCACTTCCCCGAGAAGGTGATCCCGCTGTTCGTCACGAACCTGATCGACGACAAGCACGTTCCCCTCTACGGCGAAGGCAACAACATCCGTGACTGGCTGCACGTGGATGACCACTGCCGCGGCATCGCGATGGTGCTCGTCGGCGGCCGCGCGGGCGAGATCTACAACATCGGCGGGGGTACAGAGCTCACCAACACGGAGCTGACTCAGCTGCTGCTGGATGCGACGGGCAAGGACTGGTCGTACGTCGACCGGGTCACCGACCGCCTCGGCCACGACCTCCGCTACAGCGTCGACATCGGCAAGATCCAGGCCGAACTGGGGTATGAGCCGCAGGTGCCGTTCGAGCAGGGGCTCGCGGATGTCGTGCAGTGGTACCGCGACAACCGCGCCTGGTGGGAACCGCTGAAGGAGCGCGCCGCGC